>OLND01003583.1_pt1 | contig 11915 bp, 14 predicted proteins | sample 1672031 | NCBI WGS metagenome assembly OLND01 (sample SAMEA3136638, study PRJEB25190) | human gut metagenome | biome: human gut; feature: human-associated habitat; material: faeces | place: Austria | collected 2013
CAAACCCTTTCTGATCTGCACCGTTCCGGTGCAGGCTGCGCGTTCTTTCCGAACGCTATTGAATGTGTCAATGCACACTCTCTCCGAAAATCCGGGGCGCTTTTTGGTGCAAGCGTCAATGGCATAATTCCTAAGTTCATGATAGAATAGGTGCGTTGTGTGCCTGACACATGAAAACGGAAAGGACGATGCAGAAATGGAGCAGCTTTATCTGATGCCCGGTGAGGAACGCTACACAAAGTTTCGGGATGAGAACGGTGTGCCCAAAATCCGTTACACCTACTGCTCCCTGCACGGCAAGCTGTTCAATTGCGTGTGCCGCTCAACAGATGAAGCCCAACGGCTGTGTGAAGATTGGCTCGTAACGCAGGATCGCTGCTACATAAACTAAAAAAGTCGCCGAGGATTCCGCCCCATGAAAGGGTTAGAATCCTCGGCGACTTTCGTTTATCGGGTCTGCTGCTTTTCCTGTGCGTCTTTTTCTTCTGCGAAGAACAATTCAATATTTTTCTGTGCCTTTACCAACTCCTGCATTTCTTCTCGTGCCTTGCGATAGTCCGGGTAGGCTGCTTTCTTTTGGGTCAGAAGATCGGAATACTCTGCATTCAGTGCTTTGACCTTCGGCAGCTTTTTTAAGCCAGTTTCATCGAAAGCGGCCTTGGCTGCTTTGTGCAGTGTGATTTCTTCCCGGTGAGTATCCAGAAACTTTTTGCTATATCCCGCTTTCCGGTAGGCATCGTAGACTGGGTGGGTCTTGGCGTAATTGACGATGTGCGTTTTCAGCACAGCAATTTCCGCCATCCGTGTTTCGGCGGCTTTGATGGAATCGCCCAACTCATGATAGCGAGCGGTGGCAGCATCCACGCGCTTCTGCATTTCTTCAATGCTCCCGATTTTATTTTCCTGCAAAAAAATCAGGGTCTTGGACATCTCTTTCAAATTGTAGCGTTTCGCCCACCGTGCATAGCCTTCGCTTTTGCCCTCGGAGAGCTTTGCCTGAATGTCCACCAACAGGTGGAACGGCTGCTCTTTCGGTGGCTGCTTCTGATGCGGGCGGTGTTCGGCTTCTCCGGCAATGACCGCCTTGATCTCATCTTCGCTGTATCCTGCGCCCAGTGTCCGAAAACGGATAAAGCGTTTCTGCCGTGCGCCTTTGACCGAAGCATGCTTTCCTCGTTTGATTTCGTAGCCCTGCTGTTCCAGCTTTTGAAGGAAGCCCTCGAAACTTGCAGGTTTCTCGTTCAGCAGGATGTTGTCAATTACGGCACACAACTTATCTCGATTACTTTCTCTGGGTGGATAAAGAGTGCGCTTCTGTCGCTCTCGGTACGGCTTGATTTCAATGACAGACAGTTGATGTTCCAGACAAATCAGATCGCTCAACCGTTGCACAGCCAGCCCGGACAATAAAAAATCCCGGAATTTCCGGGTGCTGTCCAACGCAGTGGAGTTGTAGATAATGTGATTATGAATGTGTTCCCGGTCCGTGTGGGTTGCAACGATAAACGCATACTTGCCTTTGGTGAAACGCATTGCCAGCTCATAACCCACCTTGTTGGCTTCCTCGGCAGTGATCTCTCCGGGCTTGAACGATTGCCGAATCTGATAGGCAATCACGTCACTTTTTTGTCTGCGCCCAGTGACAAGTTCATACTGCCGTTTGGACAGCATGAATTCTTCATCCACCGTCAAAGGACTGCATTCGTAGCTGCTAATCAGTTCGCCATGCTCAGTCTTGTCGGGATTCTGTACATAGTCTGTACGGCTTTTCAGACAGGCCGCAACCGACTTGCCTTTGTTTTTGTGCAGCGCGATCAGCCGTGTTGCGGCCATCCTAAATCACCCCCATAAAAGAAAAGGCCGCCCGAAGGCGGCAAAAGATTGAAAATGCTCCTTACAGTTCGGCCAACCACTCACTGAACCGCCCGATGCCCTCGGTGATGGCAGTTGCGCCGAAAAAGAAGACAAAGCAGAGGAATTCGGCCACCAGCAGGATAAAGAACTGATTCCAAGTCTGACGGTAAGCAGTGTAGATGCCGCAGCCGAAGATGTAGAGCATCAGCGGAGCAACTACATAGCTGGACAGGGTTAGCAGCCACCTTGCCATCAGAGCTAGAAACGCCACAAAGAGAGAAATCAGGAAAAGAGCAATTTTCTTCAGCATAGACATCATATCAAGCACTTCCTTTCTGTTCGCCCTTATTATAAAGGTATCGACTACTACGTTGCAAGGATGTCAAGCATTATATGTACACCCGCAGTCCTCCAACTGCGGGAATTTTTATAGCTCTGCCAGCTTGGAAAGAATTTGCTTGCCAATGTCAATCAGTTCATCCAGACGCTGCCGCAGATCTTCCATGTCGGCGGCGTAGACCTTGCCGCACTCGTTGGCACGCTTGGCGTACTGGTTCAGATTGTTGCTACACATCTGCAAGAGATATGCCATGCGTTGCAGTTGCGGCAGGTCGAGGTTCAGGCAGTAACCATCCAGTGCCATTTTGCGGATATAGGCACTCAGGCTGCGGATACCCATGCCCAGCATTTTCTCATAGATGCGGTTCTTCTCCGCTTTTGTGGTTCTCAGGATAATGATTTCATTCCGCTTTTCCCTCACCGGGCATCACCGTCCTTGTCGTAATAACTGCGGAAAGGCTTCACCGGCTCCGGCTTATCCGATTTTTCCTCCAGTGCCGCCAGCACCGAGGGGCGGCGAGGTTCGTCCACCTGTTCTTCCTCGCCCTGTTCCGGCTCGTGGCTCTTTTCGTCCACATCCAACTGAGCGTTCAGCTCTGCAAGGCGAGCCGACTTCTCTGCCAGTTCTTCCTCCTGCGGGAAGGGCTTTTCCACCTCAATCTGTGCCGCTGCCTGCTGCTGCATCTGCTGTGCGTTGGTGGCAGATGCGCTTGCCATAAAGTTGCCTGCGCCCTGCATTCCCATGCCCATTGCCATGTACGCTTGCCCTGCGCCGGCACGATTCGAGCCGGCAGACTGCAAACCCTTTGCCACAGCCGACTGCACAAAGCCCTCACGGACACTGGGGTCGCCCATCATAGCGCCCTGGTTGCGCATATTGATGAGCGCCTTGCTCTCGTCGTCGTAGCTGATGCTGGCGATGCCCACGGCGCAGATATCCATGCCACGTGCCTGTGTCCAGTCCTCGTCCAGAACGGTTGCCATATACTTGGACAGTTCCATGCTCTTGGAAGGCAGGGCGGAGATGCGGACACCGTCCACGGACATCTGACCGATGGCAGACTGGAGTGCGGTGAGGAATTCCATGTTGAACTGGTCGCCCAGGGCATCGAATGTGAGATTGGATGCGTTGCGTGGTACGACTTCCATGAAGAATTTCAGCGGATCGGTGATCTTCACGGAATAGCTGCCGTGGCAGCGCACGAACAGCTCTGCGTTATAGAAGTTGTCGAAGTATTGCAGGGCGTTGCGTGTGCCGAACTTGATGCCACGGATCTCCTGTAAGTTGATGAAGTAGACCTGCTGGGACTTGCCCGGCTGACCGCCGAACTTAAAGCGCTCGAAGGATTCCCGGACGGAATCTTTCAGTTCGCCGTTGAACATTGACGGAGAAGAGGAGAGGAACACCTCATAGCAGCCCTCTTCGGCAGTGTAGTCCACGATGCGGCCGCTGTCCACCAGAATCATCATCTGGTTCGGACCTACCTCAATGCGGGAGCCGTTGGAAATGATGTCCGGCGTTCCCTTGGTGTTGCTGCCGTGTTTGCCGCGCTTGATCTGTACCCCTCTTGTCAGAACGGTGTTTGCGCCCATGTCGCCGGCTGTGATATATTCCAGCCAGGAATCTGCCAGAGTGCCGCTTACTGCACCTGCTGCTGCACGAATCAAACCCATAATATAAACCTCCAGTTGTATTCTCTGCGGGACGAAATGCTGTCCCGGCGTTTTGTTTCGAGTATATGTGGTTTCTGTCGCTGAATCGCAACAGGAACAACACAATTATAGCATAAAAAGATTTAATTTGCAAGAGAATTCAGAAGAATTGCGAAAAAACAGCCGCTGAAACCAGCTGTTTTTGGAAGGTTCGCATGGGACAAAGCCTGCCGGATGTCCGAATTGAAAAAACGCTTGACTTTTTCGGAAAGGTATGGTATACTGAAACATATGCTCCTGGTCGGTGGGCATATGCACAAAAGAGATTGGGGTATAGCCAAGGGGTAAGGCAACGGACTTTGACTCCGTCATTCCGCTGGTTCGAATCCAGCTATCCCAACCAGAAAGCAACCGGTTTTATGAAAAATCCGCTGTCCGTTATGGGCGGCGGATTTTTTCAAAGAAAGGACAAAAGTATGGGTGACCACAAGCTTGCCTGGATTCTCGGAATCGTGACCGTCGTGTATCTGATCGCCATGATCCTGCTGTTCTGGCGCTATCGCCGGGCGATGGATCAGCTTTCGGACAAGATGCGGGAGTGCCATGAAAAAGAGGCGGCAGAAAAACTTGCCGAAGCACAAAATCAACAGACAGAGGGCATCACTGCGATCTACCGCAAGCCGGATGCGCCCGAACCGGAAGAAGTGCCGGAGACGGAGACAGAGGAAACACCAGAGACAAAAAAAGCGCAGTCTGAATCCTAACAGACTGCGCCGGACGGATGCTTTTGCGGTGCGGTTTCTCACGCACAAACGTAATATTTGTTGTCCAGTTCGATGATGAATACGGTGACTTCGTCACAATAGGTGGTGTCTGTGCCGTTGGTGATGACCGGCTGTACGGTGAGGGTCTTGCAGCTTTCCATGTGTTCTGCGCAGTAGTTGCTGTCGCCGTTCAGCTCGTCCAGCATACCGGTGAGGTATTCTGCGTTAGAGCCGGTCTCATCCTGTTTCAGGCATCCGTTTACCATGATCTGAGAGAACGTAAAAGCGCCGCCCATCTGGTCTTCATAGCTTTTCTTCTGCTGGGATACATAGGCGCTGTCGTCCAGCAGGTCGCCGTAGGCATTTTTGTAAAGGGATTCCATGTATTCCGAAACGGTGCAGGACTGAAACAGTTCTACATCTTCGTTCTGGATAGAGCCGTAGTAGTTCGCCAGAGCATCCAGTTCGCCGTCCTCCAGAAAGCGCTTGTCGTATTCCAGCGGCACGGCACGGCTGGTGTCGTCACGCATGGTTGCGCCGTATTCCAGGTCTTCCATGTTCACGTTGATGCCGGATTCGCTGCTGGAAGAAGAATCGCCGGAACATCCGGCAAGGCTGGTGCAGAGCAGTGCGGCGGCAGCGGCACAGGTCAGAATTCGCCGGAGGGTATGGGTTCTATATGTCATGAGGTATCAGTTCCTTTCCAATGTATATGCTACCTTATACTCTATCACATTTTCCGGCGGTTGTCAACTGAGAATGTGAAATTGCTGTTCAAATCAAGCATCAAAAATTCCTCCTAAAAAGGGAGAATTGCCACGGGGCGGACGTTTCGTAAAAAGTATTCGGAGGGATTATCCCCCTGTCAGCTTGCGCTGACATCCCCCTTTTCAAGGGGGACGATGAATAAGCCTCCCTTGAAAAGGGAGGTGCCCGATAGGGCGGAGGGATAATAAAAAAACAGAACCCAATCGCCAGGACACGACAAGAGGTGAATACCGTGCCAAATTACAAATACCGTGCCACAGCCATGAGCGGAAAGACCGTGCGTGGCAATCTGGTGGCATCCGACCCGGAGGCACTGCTGAACGAACTGAAAAAACAGGACCTGTTCCTGCTGGACTATACCCAGACCAACAAAACATCGTTCGGGTCGAAACTGAAACCTAAGGAACTGACCGATTTCTGCCGCCAGCTGGGCAGCCTGCTGGATGCCGGCGTTTCGGTGATCCAGTCCTTCAACATTATTTCCAACCGTGCCAGCATTTCCAAATTCGCCCGAAAGTCCTTTTCGGATATCACCACGGATCTGAAACACGGCAAGGCGCTTTCCGAGGCGATGGCAGACCAGGGCAAGGTCTTTCCCGAACTGCTCATCAGCATGGTGCGTGCCGGCGAGGCGAGCGGTAAGATCGGCGATACCTTTCTCAGCATGGGACAGCACTTTCAGAAACAACAGCGCATCAAGTCTCAGGTCAAGGGCGCTCTGGCGTACCCCATCGTGCTGATGATCCTGCTGGTGCTGGTCATTATCGTGATGTTTACGTTTATCCTGCCCATGTTCGGCGATATGTTCACGGACATGGAACTGCCGCTTATGACAAGGGTTCTGATGGGCATAAGCAATTTCCTCACCCATTATTGGTATGTTGCCGTGGGCGTGGTGGGTGCGCTGGTGGCGCTGTTTATCTTCCTCATGCGGACGCCGGCAACACGGCTCGCCATCGACCGGATGGTAGTGCATCTCCCGAAGATCGGAAACCTGGTGCGCATCGTCTATACGGCAAGCTTTTCCCGGACGCTGGCGTCGCTGTATACCAGCGGTCTGTCCATTCTGAATGCGCTCCAGATCTCACGGGACACGGTGAACAACAGCTATCTCCGCTCCCAGTTTGACGGCTGTATCAAGAGCATCCGGGTGGGAAATGCCCTGTCGGAATCCATTATGGCGATGGACGGCTTTGACAGCAAGCTGGGCGATACCATCAAGGTGGGCGAAGAGACCGGTAAGCTGGACGCAATGCTGCTCTCCACCGCAGACGACTATGAGTATGAGTCCAGCGCCGCCATCAAGTCCATGATGTCCATTATCGAACCGCTGATGATCGTCATTCTCGGTATCGTAGTCGCAGGCGTTATGGTCTCCGTTCTGGTGCCGATGTACTCCATGTACGGCAATATCGATGAAAATACCACCGCAGTTTTCGCCTGGATCGGGCGGACGCTGGGCAGATTTTTGGGCTAAGAGAAGAGAAAAAGAGGTGAACTTTCGTGAAGAAAAAGGGTGTTTCCGCTCACGTGTATATCACAAACAACAAGATACAGGTGCTGACCGGCAGCTGTGTGAAGAATAAGCTCCAGGTCGTGAATTTTTACGAAGAACCCCTGGAAGAGGGCTGTATCCTCAACGGCATTATCATGAACAACTATTCGCTCCAGAATACGCTCACCCAGATGTGGCAGAAGAACAACCTGCCCACAAAAAATGTGACGCTGGTGGTGAACGGCAGTTCCATTACGGTGAAACCGCTGAAAATCCCTCAGGTGAATCCGAAGAACGTCCCGGGTCTTATCCGGGCGGAGTTCAAGGATATTGAGGGCGTACAGAATATGCTGGTGGATTATTCCGTGGTGAACCCCAAGAACCAGGACGGCTCGTGCAGCATCCTGGCGGTGCTTTCCACGAAGGAGTTCGTCACCAGCTATATCAGCCTGTTCAAAGAGGCGAAGATCGAACTGGATGTGATCGACCTGGTGCAGAACTGCCTCATTAAGATGATGAAACGGCTCAAGTCGCTCCAGAATAAGACCTATGCCGTGTTTATCCTGGATAAGAATATGCTGATGCAGTGCCTGTTCTCCAACGACAACTTCGTCATGACACGCCGCAGCCGCATCCTGGCTGACCCGGCGGACGAAGGGTTCGAACGGGAAGTGGGGCAGAACATCAACAGCATCATCCAGTTCAACAAGTCGGAACAGACCGGCGCAGACATCACCGATATTTTCCTCTGCGGATTCCCCGGAGATTCGGTGCAGATGTTTCCGCATTTTGCAAGCAATTTCGGCGTGACCGTCCGGGCTTTCCCGGAATACCAGCCGGGCGAGCTGGGGCTGCCGGAGGGAATGAATCCCGGTGACTTTATCGTGCTGCTGGGCAGCTTGATCCGCTATTCGGACTAAATCGGACAGGAGGGATTTGGAATGGCAAAAATACCAAAGAAGGATATGAACCTGTATCCTCTTGTCGTTGCGCCGAAAAAGAATACCGTGAAAAAGGGTGCTCTTTTCGCCGTGGCAGGTGCGGCTGCAGTCGTGCTGCTGGTCGGCGGCTATGTGGGCGCAAGAGTCTATGTCCACACCCAGGAAAACCTGGTGGCAGAGATGCAGGAAAAGGCGAACGATGCGGAACTCATGGAAAAGATCAACAACGCCAATGCGGTGGCAGCGGACATCAATACGCTCCGCACCGCCGGGAACGCCTACAGTGAGATACGGGTGAAGATCGACGGCAGCCAGGAATACTGCGATAACTTTTCTGACGACCTGGTGGAAAAGCTGGTCTCCTGCGAAGATACCGTAAGCCCCAGCAAAGGTGCAACCAAGGTGGCGAAGATCACGGGGCTGTCCTATGACGGTTCGGTGCTTTCCATTGATGCGTATTCGACTGACAGCCAATATGTCTCCACGTTCGTGGCGAATCTGACACGGCTGGGACTGTTTTCCACGGTCACCTATGACGGCTATACCTTTTCGGAAGGCACGTATACCTATACAATAAGCGCTGTGTTCAAGTCGGCGGAGACGACAGTAACTGACGCAGACGGCAATCCCGTAGAGACGACAACGGAGGTGGCACAATGACAACTGAAGTTACTCGGAAACAGGCGATATTGCTTTCTGTGCTGTGTGCTATATTGGTCATTATACTGTTTTGGCAATTTCTGATTAGTCCGCAAATAAAAAGTGCGTCAAAAGCAAAAGAAGATCTGGAAACGCTGAACCAGCAGTATTCCGATCTGCTGGTGCAGAGCGAGAGCTATGACCAGAACATGGCGGCGCTGGACGGCTGGAACGAAAAGAACAGCGAGGAGACCAAAAAGCTGTTTCCGCTGAGCGATGCCGAGCGCATCGACCGCTTTCTGACATTTGTCATGCACGAATGCGGCGTGACCGTAAACGGGCTTTCCATCGGACAGACCATGCAGTACTATATTGACGGCGAGGGCAATCTGGTGACAGCGTCTCCGGATGATGTGGCGAATTCGTCCGGTTCGGACAGTTCCGGTTCTGAGACAGACGGCAGCACGGCGGCTTATACACCAACGGGTGAGTATTGCTGTGACTTTACGTATACCATGGAAGGCAGTTACCGCAACATGAAACAGATGCTGGATTTTGTAAACCGGGTATCCTTCCTGGGAATCACCGCATACTCTTTCAACAGTGTGGAAAAGCAGGAAACTGCCGCAGCAGACGGCACGACGACCGGAACAGAGGATAAATTCCAGGATCTGTACAGCTTTACGATGACCATTACAGCGTATATGTATAAGAGTCCGCTGGAGACAGACCGGGATACACAGACAGAAGAATCCACAGATGCTGCCGCAGAAACGCCGGCAGCGTAAAATGGGTGATGCCATATGAAACGGAAAACAGCACAGCGAAATGGCTCGGCGATTCTCTGGGCGGTGCTGGTGATGCTGATGATCTCGCTGATTTCTGCCGGGATCATTCTCGTTGACCGGATGTATTTCATGCGGGAGCAGGAGGAAAACAATCGTCTCCAGGCGAAGTTCTATGCGGAATCTGCCATCGAACTGGTGCAGTCGGATATCTGCAAAGAGGGAACCGCACTGACAGACGGCACGGACGGAACCTATACCAGTATGTATGTCAGCGCCGGCAATACCGCAGAGACCTTTACCATCTCGTTCCCGGATGCCGCAAACTGGACTTGTACGGTGACGGTCAACCACTCTGTGGTGAACGACAGCGAAAGCGATGTGAATAAAAAGCGGCTGTCCGGAGAGATCTACCTCACCGCAAAGGTGACACGCAATACCAGCGGCGGCGGAGAAAAAGAGCTTTCAGAGGTTTGTGCAAAGCTGGCGGTGAAAAACAACACCTGGCAGCTGATCGGCTTTTATCATCTGTAAGGAGATGGGCGTATGCGAAAACAACATAAGGGAACGACTGTGGTAGAAGTGGTCATTGCCTTTGCGATGGTCTCCATGTCCTTTGCCATTGGCATGATCGGCATTGCGTCCGGGTCGAACTTTATCAATTCCGGCGCACGGCTGAAAAATCAGCAGCGGAAAACGGCTGCGGCAGACCTGGACGGGAGCGGTGCATCGGTGTCGGACGATACCATTACCGTAACCGGAAAAGACGGCACGACAACGACGTTTGAAGTCCAGAAGCGTTCGGCGGACGGATTTGTGAAGTACAGTCCGAAATCGTAAGCGCTGTCCGGCGCAGAATGCCGGGCGTTCCGCTGCGGCAAAGGAGGATGACCAGATGCGGAGGATAGAAAAAAACCGAAAAGGCTTTACGCTGGCAGAAGAAGTCGTGACGGTTCTGCTGATCGGCATTCTGGTGGCATCGGCGTCGGCAATTCTGCTGAACGCCATGCGTATCTTCTGTCAGAATGTCATTATGTTCAACGCCCAGTCCAAGGGCATTGCGGTCATGGAACAGCTGGAGGATCGGCTGAACTATGCAAAAGAGATCGGCGGTTCTTACGGCGGCATTTCAGATATTTCCCGCAAGGCGGACTGTGCGCACCAGGTTTTGCTATCGGTCAAAGATGACGATGACGGGAAAAAAGAACTGGTGGAGGACGGTTATCTGTATTATTCCGATGCGGAGGACAGCAAAAATGAGATTCACAACGTCCTCTGCAAGCTGGGAAATTATGATGCGGAGATCGATCTGAAAAGCGGCTCCGGGAACACGGCGGTTCTGACGGTGCGCATCAAGCGGAATGACACGGTGTACTATTCGGAGGAACGTACCGTGGCACTGAAAAACAGCAGCGTTACGGTAATCACTGCTGCGGATTCATCCCATGTCTACAGCAATACGGGTACATCCACATATTTATACATCGGCAGTTTGGAATAAAGGTAAAACAACAGGGGAAAGGTGAGAGCATTGAAGAATTTACCAATCGGCGAAGTGCTGAAGGAATACGGCTATATCACGCAGGAACAGATCGACCAGGCGCTGCAGTTCCAGAAAACGCAGACCGGCAAAAAGGTGCGGTTTGGCACACTGCTGAAAGAAATGGGCTTTGTCACAGAGACCCAGGTTCTGGAGGCGCTGGGGAAAAAGCTGGATCTTCAGATGGTGAATCTGGAAGAGTACGAAGTCAATGTGGATGTGGTGGCGAAGGTCCCGAAACAGCTGGCAGAGAAGTATAATGTCATTGCGCTGTCGGAAAATGACGGGAAATTGCAGCTGGCAATGTCCGATCCGCTGAACTTTTATGCCCAGGAGGATATCCGCCAGATCGTGGATATGCCGCTGGAGGTGCTGCTGAGTGAGGAAAAGCGGATCAAGAAGGCAATCGAATATTACTACGCCGAGATCAGCACCAAGCAGGCGGCGAAAAAAGCGAATATTTCCGCCGAGGATATTGAAGTGCCGCAGCTCACCGCAGACGATGCGGACGACGATGTGCCGATCATCAAGCTGATAAACTCTCTGCTGGTGCGTGGCTACAGTACCAACGCCAGCGATATCCACATTGAGCCGTTCAAGGATTTCACCCAGGTGCGTATGCGTATCGACGGACAGATGATCAGCTATCTGACGCTGGAAAAGGCGCTGCATAACTCTATCGTTGCCCGTATCAAGATTATGAGCAATCTGAATATTGCCGAAAAGCGTATCCCCCAGGACGGCAACTTCCACGCTGTGCTGGAGGGCATTGATATCAGTATGCGTATTTCCATCCTGCCCACCACACACGGGGAAAAGGTAGTTATGCGTTATCTGGTTTCGGATACCAAGATCGACCACGCCGGACACTTCGGCATGAACGATTATTCCTACAATATGCTGATGAAAATGATGTCTGCGCCGAACGGCATTATCTACATCACAGGGCCTACCGGTTCCGGTAAGACGACCACGCTTTACATGGTACTGCAGCGTCTGGCGGAGCGTCCGGTAAACATTTCCACCATCGAGGACCCGGTGGAAAAAGACCTGCCCAATATCACCCAGACATCGGTGAATGTGACTGCCGGCATGACCTTTGCCGTGGGACTGCGTGCTTTGCTCCGTCAGGACCCG
>OLND01003585.1_pt1 | contig 11902 bp, 5 predicted proteins | sample 1672031 | NCBI WGS metagenome assembly OLND01 (sample SAMEA3136638, study PRJEB25190) | human gut metagenome | biome: human gut; feature: human-associated habitat; material: faeces | place: Austria | collected 2013
GCTGTCCCATGGAGATACCATTAATATCTGCAATCATGGCTGTTTTGATCTGGATTCCTTTTTCGCCGCAGATTTCCTGCATCGTATGGATTTTTTCTTTCAGATATTTGCAGTCGGCAAGATCATTAAAGTTCAGATAATTGGCAGACAGACCGATGTTTCCTTTTTTTACCAGATCGAAAAACTTTTCTTTTTCTTCCTCCGTTGCCATTTTGAAAAACTGCTCCACGCAGTACCATGTCTCACAGTTCCATTTCAGATCTTTCTGGGTTGTGTTGTTTTTGATTCCATTTTCAATCAGTTCGACCGCCCTGCGGATGTTGTTTGCCTGATTGTAGATAACCTGCTCCTGCAGATCGGTGTAACCCACGTCAGTGTGGGAATGATGTACGATGTAGACTTCTCTGATTTTGTGTGTCATGATAATTTCTCCTTTTCCTGTTCTATGTTGTTCAAAATTTTTATCTCTCTTTACCCCACAGATGCTACCAGCATTTTAATCATTTCGCCCTCTTCCGGTACAATCCGGTATGTTCCGACCGCTGCCGGAACGATGGCGGTTTCTGCGTAATGTACCGTGAACGGTGCAAAGCTGCCATCCATGCTCTCGATGCGGACACTTCGTCCCTCCACGAGATTCATCACATGAACCGTGTCATCCATCGAGACGGTGTGCGGCCCGGAAAGTGTATAGCGGATTGTGTCGATAAACTCGCGGCTGTGCAGTCCGGTGCGCTCTACTTCACAGTTTTCTGTTTTTTCCAGCGTTCTGGTCTGGCCGACAATATTGTCGTACACCCATTTGGTATCGCGGTTCCACTGGATATTTTTCATACCGTGGTCGAGATGGATCGGACGCGGCAGTCCATCCATGCCAAGGCGGCCCCAGTCCCAGAGTTTGAAGGTAAAGATATACGGTGTCGCACTGATTTCCAGCACCATCGTGTTTTTTCCGGAACAGTGCACCGTTCCTGCCGGGATCAGCACATGATCATGCTTTTTCACCGGAATCTTATTCACATATTCTTCCGCCGGAAATGCAATCTCACCTTTTTCCGCTTTTCTCAGATCATCCGCCATCTTTTCACGATCCACATTTTCCTTCAGCCCCAGATAAACATAAGTGTCCTCATCCGCATCCAGAAAATAATAGCTTTCATCCTGGGTATAATGCATACCGAAGGTATCCTGGATATATTCTGTCAGAGGATGTACCTGCAAGGACAGGTTACCGCCGCCCATGGTATCCAGAAAATCAAAACGGATCGGGAATTCCGCTCCGTATCTGCCGTATACCCTCTCACCCAGAAGTTCCTTTGGGCAGTAGAGTGTCACATTCATGGCCGGAGTCTTCACCGTGATATCTCCAAACTGCATGTTGACACAGTTTTCCTCCGGTACTCCATCAAAGCTCCAGGCCAGATTTTCCTTCTCCTGACCAACTCCGAAATTCTCCTGCATCCAGTGACCGCCCCAGATACCGGGATCAAAATAGGGCTCCAGACGGAACGGTCCCTTCACAAACTGCCTGAGTCCATCACGGAAAGCCTCGCCTGTCACCAGCTTCGGATGATCCTTTTCTTCCGTCTCCAGCACATAATCAAAGGTCTCGTACCGCTCTTTTTTATAGCGGTCTGCCAGTCTCCATTCAATGAAAAATCCGATCTTATACTTTGTCAGAGTCGGCGCATCTGCATTGGATAAATTCCAGTTTCCCATACCTGCACGGTAACGGAGCTGAATTTCCCATCTCGTGATATCGCAGTAAACATACAGGTCTCCCCGAGCGATCAGACCGGCTCCCATACCCACAAGAACGGTCATACCGTCGGAAGCTTCCACCTCTTTTTTCATGGCTTCCAGTTTCTCACTGTCATAAAAATCTTTCAGTTTTTTGTGGCAGAGGATGCCGAAAACACGGTCATCTGTGATATAATCTTCAAACTCCTTCAGCCGTTCTTCTTCTGATTTCCGGCAGGTTTCCATATCCAGGATATGGTCTGCCCCCATGGAAACAGCCAGTTTCAGGATTTCAGCCTTTCTCACGCCCGGGTATAGATCAAAGACCACGAGAACACGGCCCTGTTTTTTTCTCTTTTCTGCTTCTTTTCGGAGTTTCTCCGCAGCCGGACCATAGTTTTCCCAGATCTCTGAGTTATGCCCTTCGATCTTTTTGACCGGATGCGGATCGTAATTGTGATACTTATTTCTCATGCTTATCCCCTTTTCTGTTTTCTCATAGATACACAAATATCCTTCTGAAAAATAAATTGCCGGGGGACTGCATTTTTATCTTTCCTAAAGATCTACCGTATATTTATAGCGATTTCCCGGATAATAGCAGATCGAATATTCAAAAACCTCGCCGCCCTTCCGGAATGTCTGCCGTGTCCGGATAAAAATAGGCATCTGCGCATCAATTTTCAGTGCTTTCTGCACCTCTTCCGATGGAAGTGCCGCCTCAAGCGTATCCCGGCCGGATTCAATATAGATTCCATGTTCCTCCCGCAGATACTGATACAGCGATTCCATGTATGGCTCCGGCTCTGTTGGCAGTTCGCAGATTTTTTTCAGATACGTAATGGTATAGACCATGGGTTTTCCCACAGCATTCCTCACACGTTTCAGGCAATAACATGGCTCCGTCAATGGAATCTGCAGACTTCTTGCTACCGTTTCCCCGGGACTGATCAGTTCCATCTTGCAGTATGTTGTCTGCATTTCGATATGATGCTTTTTCATTTCTTCCGTGAAACTGATGACACCTTCCATCTGCTCTTCGACTTTCTCGTAGACAACATCTGTTCCGATGCCGCGCCGTGCACGGGCGTAACCGCTCTGTACCAGATTCGTCATCGCCTGGCGTACTGTCACACGCGAAAGCTCGTACTTTTCCATCAGCTCTTTTTCTGTTGGCAGAAAATCTCCTTTTTTGTACGTGCCGCATTCGATCTGCTGTTTCAGAATCTGTTCCAGCTGCGCATACAGCGGCGGTGCTCCCGGATTTCTATCCATTTTTGCAGTTTCTCCTTCTTCTTTTCTCTCCATAGCATTGTATTTTTGTTTCTGAAAATATTTTTGCTCTATTGTGTTTTTTCAGGAAACTGTGACAACAGGCCTTCCATGGCACGGCCGGATGTTTCCGTTTCTATCTGAATCCGAATCTTTCTTTTCCCGCACTCTCTTTCCAGTTCTTTTCCAAACCAGGAAAAACTTTTTGCAATCTGTCCGCCCAGAAGCAGCAGATCCGGCCGATATTCCTCCAGCACAGGAAGAAGGCCAGCCGCCACATCTGCTCCAAATCTTCTCCAGACTTCTTCTGCCTCCATGTTTCCCGCTTTTACCAGACCATACAATTCTTTTCCACTCCACACTTTTCCTGTCACAGCCAGGCTAATCTGCTCCAGCCCGCGCACAGAAAGATAATCGTCCAAAATGGAATCTCCAAACGGCTGTTGATAAATCCATCCATTTTCCGGCACACCTTTTCCCGTTTTTACTGTTTTGCCGTTTTCTACAAAAGCAGATCCGGCGCCGGTTCCGATGCAGACGCACAGAATTTTATCTACATCACGACAGTTTCCGTACCAGCTTTCTCCCAGTGCAAATGCTTCAATGTCATGTAAAAACAAAAATCGTGCTGATCCAAGTTCCGGCACGCGCGCCTTGATTTCTCTTTCCAGTGGAATCCCGTAAATGGCATCGTACTTATTCAGTCCCTGCATCCGGCTGATTCCATTTTCATAATCAAACGGACCCGGAATCGCCATCCCAACTCCGACAACACTTCCGTCTGCTTCTCTCATCAGTTCCCGGCAGATCTTTGCAAAATTGTCCAGAATCTTCTCTGTGCTCTTCTGCGCCTGTGCTGGAAATTTCCGGATTTTCGTTCTTACTCCATTTCTGTCCGACACACTTCCTTTGATTTCCGTTCCGCCAACATCCAGAAGGATATATTTTTTCTGCTCCATCCCGCTTCCGTCCCTTTTCATCTTTTCCCCTGTATTTTTTCTGTTTATATGCCACTAGAATCTCATTTCTTTGTATTGGTTCTCCTGCCGCCTTGTTATAATGTTATAACCTATTCATTTTTCTGTTGCAAGCGCCTGTCTGCAATTTTGTCTGCTTTTGCAAAACTTTGTGAAAACGCGATAATACGTTTTATGCACTTGGCGCAGAACGCAAAAAATCCCCTGTTTCCGGGGTTTTTTATACACTCCGGACAGAGGATTTTTCTTATTTTCTACTTATTTCAATACATTTTCCAATTTAACAAAAAGGTTATTCATCTCCTGCACCACACTCTGCAGACTCTTTTCCCCGACATAGTTTCCAATCGCAAACAATGCCTTATACAAAAAATTAACCGCCCCCTGCAATTCTTCGTTTTGCTCTTTTGTTTCTTTCCGAAGCTGCTGCAGTTTTTCTGCCATCGGAAACAATTTCGCAAGAATCTGCTCTTTTCGTGCCCGGTCCGACGGTTCATCTGTCTCCATTTCTTCGAGATCATAGTTATCTGTTCTGCCGCATTTTCCCTTGCACACTGCGCAATCCGGATTCAGACGGTTCTTTTCTGCCTCCACGCGTACAATCCAGGATTTCCCCTCTTCTTCCCTCAGCTCTTTTTCCGGATTTGCCGCACAAATTCCGCCAAGCAGAATCTCATGCGTGGCTTTGTCCGGGCGGTGACCATTGCTGTCACCGCTGGAAAACTCCTGCGATTCACCTTTTGCTGCTTCTCCTCTTCCATCTACCGACCGGGCCAGACCGATCAGCGCACCAAGAAGCTCCTCTTGTATCTTCGTCATACTCATTTTTCTAATACCTCTTACCGAGCTTTTCATTTTTTTCGTCTTACATATTCCACAAAGCAGAATGTACCAATTGTAAAATAACTTTTAAGGGCACACGCTAATTACTATATCTGATTTTCTACAAAATTTCCCCCTCCGTAGAAATCACCACGGTTTTCACCGGAATCTTCTTTCCACTCTCTTTCAGCGCCATCTTCACGGCACGCTCCATTCCTGCGCAGCACGGAACCTCCATGCGTGCAACCGTGATACTCTTAATATCATTCCGCATGAAAATCCGCGCAAGTTTCTCGGAATAATCGACATCGTCAAGTTTTGTACAGCCTACGAGAACGACATGATCCCGAATGAAATCCTGGTGGAAGTTTCCATACGCATACGCTGTACAATCCGCCGCAACGAGAAGGTCTGCTCCTGCAAACATCGAAGCCCGCTCCTGCACCAGCTTGATCTGCACCGGCCACTGGCGGAGCCGGGACGGAACTGCTGCAGAATTTTCCTGCGCATCTGCACGGTCAATCGCCCAGCTGTTTTCACCTGCTTTTCCTGCTCCGGTATTCTCCTGTCCGGCCGCCTCTTTTGCCTTCCGCTGGTTCTCTTTTACCGCCTCCTCATCATACGGCAGCGCCTCCCGCTCCACAAACGAAATCGCATCTGCTGGACAGACCGGCAGGCAGTCACCGAATCCGTCGCAGTAGTCATCCCGGATCAGCTTTGCCTTCCCGTCAACCATCGCAATCGCACTTTCATGACAGGCATGCGCACAAAGCCCGCATCCTGTACATCTGTCTTCCTCTATCTGAACAATTTTTCGAATCATCACTGAATCTCCTTTTTTCTCTTTGTTTCTCAATACCTGTTTGTTTCTCAACCATGATATCATACTTTATCCCTGTTTTGACAGTTGTTTTTTCTAGTAGTTTTTTCCTACAATACCAACTCTTCATCCAGTGCCAGCGAATAAATAATTTTCTCTTTCACTTTCTTCCCTGTCGTCCGCTCCAGTGCCTGCTGGTAGTAGGCGAGCTGTTTTTCATACCGCTTTTTCAGCTCCCCGGCTTCTTTCACACGGTCCGTTTTGTAGTCCACAAGAACAATCTCATCCCCCTCCGGGAACCATGCGTCAATGATTCCCTGCACGAGAATGGTTTCATCTTCCGGATAGGACGGATCTGCCTCACTTGCCGGAACGGACATCACAAACGGCTGCTCCCGTTTCAGGGTTTCATTCAAAAAGGCATTCCGCATCCGCATTCCAACCGAACTTTTTGCGAAAGCGAGGATCGATTTGAAATAAATGCATTCCGCTGCTTCTTTCGTCATCTTTCCTTCTGCAATCAATTCCTCCGTCTGTGCCATCAGCTCTGTGATGCTGTACGCTCTGCGGTAATCGAGACATTCCAGCAGGCGGTGGTACGCCGTTCCGCGGTCAGAGCCCGTCAGAGCCGCAACATGATCCTTTTTCAGAAAGCCCGGCACAATTGGTACGAGTTCTTCCTGCGCGAACAGCTCTTTTCCGATCTCGGATTCCTCCATCCCGGCCTTCTTCAGCTGCGAAACGGTAACTTTTACCGGAATCTGTTTTTCCTTCTCATACGGATACTGGTAGGCAAACCGCTCCTCCACAAGTTCCTTCAGCGCCGTTTCTCTCGGCGGCTGCTTCGGAATTTCCATGATTTTCTGCTCATTCACCGCGCGCTCCATCTGATGCAGCACCTCTCCCTCAACAAGTCCTGCCGGTGATACAAGGCGGATCGTTACCGGAATTTTCTCCGCATACAGCGGATTGTCCGCATTCCCTGCCAGACCGAATTGTTCATACAGCCCGTCAAAACACCGGTTTCTCGAAAATGCCGGCAAAATCCAGTCGAGATACCCGGATGCACTGCTCAATGTCTGATATGACAGCAGCTCCTCCTGCCGCCCCGCATGTGCCGCGCACTGTTTCACACGGCTTTCCAGCTTCGACGCCATCCCTGTCATAATCAGCTTCTCCTTCGGGCGCGTCATGGCAACGTAAAGCACCCGCAGCTCCTCCGCCAGATTTTCCAGCTTCATGCTCTGCCGGATGATCTGCCGCGGCAGTGTCGCCTGACGGACGCGGTGCTCCGGATCGATCGCATCCGCACCGATACCCATCCGGGAATGCAGTACGAGTACCGCGCGGCTGTCCATCTGGTTGAACGATTTTCCCATACCAGAGAGGAACACAACCGGAAACTCAAGTCCCTTACTCTTGTGGATACTCATAATACGCACGGTATCTGCGCTCTCACCATAAATATTCACCTCACCGAAATCCACTTCATACTTCTGAAGCTGTTCGATATAACGGATAAAGTTGAACAGGCCGCGGTAACTCGTCGCCTCGAACTCCACCGCCTTTTCCACCAGCATTTCCAGATTTGCCCGCCTCTGTACGCCGCCCGGCATCGCGGATGCATAGCCACCGTAGCCCGTCTCCTCGAGAATCTGCGTAATCAGTTCATGAATCGGCGTGTACGGCACACGGCTCCGCAGCATTTCGAGCTGTGTGAGGAACCGCCGCAGTTTCTCCCGAAGCGCCTCATCTTCACCTATCGCCGCATATTTTCCACACGCCTCATAAATTTTTACGTCTTTATCCACACAACGCACCGCAGCAAGCTCTGCATCAGTGCATCCGCAGATCGGCGAGCGTAAGATTGCCGTAAATGGAATCTCTTGGCATGGATTGTCGCACAGATGCAGGTAATTCAGCACCGTCACGATTTCCTGCGTGGAAAAGTATCCCGTTTTTGATGTGCTGTACGCCGGAATTCCCGCCGCCTGCAGTACGCGCGAAAACGTCTCCGCCCATCCGCTGACCGCACGAAGCAGAATTACGATATCGCGGTACTGAATTTTCCGGTATTCCCCGGTCTCTTTGCCCACGACTTCCTCATTTCCGACCATCTCGCGGATGCGCGCGGCAACGGCAGCCGCCTCCGTTTCCATCTTTGTCTCACGCGACTTATCATCTTCCAGCTCGGGCGCCTTGTCATCCAGCAGAAGAAGTTCTGTTTCATATGCCGCATGCCACGTTTCCGTCTTTTCCTCTTCCATTTCCGGCAATGCAGGAAACGCTGCTCCCGCATGGAGGCTCGCCGCCTCATCGTACACGATGCCGCCGAGTTCCGGACTCATCAGCTTGCGGAATACATAATTCGCCGTCGCAAGCACCTCCGGCCGGCTTCGGAAGTTTTTGTCGAGATCGATTCTCTGCTGGCTTTCCCCGTCCTTCGCATACGTATGATATTTTTCCAGAAACAGCTCCGGCCGCGCCAGGCGGAATCCGTAGATGCTCTGCTTGATATCGCCAACCATAAACCGGTTCCATCTGCCTTCCTCCTCGCCGGACACTGCAGAGAGCAGTGCCTCCTGGATAAAGTTGCTGTCCTGATACTCATCGATCATGATTTCGCGGAACTGTTCCGAAAGCTCCCGCGCCGCATCGGTCCGCACCAGACGGCCGTCCTCCTGCTGCACAAGAATTTCGAGCGCAAAGTGTTCCAGATCGGCATAATCAAGAATATTTTTGCTCCGTTTTTTCTCTGCAAACGCTTTCGCAAACTGCTCCGTCAGATCGATCAGCACGCCGATCGGCTCCCGGCAGTCCGCAATCTCCTCCGCAATCTCGGCGCTGTCCTTCTCGAAAAACTGCTCTTTTAATTTCTGCAGTTCTTTTTTGCATGCATCGCGCTCTGCCTTCACCTGATCTTTCAGCGCCTCGCTCACATCGTCTGCCTTTTTCCGCGAAAGCGCCTTGAACTTCATTCCGGCCATCGCGCGCACCATTCCGTCGAACGATTCCGTCTCGATCAGCTCTTCCACCATCTGCTGATCTGATGCCAGCGCCTCGTCATACAGATACGGTCCGCCAGGGCTTACCGCCGTTTTTCGGTTTTCCTCAATTCCTTCCAGAATACTCGAGAGCCGCTTTTTCGCCTCAGCCATCAGTACCTGTACCCAGATGCTTTTCTGCACCGCCTCCGGCGAATCGATCTGATACGCCGCCCGGCACTCTTCGAGCCACTGCTCCGGCCACGGATAACTCATGGAAAATTCATACAGCTTCAGCACGAGCGCGTCGAGTCCGTCATCCTGTTTTCCTGCCGCGTAGCTCTCCACAAACCGTGTAAACGCAGGATCTTTTTCCGCAAACCGCTCCTCCATCACCTTCTGGATCACGTCACTTTTCATCAGGCGGATCTCTCCCTCATCCGCCATGCGGTATACCGGATCAAGATCGATCATCTGAAAATAATTTTTTATCACATACGAGCAGAAGCCATGGATCGTGCTGATCTGTGCATGGTGAAGCAGGGTCTGCTGCCGCTGTAAATGCTCATTCTCTGGATTTTCCTCGAGGCTCTGCTGCAGGGCGCGGCCGATTCTCTCTTTCATTTCTCCCGCCGCTGCACGCGTAAAGGTCACGACAAGAAGCTGATCAATATCAATCGGGCGCACGGGATCTTTCACCATCGCAAGGATCCGCTCTACCAGAACCGCCGTCTTTCCGGAACCTGCCGCTGCGCTGACCAAAAGATTCCGGTCTCTCGTATCAATGACTTTCTGCTGTTCCGCTGTCCATTTTACTGCCATTTATCTCTCCCTCTTCTTTCTGGCTGATTACTTTCTCATACATGGAAAACTGCATTTCTCTTTCCTTTCCGGAAGGCAGTCACTCTTTTTGATCACTTTGTGTTATCTCCTGCATCGCCTTCATCAGCAGTTCCGTGTCCATGCCCTTCAGTTTGCGGTACTCGTATCCCTGAATTTTCTGGTCAAAACCGCAGATTCCCTGATATTCACAGTACGCACACGCCGTCGCACCGTCCCGCTGATACGGGGAAATTTTTACATTGCCCGAAAAAATGCCCTCGCCGATCTCACGCACCTTCTTTCTGGTGTACGTACGGATCACATCAAACTGCTCCGGCGATGCTACTTTCGAATAGCTCGTATAACTTCCATCCTTCTTCTTTCCAACCGGAATCACATCGGATGTCGTTCCGTCCTCAAGCACGCGGTCGAGAAGCTCCACAACTTTCCGGTCCGCATTCACAAGACCGTCCATCCGCAGCGCTTTCAGCATCCGCCGGCCCCACGCCTCGTCGGTCTCATCCTCCTCCTGATCAAGCATCGGATCATCAATATGATAATAGAACACGCCCGCCGGCTCCACCTGCTTGCCGGGATGCTTTTTCTGCTCCAGTTCCACCGCCGCATCGAGATAAACAGCAAGCTGCAGCTGCAGTCCATAATAGAGCGCCACCAGGTCGAGCGACGTATTTCCCGTCTTGTAATCGATAATTTTCACATAGACCTTATCGTCCGTCTCGCAGAGATCCACGCGGTCAATCCGTCCGCGCAGACGCATTTTCTCATGCTCCGAAAGATCGATGTTGATCGCCGACAGCGAGTCCTCCATCGAGAACGAAACCTCGAATTCCCCTGGCTCAAATTCTCCCTGCCGGATCTGCTGCTGCAGTGCCCAGACAGTTCGTTTCAGGATCCGCTTCACGCGGATAATGCGGTACTGATTCCGGCTTGAACTCTGAAAAATTGTGTTTCCATAGTCCGCCATCGTCTCCTCGACACACTCCTCAATCAGACGGTCACGCGTGTCATCGGTCACCGTCTTCCAGGTCTCACCGTTCTCCTGCAGTTTTTTCGAAAACTTCTCAAGCGCCTCATGCATGACCGTTCCCATATCCGCCGCTTTCAGCTCATACTGATCCCGCTCGCGGATCTGAAGGCCGAACTCCATAAAGTGGGCAAACGCACACGCCGCATACTTTTCCAGCCGCGTTGCACTGTTTTTTAACGTATCTCCGTACAGTGCCGATGCCGCACTCTTTCCGATTACACCGTCCGCACAGCGCAGAAACGCCGCTTTTCGATACGTCTCCGCCGGAATTCCCGCCTCCGGATGTGCTGCATACCAGCGGTAAAGCTCCTCAAACAGCGGATCGATCTCACCCTCCGCCGCTTTTCCAAGTTCTTCGAGGAACAGTGCCTCACCGGACCGCGGCATTTCCAGCCGTTCCTCCGGCTGTTCCTTTTTTTCGATATCCCGCACCAGAATTTCCGGGAAGAGTTTTCGTATTTCGTTGATCAAATACGACGGATTCTGCGCCTCGCCGGACGCACCTGCCTTTGCAAACGAAAGATACAGCCGTTCCGACGGTTTCGTCAAATTTCGGTACAGATGGAATTTCTGCTGATACATCGTCTCCCGCGCCGTCGGGGACAGCTTCGCATCCGCCCGTTCCAGCTCCTCGCGGTCATATTCCGAGAGAATGCCGCCGCCCGCGTCGTGGCGCGGAATCAGCCCGTCATTCACGCCGACGAAAAACAGCACGCGGATGTCCTTCAGACGCGACCGTTCATTATCACCGATCAGTACCTGGTCCGCCGTCGGCGGAATAATACCGACAGATGCCTCCGCAAATCCCGCTTCCAGAATTTCCTGATACTCTGCCAGCGTCATCTTCTCATCGCCCAGCACCTCGACAATTTTGTCCAGCAGCTCCATGACAATGCCGTAAATCTGGCTGTATTCTTTTGCGAACGCCTCCTGTCCCTGCTGCTCAAACTGCTGCCGCCGGACGAGGTCTCTCCGCTGGATCTGGAGGGCAAATTGCAGCTGGAGTATTACAAGCTGCAAAAGACCTTTGCCGGTGCTATTGAGCTGGAACACACAAAGGGCGTCTACGAGCCGGTCACCCAGAAGGGTGCTCTCGGCCACGACCCCAAGGAGCCGCTGGACGAGATCATTTTGAAGATCAACGAGAAGTTCAAGGGCGAATTCACCAACGCCGACCGGGTGCTGCTTACTGCCCTGCATGACCGTCTGCTGGCCGACCCGAAGCTGGCAAAGCTGGCGCGCAGCTCCGACCCGCAGATCTTCACCGAGAGCATCTTCCCCAAAGCCTTTGACACCGCCGCACAGGACAGCTATCTTGAAGCGCAGGACACCTTCTCTTCCCTGTTTGAGGACACCAGCAAGTACAAGGCTATTATGTCGGCATTGGCAGAGTGGCTGTATGGGGAATTCCGCAAGA
>OLND01003589.1_pt1 | contig 11897 bp, 9 predicted proteins | sample 1672031 | NCBI WGS metagenome assembly OLND01 (sample SAMEA3136638, study PRJEB25190) | human gut metagenome | biome: human gut; feature: human-associated habitat; material: faeces | place: Austria | collected 2013
GCTGAGAAGAATGAACCAATAATAAAACTCCGCCACCACCAATACAGTATTTGAAAAGAAGAAATAAAACTCAGTTATGCAATGACGAAAGTATGATTCTCAAAAAAATAGATAACACACAGACAAAACCGAGGCTTGTTTCTATTAACCCTTTACACTATCTTTGCACGAAGCAAAGGAAAAGAAAAGTGGAACAAGATTTTCTGAACAGTCTGAACGACCAGCAACGCGAAGCTGTGCTCTATACCGATGGACCGGAATTGGTTATCGCCGGAGCCGGGTCGGGTAAAACAAGAGTACTTACCTACAAAATAGCACACCTGCTGCAAATGGGATATCCACCCTACCGGCTGCTGGCACTCACCTTCACCAACAAAGCGGCCAACGAAATGAAAGAACGCATCGCCGCATTGGTAGGGACAGAGACAGCTCAACGCTTGTGGGCAGGGACGTTTCACTCCATTTTCTCCCGCATACTTCGAGCCAATGCCGACCGGCTCGGCTATCGTCACGACTTCACCATCTACGATTCCTCCGATTCCCTGTCGCTTATAAAAAGCATTATCAGAGAACTTCAACTCGACGATAAGACATACAAACCCACAACCGTGCAGGCGATTATTTCCCATGCGAAAAACGCCCTTATCGAACCGCAAGCCTATGCGCGAAACCGGGAACTTATCGAGATGGATACTCGTTCGAAACGGCCCCTCATTCACGAAATATACCGTATCTACCGACAACGCTGTTTCGTGTCGGGGGCAATGGATTTCGACGACCTGCTGCTCAATACCAATATACTTTTCAGGGATCACCCCGACGTACTGCAACACTATCGCGACCTGTTCGCCTACATCTTGGTAGACGAGTATCAAGATACCAATTTCGCCCAACACCTCATCGTCAGTCAGTTGGGAAAAGACCACAACCACATCTGCGTGGTGGGCGACGATGACCAGAGCATCTACCGCTTCCGCGGCGCTACCATTGAGAACATCCTTAATTTCGAGCGCATTTACCCGGGCACCAAGACCATCCGTCTGGAACAAAACTACCGCTCTACGTCCAATATCCTGAACGCTGCGAACTGTGTCATTCAGCACAACACCGAGCGCAAGGGCAAGACCCTGTGGACCAGCAATGGCGAGGGCGATAAGGTGCAGGTGTACACCGCCGAGAACGAGCAGGACGAGGCCAGCCACATCGCGGATGTGATCGGCCAGCACCTGAAAGAGGGCGGACATCTGGCCGACCACGCCATCCTCTACCGCATGAACGCCCAATCGGCCCCCATCGAAAGCTACTTTACCCGTGCAGGCATCCCCCACAAGATCGTGGGCGGCCAGCGCTTCAACGACCGCAAAGAGGTCAAGGATATCCATTCCTACATGTCCATCGTGGCGAACCCCCGCGATGATGTGCGCCTGCGCCGCATCATCAACGAGCCTGCCCGCAAGATCGGTGCCACCACCGTGGAGGTCATTGCCGATCTGGCCGCGCAGGAGGGCGTGAGCATGCTGGACATCATCGGCCATGCCGACCAATATGCAAAGCTCAGCCGCGCCGTAATGCCGCTGCTCAAGTTCTGGCAGATCTATCAGCGCCTGCAGGATTCTTTGGAGACCCGCACGCTGGACGAGTTTGCAGCCGATGTGATCGAGCTGACCGGCTATAAGGCCATGCTGGAAGCCGATGCAGCCAAGGGCCACGAGGATGCGGCTGACCGCCTGCAGAACCTTGGTCAGCTGGTGAATAACGTCAAGAACTACTGCGACCAGCACGGTGAGGAAGCCACGCTGGAAGGCTATCTGGAAGATATCGCCCTCATCAGCGATATCGACAGCTATAACGAGAGCGCCGATCAGGTGGTGCTCATGACCATCCACTCCGCCAAGGGTCTGGAATTTCCGTATGTGTTCCTGATTGGCATGGAGGAGGGCGTGTTCCCCAGCGAGATGAGCAAATACTCCGAGGCAGATCTGGAGGAAGAGCGCCGTCTGGCCTATGTCGGCATCACCCGCGCCAAGAAGGAGCTGTATATCTCCAACAGTGTCTCCCGGATGCTCTACGGCCGCACCCAGCGCAACGAGCCCAGCCGCTTTCTGCGCGAGATCGAGCCGGAGTATATAGAAGAGACCCGCAGCCCGGCGCTGGAGCGCCGTTCTTCCATGGGCTGGGGTTCCGGTTACAGTGATACCGTTCCCGGCGGGGCCTCGGGCTACTCCGGCGCGTCCGGCTGGGGCCGCAATTCCAGCAGCTTCGGCGGCCGCACCGGCGGCAGCTACCTCAACCGGGAATACAATGCCTCTGAGCGCGGTGGCTTCGGCTCCGGTTATGCAGGCCGTGGCAGCAGTGCTTCCGGGTTTGGCAGCGGAAGCAGCGCCCCGCGCGCGTCCGGCTCCTCCGGTTTTGGCGCGGGCTATGGCCGCCCCGCGGCCCCCAAGGCAGCGTCCAAACCCGTGAGCTTTCCGGGGAGCCCGGCAGCTTCCCGCCCGGCATCCACCGGCCCGAAGCATTACGAGGTGGGCGACATTGTGGAGCACAAGGTCTTTGGCCGAGGCAGGGTGCTGGCGGTCAAGGCCGCTGCCGGAGACCAGATCGTGGAGATTAACTTTGAAAAGGTCGGCGTGAAGAAAACCATGGCAAATTTTGCGCCGCTGACGAAAATCACGGAGGAATGAGAAAACTATGATGACCGTTCGATTGATCGCACATACCCCGGAACCGGAAAAGGTGGTGGCGGCAGCGGCCAAGCTCTGCTACTCCGATGCCCATATCACCGACCTGCTGGACGGCCTGACCGAGGAGAAAACGGCCAAGTTCCTGACCATGCTCAGCGACCTGGGCCATGCCAGCCCCATTGAACATGCCAGCTTCACCTTTGGCATTGAGGGTGTGAGCCGCACCCTGCTGGCCCAGATCACCCGGCACCGCATCGCATCCTTCAGTGTCCAGAGCCAGCGGTATGTCCGGCTGGACGACTTCCACTATGTCATCCCGCCGGAGATCGAGGCCATCCCTGAGGCAAAGGCAGCCTTTCTTGAGAGCATGGATGAGGATGCGAAGCGCTACCTGGACCTTGCAAAAAAACTGGAGGACGGCCACACTGCCCGCCTGATGGCAGAGGGAATGCCCGAAAAGCAGGCCCGCGCCAAGGCCTCCAAACAGGCCAACGAGGATGCCCGCTTCGTGCTGCCCAACGCCTGCGAGACGAAGATGGTCGTGACCATGAACGCCCGCAGCCTGCAGAATTTCTTCCATCTGCGCTGCTGCTCCCGTGCTCAGTGGGAGATCCGTCAGCTGGCTGAGGAGATGTTCCGGCTGGTCTACCCGGTGGCACCCCATATCTTTGCCAAGGCCGGTCCGGCCTGTGTCAGCGGCCCCTGCCCTGAGGGCAAGATGTGCTGCGGCAGAACTGCCGAAGTCCGCGCAAAGTATGAGGCCATCAAGCAGGAGGCTGGTGTATGAGCAAAGGCAAGCTGATCGTTCTGGAAGGGCTGGACGGCAGCGGCAAGGGCACGCAGGCTAAGCTGCTGGCAAAGCACCTGACGGTGACGGATCATCTGGTAAGAGAGATCACCTTCCCGGATTATGACAGTGATTCCAGTGCGCTGGTCAAGATGTATCTGGCCGGGCAGTTTGGCGACAAGCCTGACGATGTCAACGCCTACGCGGCATCCAGCTTTTATGCGGTGGACCGCTATGCGGGGTATAAGTCGGACTGGGGCAAGTTCTACGAGGAAGGCGGCATCCTGATCGCTGACCGCTACACCACCTCCAACGCCGTGCATCAGTGCTCGAAGCTCCCGCCGGAGCAGTGGGACACGTTCCTGCAGTGGCTCTTTGACTATGAATACCACCTGCTGGGCCTGCCTGCACCGGATAAGGTGATCTATCTGCAGGTTGACCCGGCGGTGAGCCAGCGGCTGATGACTGCCCGCTACCATGGCGACGAGACCAGGAAGGATGTCCATGAAAAGGACACCGAATATCTGGCCCGCAGCCGCCGGGCGGCAGAATACTGTGCCGCTCACCTCGGCTGGGATACCGTCCACTGCACGGCAGGGGAGAAGATGCGGAGCATTGAGGATATTCAGGAAGAGGTCAGAACTCTTGCTCTCGCTGTTATTTGAAACAAAAGGAGGCATCCTATATCATGTACCGTTTGATGCAGCCGTCCGATTGGGCGGAGGTGCTGGCCCTGTGGCAGGCCCAGCGCGGCGACACGGAGGAGTTTGTCCGTGGCGCTGTGGAACGCTTTGCCGGGGTGCAGAATGTCTACGTCGCGGAGGAAAACGACCACATTGAGGCTGTGGCACTGGCTGTGCCGGTGACCCTGCAGGGCCGCCCGGGCAGCTATCTGTTCGGTCTGTGCGGGCAGGGCAGCCTGCTCCTTGCGGGCCTGGTGGATACCCTGTGCGCCCAGCAGAAACTGCGGGGCGCAGGCTTTGTGGTGGCAGTGCCCGCCAGCCCGGAACAATCAACGCTGCTGCAGGATAAAGGCTTCCAGAAAGCCTTTGCCCTGCGCTGCCTGCCCCGGGAGGTGGAGCGCAACCTGTGGAGCCAGGCGGAATTCGATTCCGTGACGGCAAAAAAACTCTGCGAGCTGCGGGCAAAATACTGGCCCGACACCGTTCAGCTGCCGCCGGAGCAGATGGGGGAAGTTCTGCGGGACCTGTATTCCCGTGGTGCGACCATCGTGTCCAGTGAGCAGGGCTACGGCATCTATTTCCGCAGGGAGGATACCCTTTACTTTGTGGAGATGATGGCGGAAAATGACCGTGCTGCCGAGGTGCTGATGGAAGCCGCCCGGGAGAAAGAGGTCATTGTGGAAAAGGCTGTCATCACGGTGGGAGCTGCCCAGAATCTGTTCCTGGGCGAGGGAACCCGGCAGGAATATGGCCTCATCCGTTTTGAAGGAGAACCTTTTGATGTTTCGGAGAGCTACATGCGCCTGATGATGGACTGAAAGGAACGTGGATATGGCAGAGAAACACCAGAAAAAGAAAAAAGGCAGTGCGCTGAAGATCCTGTTGACCGTGCTGTTGCTGCTGGTACTGACAGCCGGTGCGGCAGGCGTGTTTGCGTATAACGAGATCAACGGCAATGGAGGAAAGCCCGGTGCAGAGGTGACCGTCAGCATCCCCCAGGGCAGCGGCGTTGCTGCCATCGCAAGGGAGCTGAAGGAGGCTGGAGTGATCCGTTCGGCCTATCTGTTCCGCTGGTATGTGGGGCACAAGGGTGCCGCCGGAAAACTGCAGTACGGTGATTTTACGCTGCAAACCGGCGGATATTCCTACGATGGCCTGATTACAGAGCTGTCCACGTATGCCAAGGCGGATTCGGTGCGTCTGACCTTTCCGGAGGGAACCACTGCCATTGCTATTGCCCAGAAAATGGAGGAAGCCGGTCTGTGTACTGCCGAGGAGTTTCTGGAAGAAGCCAACACCGGAGATTTCAGCGAGTACACCTTCTGGCAGTATGTCCCGGACGATGCCCCCAATCGCTTTATGAAGTGTGAGGGCTACCTCTTTCCGGACACCTATGAGTTTTTGACGGACGATACCGTGCATCATTATGTTGCAACATTCTATGCACACTTCGATAAGCAGTTTACGGACGAGATGTACAGGGAACTGGAAAAGCAGGAGCTGACCCTGCCCGAGGTCATTACACTGGCCTCTTTTGTGCAGGAGGAAGCGGGCAACGATCAGGATTCCAATGTGGCGCAGGTGTTCCGCAACCGTCTGGCCGAGGGTTCGCCTTACCCCAAGCTCCAGAGCAACACCTCCAGCTATGTCCAGAGCGACGAGGACAACAACTACCTCTGGAACTGGGTGGCTCCGTATTATGGCGGCTGGGAGGATATCCCCGAGAACATCCGGAATGCCTACGATACCTACACCTGCACCGGCCTGCCCGCCGGGCCCATCTCGAACCCGGGCCTTGCCGCGATCCAGGCTGCTCTGGCACCTCAGTGCGATGAGGAAGTCAGGGACTGCTATTTCTTTGTTACGGATCTTTCCGGTCACTACTATTACGCCAAGACCTATGCTGAACATCAGGCCAACTGCCGGAAAGCGGCTGAAGTCAATCAGAGTTTGAAGAAGTAAGTCCCTCTCATTCCGCTATGCTGAAAGCTCTCCCAAGGGGAGTGCCAATTGCGGCTCCGGAGTCAGGTTTGCAGAAACCGATCCGATGAGGCGGCATCGCGTCAGCGATGACAGAGAGGGTGTTAAAAAGAGAGGACGATTTTATGTTACAGATCCCGGAACTGCTGGCCCCGGCAGGCGACTTGGAACGCCTGCGTTATGCCATCAACTATGGAGCAGACGCTGTTTATTGCAGCCTGCCGGAGTTCGGTATGCGGTCGGCTCCTGCCAATTTTACGCCGGAGCAGCTGGCCGAGGGTGTGATCTATGCCCATGCCCGCGGCCGCAAGGTCTATCTGACCATGAATACGCTGCCCACCAATGAGGAAGCTGACCGCCTGCCCGAAGCCATCAAGGCTGCTGCCACCGCCGGTGTGGATGCTTTTATCGTGGCCGATTTGGGCGTGCTGGAAGCCTGTAAGCAGTTCGCCCCGGAAATCGATGTCCACATGTCCACCCAGACCGGCATCACCAACTGGGCCGCTGCGCGTGCCGCTTACAACATGGGTGCAAAGCGTGTGGTGCTAGCCCGTGAGATGAGCCTGCAGGATATCGCCACCCTGCGCGATAAGACCCCGCCGGAGCTGGAGATCGAGGCGTTTGTCCACGGAGCCATGTGCATGAGCATTTCGGGCCGGTGCCTGCTCTCCAATTACATGGCAGGCCGGGATGCAAACCGGGGCCAGTGCGCCCAGCCCTGCCGCTGGAAGTATTACCTGAGCGAGGAGACCCGCCCGGGCCAGCTGTATGAGATCGGCGAAAATGAGAACGGCAGCTATATCCTCAATGCAAACGATCTGTGCACCGCTCCCTTCATCGACCTCATCTGCAAGGCAGGTGTGGACAGCCTGAAGATCGAGGGCCGCGCCAAGACGTTCTACTATGTTGCCAGCGTCACCGCCGCCTACCGCAAGGCTCTGGATCAGTATCTGGCCGACCCTCTCAACGATAACTTTGAGCTGAGCGAAGACGTTCTGGCCGAGCTGACCCGTACCAGCCACCGGCACTACTCCCCGGGCTTCTACTTTGGCCGCGAGCAGGCCCGTCAGGCAACCGACAGCGCTACTTATATCCGTGAGTGGGAGTTTGTGGGCACTGTGGAAAGCTGGGAGAATGGTGTTGCCTCCTGCCAGCAGCGCGGCAAATGGAGCCTTGGGGACACGCTGGAGGTGCTCTGCCCAGATGGGCGCAGCATCCCGCTGCACCCGGAGTGGATCAAAAACGAGGCAGGGGAGAGCGTGGAATCCACCCCCCACGCCATGGAAAAGTACACCATCCCCACCCCGGAGCTGCCCCCCATGAGTCTGCTTCGCCGGAAGGTAGAAACTCTTGACAAATGATTCCAGAAGCAGTAAAATAATAAAGTCAAAATGAACGATGTCCTCTGGCTCTAGTGGTCAGAGGACAGTTGAGGGCTCGTAGCTCAGTTGGGATGAGCGTTCGGTTCGCATCCGAAAGGTCGAGGGTTCGACTCCCTTCGAGTCCATACAATAGAAAACCGCTCTGTCGTAGCTATACGGCAGGGCGGTTTTCTTGTTCGCAGTTCTATGAGACGGTAAAGATTATTCTGGCTGATCTGGAGCCGGTTCAAAGGTGGAAAATTACTGCTCTTCAAACCTTGAAAGTGCTAGAAATCAAGGTTTCATGCGGGTTAATGCCGTGATACATTCGCAATGCTTCGTCCTCGGGAAAAGGTCCACCGGCTGCACCTTTTCTGCCCGATAACCATGCTCTTCCAGCCACTTGGCATCCCGGGCGGCGGTGGAGGGGTTGCAGCTGACATAGACCACCCGGCGGGGGGACATGGCGACGACAGCGGAAAGGGTTGCTTCGTCACAGCCTTTGCGGGGCGGGTCGAGCATCACAACATCCGGGTGCAGGCCCTCGGCGGCAAGCTGAGAGGCGGCCTTACCAGCATCGGCGCAGAAGAAGCGGCTCTTTGCGGCTATGGCATCACCCATGCGGGCAGCATTGGCCTTGGCGCTTTCGATGGCCTCAGGCACGATCTCCACGCCGATGAGTTCCCGGCAATGGTCTGCCATGGACAGGCCAATGGTGCCCATGCCGCAGTAGAGATCCAGCAGCAGGTCATCCGGGGTCAACTGAGCATATTCTGCAGCAATGCCATAGAGCCGCTCAGCGGCCAGGGTGTTGACCTGATAGAACGACAAGGGGCCCAGCTGCACCGGAACGCCGCAGAGGGTGTCCTCGATGAACCCGGGACCGTACAGGGTGTGTGTCTCGCTGCCCAAGATCACATTGGTGTTTCTGGCGTTGACATTGATCAGGATGGTGGCGATATCGGAAAACTGCGCAGTCAGTGCGCGGCAAAGCTCCTCTGCGTGGGGCAGCTTTGCCCGGGTGCAGACCAGACAGACCATGATCTGGCCGCTGTGGACACCCCGGCGCAGAAACACATGACGCACCAGCCCTTTGCCCGTCTGCTCATCGTAGGGCTGGATGTTGTGGGCGGCAAAGAAATCGCAGAGGGTATTGCCGATCTCGTTCAGCACATCCGGCTGCAGCTTGCAGTCGGGGCAGGGAACAATGCGGTGGGTGCGTCCGGCGTAGAAACCGATGCAGGGCTTGCCATTCTTATCACGGCCCACCGGGAATTGAACTTTATTGCGGTAGCGGTCGATCTCGGGGGAGGGGAGGGGCGGCAGCACGGGTACATCCAGCCCGCCAATGCGGCGGAAAGCATCGGTAACGCTTTCGCCCTTGGCGCGCAGTTCAGCGGCATAATCCAGATGCCGCAGGCTGCAGCCACCGCAGGGGCCGGCCACTGCACAATCTACCGGGATACGGTCAGGCGAGGGAGTCTGAATGGCATCCAGAATACCGAAAGCGTAGCGGCCGCAATCTTTGACGATGCGGATGGCGGCAACGTCACCGGGGGCGGTGCCGGGTATGAACACAGCCTCGCCGTCCGGGCTGTGAGCAACGCCGCTGCCATCGTTGGACAGGCGCTCAATGGTCAGGGTCAGCACCTGATTTTTTTGTAAGGGCATGGAAATTCTCCTTTGGAATGGGATTGGGTCAGGCTTCTTCCGAAGCGGGGGCATCTGCATTTTCGCTCTGGGCGGCAATGTATTTGCTGGGCGGCATCCCCTTGGCCCGCTTGAAGACCCGGGAAAAATAGAACTGGTCAAAGAAGCCCACCGAGATGGCAACCTCTGCAATGGAAAGGTTGCCGGCCCTCAGCAGCTTGCAGGCTTCGTTGATGCGGTATTCGGTCAGATAATCGATGGGGCTCTTGCCTACATTGAGCATAAACACCCGGTACAGATGACTGCGGGAAACGCCCACGCTCTTAGCGACATCGTCGATGGAGATGTCGTGCGAATAGTTGAACTGAATGTATTTGATGGCATTCAGTACATATTGATTGGAGGAGGAAGCGTTGTGGGGGCGCGTCTCGCTGGTCTCCTTCATCAGGGCAGAGATGAACAGGTAGAGGTACCCCACCATGGCAGCCTCATCCTGAGGCTCTAACCCACGGGAAGAATAGATGTTGGTCAGGGCTGCCCGCATTCCCTCCGGGTCCTGCGTATGGTGCACAGGAGCAGTATCGGTAAAGGGAAGCTGTGCCGCCAGTTTATGGGCGCAGGCACCGTTGAAGCCGACCCAACTGTACTCCCAGGGCTGCTGCTCATCGGCAGAGTAGCGGATGAGCTGACTGGGCCGTGCAAAGAACAGATCCCCCGGCACGACCTCAAAGGTCTTGCCGCCCACTTCAAAGGTGCCCTTGCCCGAGACCACCAGATGGATCAGGTAGTGATCCCGGATACCGGGGCCCCAGGTCTGGCCCGGGGCACAGCGTTCCAGACCACAGTTGAAGATGGATAATTCAATATTATTGGTGTAATTCTGCTTGAAGGACTGCTTGTAGACATCTGCCATGATCGTTTCCTCCAGTTGACCGCATTCTTATTCCCAGTATATCATAACTGTATCTGCAAATTCAACAAAAGTACATCCGAAACTTTGTTTTTCGCGCTGAAATTGGATTTTTTGCGGATTCAAATTGCAAAAGAGGGCGGAATGAAGTACAATAAGGCTAACCCAAGTGCATGGAGCCTTCATGCACGGACTTTGTGGAGAACGTTTGTGGAGGAGGAACGGCCATGGCGACCAGTGCACAACTCAGACGGGAGATCCTTGCGGGGCAGTGGGACGAAGCGCTCTGCACGCTCTATGGCACAGAACCGGCGGTGCTGGCCCGCCAGCGGCAGCGGTATGCCGCCGCGCTGGAACAGTTTGAGCTGTACTATGGCCCCGGGCGGCAGGTGCATGTCTACTCGGCTCCGGGCCGGGCGGAGCTGGGCGGCAACCATACCGATCATCAGCACGGGTATGGTCTTGCGGCAGCGGTGACGCTGGATCTGGTCGCAGTGGCATCCCCCAGTGACGACGGTTTTATCCGGGTCAAATCCCGGGGCTTCAACAAGCTGGATGTCATTGATCTGAGCGAGGCCGAGCCTCAGCAGGGAGAGAGTACCCATTCGGCCAGCCTGATCCGGGGCATTGCGGAAGGCTTCCGGGCACAGGGAAAGACGGTGGGTGGCTTCGATGCCTATACCGCCAGCGACGTGCTCCGGGGCAGCGGGCTTTCCAGCTCTGCGGCCTTCGAGATGGGGATGGCGGCCATCCTGAACGGGGAATATGGCTGCAGGCTGACAGCGCCGGAGCTGGCGAAGATCTGCCAGTATGCGGAAAATACATATTTCGGAAAACCAAGCGGCCTGTTGGATCAGCTGACCAGCGCCGTGGGAGGGGTCATCTTTGCGGATTTTGCCGACCCAAAGAAGTCCCGGATAGAAAAGATCCACACGGCAGGGTTGCTCCCGGCGGACATGACCCTTTGCGTGACCGATACCCGGGGCAGTCACAGTGAGCTGACCGGTGAGTTTGCGGCCATCCGGCACGAAATGGAATCGGTGGCGGCCTGTCTGGGCGGTAAGGTGTTGGGACAGGTCAAGGAGCAGGAGTTCTGGACGGCTCTGCCACGCCTGCGCAGGGCCTGCGGGGATCGTGCTGTTCTGCGTGCAGTCCACTATTTTGAAGAGAATGCCCGCGCATTGGCCCAGCGGAATGCCCTGGTCAGTGGGGATTTCAATGCTTTCCTGCAGCTGATTCTGGAAAGCGGACATGCCTCTTTTGCCCTGTGCCAGAACGTTTACTGCTCTACGGACGTACGGCATCAGGGGCTCTCGGTGGCGCTTGCCCTCAGTCAGACTCTGCTTGAGGGGCAGGGGGGAGCCTGGCGGATGCAGGGCGGCGGCTTTGCAGGGACCATTCAGGCGTTTGTACCCGGTATGCTGACGGCAAAGTATCACGACGCGATAGAAAAGGTGTTCGGTGCGGGCAGCTGCTATCTGCTCCGTCTGCGGGAGCAGGGGACCCTGCGGGTCATTTGAGCATTTGGACACAGCCAAACAAAAAGAGCTTCACACTCCGGCAGAAGCCGGAATCGTGAAGCTCTTTCGTGTTACAGGGAAAAGGACTCAGATACCGCGCTGCTGCTGTTTCTGGCGCATTTCATCCGTGAAACTAGAAACGGCAGAGAAGGTATCATCGTGATAACCGAACCAGTTGGACAGGTTCTTGTAAATGTTTTCTACAAACCGGTAGCCGGAAACAACAACATTGAACAGGAGCAGAGGTACAAACGAGATGGAGATGGAGAGGATCCCCCCCTGAAAGAAGAAATCGTCCAGGTGGAGGTTATCCGTAAAGCTGTCC
>OLND01003591.1_pt1 | contig 11894 bp, 7 predicted proteins | sample 1672031 | NCBI WGS metagenome assembly OLND01 (sample SAMEA3136638, study PRJEB25190) | human gut metagenome | biome: human gut; feature: human-associated habitat; material: faeces | place: Austria | collected 2013
GCATCACAGCCACACAGAGCACCAGGCTCAGAACCTTCTTCTGGGGGAACTCCTTGCCCCGCAATGCTTTGCTCCGCAATTTCCCACGGATTTTACACGGAACTCCCACAAAAATTTCCTCCTTCCAGGATCTCTGTTTTAGGCAGAAGAAAGCATGAGACACCCATCGAATTGTCTTTTTAAGAAAGACAAAAGTGCATACTATGAGGGAAATCTTTATCATAATTTTTTTCTTATTATTATATCAAAAAAATCGTTTTTCCTATTGACCTCATTGCTTTAAAGTGTTAAGATGGAAAACGTCGATTTCGAGAGAAATCGGCAGTCATATTTACCATGTTCGAAAGAAGGTCTCATACAATGAAAAAGAAAGTGTTTGCCACTGTGCTGGCTGGCATGATGGCGCTGAGCTTGACTGCCTGCGGAAACGCAGATTCTACTGCGCCAGAGGAAAACGGCAGCGGTACGCAGACGGCTGCGGGCTCCTACACAGTCGGCATCTGCCAGCAGATGCAGCATGCTGCCTTGGATTCCGCCACCCAGGGATTCCAGGATAAGTTGAAGGAGCTGATCACTGCGGACGGCGGAGAGGTTGAATTTGAAGTGGAAAATGCCTCTGGAGAGTCTGCAAACTGCGCTTCCATCATCAATGGCTTTGTCTCCTCCAATGTGGACTTGATCATGGCCAACGCCACCGCTTCTCTCCAGGCTGCTCAGGCCGGTACGGCAGATATCCCCATTTTGGGAACCTCTGTCACGGATTATGCCACTGCCCTGGGAATGGACAACTGGACGGGCACCACAGGCACCAATATCTCCGGCACCGCCGACCTGGCGCCTCTGGACAAGCAGGCTGATATGATTCAGGAACTCTTCCCCGATGCGAAAACCGTCGGCCTGCTGTATTGCTCGGCAGAACCGAACTCCTCTTACCAAGTGGGGGTCATTAAGCCTCTGCTGGAGGAGATGGGATATACCTGCACAGAGTACGCGTTTGCAGACTCCAATGACGTGGCTTCCGTTACCACTTCCGCCTGTGCTTCCAGTGACGTGATTTACATCCCCACAGACAACACCGCCGCCTCCTGCACAGAGGCCATTCGCAACGTAGTGGTTCCCGCAGGGGTCCCCGTTGTGGCTGGAGAACAGGGCATCTGCTCTGGCTGCGGCGTGGCGACTCTGTCTATCGACTACTACGAACTGGGCCAGCTGACTGGCGAGATGGCCTATGACATTCTGGTCAACGGCAAGGACCCCGGCACCATGGAGATCCAGTCTCTGCCCACTGCCACCAAGATGTATAATCCTTCTGTCTGCGAGGAACTGAACATTACCCCGCCGGAGGGATACACCGCCATCGAGACCACGGCAGAATAATCCGATCCATTTGTCTGGAACCCGGGCGGAAAGGGGCCTCCTTTTCCGCCCGGTCTCGATTTGTCTTTCTCATTCGATGAACACGGAGGAATCAACGTGGATTTTTTCTCAGATTTGCTCAATGCGCTGCCGGGCGCCCTGGCCCAGGGCCTGATTTGGGGGCTCATGGCCATCGGCGTCTATATCACCTTTAAGGTCTTGGATCTGGCCGACTTGACGGTGGATGGAACCATGTGCACCGGCGGCGCGGTATGTATCATGCTGATGACCAATGGGGTCAATGTCTGGGTGGCGCTGCTGTGCGCCTTCATCGCGGGTATGATTGCCGGTGCCATCACCGGACTGCTGCACACGGCCATGGGTATCCCCGCCATACTGGCAGGAATTTTAACCCAGCTGGCCCTGTTTTCCATTAATCTGCGAATCATGGGCGGCAAAGCCAACCAGGCCATCAACCCGGACAACTATGATCTGCTGGTCTCCCTGCGGAATGTAAAGCATCTCAGTTTGGAAAACCCCATTCTGGTGACACTGCTGTTCACTGCGGTTCTCATTGCTTTGCTCTACTGGTTCTTTGGAACGGAGCTGGGCAGCGGCATCCGGGCCACCGGCGCCAACCCCAACATGAGCCGGGCCCAGGGAATCAATGTCAACCGCAACAAGGTTTTGGGACTGATGATCTCCAACGGGATTGTGGCGCTGTCCAGCGCCCTGTATTCCCAGTACCAGGGATTTGCCGATGTCAACGCCGGCCGGGGCGCTATTGTCATTGGCTTGGCGGCAGTGATCATTGGCGACGTCATTTTCTCCCGTATTTTCCAGAACTTCGCCTTGAAACTGGTGTCTGTCTCCCTGGGTGCTGTCATCTATTACGTGGTGATTCAGATTGTCTTGACCCTGGGGCTGGACAGCAATGATCTGAAGCTCTTCTCGGCCTTGGTGGTGGCCATCTTCCTGGCGGTTCCCTATTGGAAAAACCGGTATTTCCGCAGCAAACCCAAGGCAGTCCCCGCAGGGAAAAAGGAGGGTGTCCCCCATGCTTGAACTCAACGGACTTTACAAGGTTTTCAACGCTGGCACCGTCAACGAAAAGCGGGCCATTGACGGTCTGGACCTCACCCTGGAGGAGGGGGACTTTGTCACGGTAATCGGTGGCAACGGCGCGGGAAAATCCACCACCCTGAACCTCATTGCCGGGGTCTTTCCCGCAGATCGCGGAACCATCCGCCTGAATGGCGTGGACATCACGCGGCTTCCCGAGCACAAACGGGCCAAATATCTGGGCCGGGTGTTCCAGGACCCGATGATGGGAACCGCAGCCACCATGGGCATTGAGGAAAACCTGGCGCTGGCCAACCGCCGGGGCAAATCCCGTGGACTCCGCCCAGGTATTACCAGCCAGGAGCGGGAGCTCTTCCGGGCGCAGTTGGCCGCCCTGGGCCTGGGCCTGGAAAACCGCTTGACCAGTAAAGTGGGGCTTCTCTCTGGTGGACAGCGGCAAGCTCTGACTCTTCTGATGGCAACCTTGAATCAGCCGAAGCTCCTTCTGTTGGATGAGCATACAGCAGCGCTGGACCCAAAGACTGCGGACAAGGTCCTTCAACTGACCGAGGAAATTGTGGCCCGGGATCATTTGACCACCCTCATGGTGACCCATAACATGAAACACGCCATCCAGTACGGCAACCGTTTGATTATGATGGATGCCGGCCGTGTGGTGGTGGACATTCGCGGAGAGGAGAAAAAGAACCTGACGGTCTCCGACCTATTGGAAAAATTCAATATTGAAAATGACCGTATGCTCCTGTCTGAATAAATGTGTCAGAATATACTAATTTAGAGGGAAACATTGATGACAAGATTCCGCCTCCTGTTGTAGGATAAAGCTTACAACAGGAGGTTTTTTACTATGGAAAAATACACGTACATTCGAAAGACCATCACATGGGAAAACCGGCGCTATGAAGTCCGGGGCAAGACCGAGCAGGAGGCATGTGACAAGCTGGCCGAACTGGTGGCCTCCTTAAACCGGGGAGAATTTGCCACCAGCGGAAACACCACGGTGGACCAATGGTTTCTCCAATGGAAGGAGACATACAAAGCCCCTTCCGGCCTCACCCAAAAGAGTTTGGGCCTCTATGATGAGAAGTATAACGGCTATATTGGCCCCGCCATTGGGACATTAAAATTAAAAGACGTACGAGACCTTCATCTGCAAACCATCCTCAATACCCAAGCGGGGATGTCATACTCGCATGTATCCAAACTGCGTATGGTAATGCAGGAGCTCTTCCGGCAGGCACGCCGGTCCCGGCTGATTATTTATGACCCTGCAGAAGGGCTCCTGTTGCCGGAGAGTGTCAAGCGGAGCCATCGTCCCATCACCAAGGCGGAACGCAGGCACATTCTGGCCGTGGCACAGAACCATCCCGCCGGTCTGTGGGTGCTGACCATTCTGTACACGGGTCTGCGGCCTGGAGAGACGGCGGCCTTGTTCTGGGAGGATATTGACTTTGATCGAAATGAAATCCACGTTTATAAAGCCGTAGAAAGCGGGACCCGGACCATCAAAGCCCCCAAGACTCCCGCAGGGATTCGGGATATCCCCATGCGGCAGGAGCTGCGAGAGCGCCTGCTGGCGGTCCGGGGCGAGGGTACTGCGCCTGTATTTCCCTCCGCCAACGGCGGCATACGCAGTGCCAACAGCCTTCGCCGGCTCTGGAATTCCTTTGCTCACGCTTTGGACCTTCACATGGGCGCGAAAGTCCGGGACGGCCAAATTCTCCAACATGCCATTGCCCCGGATCTGACGCCCTATTGTCTCCGGCATACCTTCTGCACCGACCTTCAGCGCGCCGGAGTCCCAATCAACGTGGCCAAAGAATTGATGGGGCATGCAAATATCTCTGTCACAGCGAACATTTACACACACCGCGATCAAAAAGTACTTCATAATAATATGGCAAAATTAAATCCAAAAGGAAGAAGAGCAGTAGGAAAGGCCCAAGAAAAAACCGTGTGAACGCCGTGTAAAATCCGTGGGAAATTGCGGAGCAAAGCATTGGAGGATAAGGAGTTCCCCCAGAAGAAGGTTCTGAGCCTGGTGCTCTGTGTGGCTGTGATGCTGTCTGTCATGGTCATGGGCGCCGGGGCGGCGTTCTCGGATCAGGACAAGATCGAGAACACCGAGGCCGTCAATATGTGCACTGCGCTGAACATCATTGGCGGGTATCCCGACGGGTCCTATAAGCCCGAAGGGAACATTAAGCGGTCCGAGATCACCAAGATGATCTGCGTGGCCCTGAACGGCGGCAAGGAGCCCAATGTGAGCACCAACTCGAAGCCCACGTTTAACGACGTGCGCGGCACCAACGCCGCCTGGGCAGAGGGTTACATTGAGGCCTGCGTGGCCCAGGGCATCGTGTCCGGTGTGGGCGGCGGCCGTTTCTCCCCCAACGGCAACGTGACCGGCACCCAGCTGGCCAAGATGCTGCTGGTCTGCCTGGGCTATGACGCTGGCATCGAGGGCTTCGTGGGCAGCGCTTGGGAGACGAATGTCAATGTTCGTGCTGCCCAGAAGGGCCTGTACGAGGGCCTGGAGAGCATGGACACCGCTGCCGCTCTGACCCGCGACAGTGCGGCTCAGATGGTGTGGAATGCGATGAACGCCTACGAGGTGGAGTACAAAACCACCATCGTCACCGACGAAAATGGCAACCTGATCACCCAGAACGTGGCGGAAGACAAGCAGGCCATCGGCGAAGACAATAAGCTTGTCCGTGTCACTCTGCTGGGCGACAAGTACGAGGCCTCTGTTTACGAAGGCATTCTGGTGGCTTCCGGTGAATATGGTATTCAGGGCAAGAGCGCCGGCAAGGATAAGCTGACACTCCAGGTGAAAGCCGTCAATGGCGCCTCTGTTTCCACTGCCCGTGAGTCTACTTTCAAGTACGCCAACGATATCACTGACCTGATGGGGCAGTATATCAAGGTTCTGGTGGATGACAAGACCAACGCCTACGGTGTATTCCCCGTTGCAGACCAGAATGTGGTTGCCTCCGCTACCTTCGACAAGGTAAAAATCGACGGCACCAAGATCTCTGTGGACGGCACCGCCTACAACTACAATGACGGTGCCATTGAGGGCATTGAAAAGACCAGCGGAACCGAGCTGAAGATCAGTGAGCTCACCGGCACCAAGTATGCTGAAGTCGCTTCCGGCGATGTGATCACCTTCATCTCCAATGACGGTGACTCCAAGATCGACTTGGCCATCGTTAACCCCATGAAGTCTGCAAGCTCCTCCCTGGACAAGGTGACCTACGTTTCCAAGACAGAATTTGTGGCTGGCGGCAATTCCTATGAATTCGACGACGTCATCGCCCCCAACGACCTGGCCAAAGGGGACTATGTTGCCTACTATGAAAACACCTACACCGGCGACAAAGAGTTTATCAAGGCAGACAAGGTATCTGGCAAAGTGACCTCCACTAAAGATTCTGGTAAGGAGGTTAAGATCGGAGACAACTGGTACAAGGTTGGCAATACAACCCCTGATTCCCCCTTCTATCAGGCTCTGATGAAGAAGGGTGACGCCGTGGAACTCAACTCCACCGTGACCGCCTATGTTGTCAACGGCGTGATTTACTACGCCAACGCAGAGACCGCTGGCTCTACGGACACCGCTCTGGTCCTGGCTGCCCCTGGCTCCATGGACACAAACGGCAACTATCAGGTGAAATTGCTCTTCTCCGATAAGACAACGAAAGTTGTTCCCGCCGATCAAAAGTATGACGGTCTGGAAGGCAAGCTGGTCACCTGGGAGGTCTCCGACGATGTGTATGAATTGGAGGCTGTCTCCGCTGTGAACAAGGCGGGCGGCGATGTCTATGCTGAAAGCACGACGGGCTTTGAGAAAGCAGATAAGACTCTGGCCGACAAGAAGGTTGCCAGCGACGCTGTGATCTATGTCACCTATAAAGACGGCACCAAGGACAAGGAAACCGTTCTGAGCGGCAACGAGCTGAACGGGCTGGGCGGCGACCTGAATGGCAACGTCTACTACGTCCTCACTGACGGTCTGATCTCCCTGGCCTACATTGATTCCGACAGCTATCTGCCTGGCGCCAACGCCACCCAGCTGTACGGCTATGTGGTCTCTTCTGTCTCTGAAAACAACGACAACAACGTGAAGTATAAGCAGTATGACGTCTACACCACCGACGGCAAGCTGGTGGAAGGGGTCAAGCAGAAGGCAACCACCCCGGTTGAAAAGGGCGACTTCATCAAACTGAATCTGACCTCTGACAACTACGCGGAGGGTGTTCAGAAGCTGGATGCTGTCAAGACCAACGCAGGTGCTCTGCTCAACTATGGTGACGACTATCTGGTTGTGCTCGGCAGCAACGGGAAAGCGACAAACATCAACCTGGATGATGATGTGAAGTACCTGGAGGTCAACACCGAGGACGTCAAGGGCATCGGCAACGAGGCCAACTTGGAGAAAGCCTCTGAGACTGGAACCGCCAACGAGTACTATGCGAACGTGTCCTACTATGTAGAGGGCGGCGAGGCCCTGCTGGTTGTCATTGACACCACGGGAAAGTGGAACAACGGTACAACGGATGTGACTGTCGAACAGAATGAGGCGACTACTCCGACAACAGCACAGGTTGCTACTGCGACTACTTCGGCTGGGAGTTTGACGGTCACTAGCTCCCCTATTGATATCACTGATGGCAAGACGATAACTCTGACTGGTTATTCGGGAACTAAGAATAAGTTCGATGTAAACCTGGCCGCAGCCAGCAGTACGAGTGCAACTATGACGCTGGAGGGCAACATCCTGAAGAATGGTCCGGTTATCGCGACTGGGAATAAGGCAGATATTGAAGTGACTGGCGAGGGCAACATCACAGGTAAAATTGTGATTACCGGCGACGGTCTGGCCACCAAGACCATTAACTTCACAATTAAGGTCCAGAAATAATCCAAAACTCTCTTTTGCGGCTTGCCTGGAACGGACTCCCTGAGAGATGTGGGCGACTGCGTGCTATGGCAAGATGAGAGACTGTAAGGCAGCCACCAATCTATTTGCATGGCGGCCATCAGCTGACGAAAAGGAAAGCCCCCTCGAAATTCGAGGGGGCTTTCTTTTTTACTCAATCCTCAGTTCAAATCGTTAAGCGGTAACAGTAACCTGAATCGTGTAAACAACATCGTAGCAGTTATCCTGAGAAACCGTCACCTTGAACGTTACGTCGCCGGTATTCTCCAGGGTAAGGTCGGTACCAGAAGTGTACTCACCGGCAGTCACCGCAGTACCGGAAACAGCGATGTCGGCCGTAGTGTTACTTGCACACGCCACAGTCAGCTTTAGTTTATCGGCTGTGTCAGCGGCAAAATCTCTCGCCTCCACTTTGTAGTTTCTTGTAGCAGCATCGTATTTGAGATCGCCGACATTCAAACTACTACTGTCGCCAGCAGCCAGGGTAATTTTTGTTGGAGCCGCAGCTTCTTTCACCGTTTCGGCGTCATCCCACTTGTTCTTGGTGTCAACAACAATCAGGACAATCTCTTTGTCATCGTTGAGCACATACTTGGCGTTCGCATAGTAGACACCCTCGTTGGCTGTCTCGGAAGCCTCGGACAGGGAGCCGCCCTTGACGCCCTTGCTGTCGGCGGTGTTGACGTACAGATACTTCGCGTCGTCGGCCAGGTCATAGTCACCGTCGTAGTAGAAGCTCACCCAGGAAGCGGTGAAGTCCTTGATGGCGACAGGAGCGGACACGTTCAGCTGGTAGTCTGTATCCGCTTCACTCTCGGACTTAACGCTCTCAATGAAGTTATCCTCTGTCATCTCGAAGGAGATCAGGTCGCCCTTCTTAATATCAGCGCTTTCGCTCTTCACCTTCACCTCAATGGATTCCTCCTCGGAGGTCCACACAGTAAAGGAGCGGAACGAGATATCGTCCTCCTTGTTGGAGACAACATCAGAGGTCACATAGCCATACAGCTTATCCGCGTTGGAACCGGGCAGGTAGGAGTTAGACTTGAGCAGGACAACGGTGGCCAGACCGTCATCGATCACGGCAGTGCCGCTGGTGCCAAAGTTGGCGCCCAGAGCATTCAGGGTTTCGCCGGAGATCACCTTCTGCTTGTCCCCGCCGTCTTTGTAGATTACGTAGACAACAGCGGAGTCTGCAACACGATAATCGCCGCTATCGGTAGTTACTTTCTTTTTGGTCTTGTCAAAGCTTTTCAGAGTAACGACTCTGTCCCCGCCAGCCGTGTTACCAGATGCTACTTTCTTCAGTTCATAAGCACCATCGTTGATGTCATAAGTAACCAACTCGCCAACAAAATCTGAGTTATAGGGTTGGTCCGCACCGATCACCTTGGTGGAACCATCAGCAAACAGCAGTTTAACCTGATAGTTTCCATCGGTGTCCATGGAGCCAGGGGCAGCCAAAACGTATGCGGTGTCGGTAGAACCAGCCTGCTTCTCATCCACATAGTAGGCAACGCCGTTGATGCAGTACAGATCATAGGTGCCACCGTTGCTGGCCTCTTTACCAGCGATTCCGACCATGCCATCGAACGATCCATTCTTCTTAGCAGCCAGAGCATACCAGGTGCCGTCCACCTTCACATCAGTGGCGGGATTGCCCTTGGTGCCGGTCACCTTGCCGCTGACCTTGTCAGCCTTGACCAGCTTATAGTTGTCGGTATACAGGTCTTTGTAAATGGCAACGTAGTCGTCCTTGGCCAGATCGTCGGGAATGATATCCTCGGCCGGGTCATAGGTTTCGCCAGCAGCGGTGATTTCATCCTCGCCAACATAAGTAACTTTGCCAAACTCGATCATCGGGTTCACAATCGCCAGGTCAAACTTGTTGTCGCCATCGTTGGAGATGAAGGTGATGACGTCGGCGGAGTTGGAAGCCTCCTTCTTGAGGTCATTCATCGTCTTGTCAGTAAGGCCCTGGATGGGGGCGGCACCAGGATCGCCATCGATCCAAGCAAACTTATATTCAGTGCCGTCGATTTTCACTTTGCCGTCTGCGGTGCTGGTCGCCTTAGACACCAGCTCCACATCGGAGAAAGCGGCGGTGACCACAGTATTTTCCTTGGCCACGGGGAACACGCCGTAAGCGTCGCCCTTGTTGTTGACCAGGACTTTGACATACTGCATGTACAGGTTGGTCACATCGTTGGAGTAGGTCCAGATCTGATCCTTCGTGTCATCCACTGTGGCGCCGTTGAGCTTGTCAACAACAAGCATTCCAATCTTGTCTTTGCCGGCGGTGCCCAGTTCGCCGGCGCCAGTCAGGATGCCTTCGTAGATGCCGGCGCCGCTGTACTTGTCTTCCAGCAGGGTGATCTTGTTGCCCTTTTCGCCAGTCTTGTCGACCAGCTCCACCTTGGAGACCAGCTGGCCGTTCTCGCTGACCAGAGTGTACTTATAAGTGACCTCGGTGGCCTGGAGTGCGTTCCACACCATCTGGGCCGCGTTGTCGCGGGTCAGTGCGGCGGAGACATCCAGACCGGACAGCCCTTCGTAGATGCCTTTCTGGGTGGCAACCACGTTTACATTGGTGTCCCAAGCATTGCCGGTAAACTCCTCAATGTCTGCGTCATAGCCCAGGCAAACCAGCAGCATCTTGGCCAGCTGGGAGGCGGTCACGTTGCCAGCGGGGCTGAACCGGCCGCCGCCCACACCGGACACGATGCCCTGGGACACACAGGACTCAATGTACTTCTCTGCCCAGGCAGCGGTGGTGCCGCGCACGTCAGAAAAGGTGGGGGTACCGGGGGTAGCCAGATTCGGCTCTTTGCCGCCGTTGAGGGCCACACAGATCATCTTGGTGATCTCAGACCGCTTAATGTTGCGCTCAGGATGATAAGAACCATCCTCGTACCCGCCGATGATGTTCAGCGCAGAGCACGCATCAACGGCCTCGGTGTTCTCGATCTTGTCCTGATCCGAGAACGCCGCCCCGGCGCCCATGACCATGACAGACAGCATCACAGCCACACAGAGCACCAGGCTCAGAACCTTCTTCTGGGGGAACTCCTTATTCCTCAATGCTTTGCTCCGCAATTTCCCACAGATTTTCCACGGCGTTCCCACGCAATTATTTCTATTTTTTAAACAATCATCCCGTTATGGGAGAATTCCATAACGGGATGATTTCTAAGTTTTTAGTATTCTTCCCAAAGGCGCCACCCATCAACGGCACACTGGTTAGCCTCGTTGTCTCCGGTCGCAATGACAGTGCCATCTTCTTTTAAGCCAACGGTGTGGCGCTCTCCTGCAGCCACATTGGTGATGTGAGACCAAGTCTCGACTTGGCATTGTCCATACTGAATATCGCCGGATGCCAAAACAGTGCCATCTTTTTTCAGCCCAACTGTATGAAATGGGCTGACTGCCACCCGAGAAATATCGCTCCAGTCCATGACACCGGGAGCTGCAAAGCCATCCGCCTCTTGGATACGGCCCATCTGATTGATCCCAATGGTGTGAATATGGCCTGCGGCAATGAATGTGATATGATTCCACTTACTAACCGCGCAGGAACCAAAAAGGCCCTCCCCCGCAGCCAAAACGGTGCCGTCCTGACACAGGCCCAACGTGTGATCCATACCAGCTGCTACGGCGATGATATTTTTCCAGTTTCCTAACGCGCACTTTCCAGAAGAATCCCGGCCAGCCGCAATCACGGTGCCGTCTGTCCGGAGACCAACAGTATGGCTGTCTCCGGCTGCTACGGCAACAATATCTGTCCAATCTCCTATGTCACATTGGCCATACGTACGGTCTCCTGTTGCCAATGCAGTTCCGTCAGAGCGCACTGCCACAGTATGATATTTTCCAGCCGCCACAGCAACAACATCCGTCCAATCCGCTACGTCACATTGACCAAACTGATTATCTCCTGTGGCCAGGAGGGTTCCATCTTCCTTCAGAGCTACGGTATGGAGGCGTCCAGCGCAGATATCACCATGGACTTTCGGCCGAGAGATCAACTGTGCAAGAGGGAGCTTCTCTCCACATAAATCGCAAAACTTGGCTTGTGCCCGCAACACTTCTCCACAGTTGGGACAGATTTTTTCCACTTTTGCGCCACACATATCGCAGAACCGCGCCCCCGTGCGTAGTTCTACCCCGCAGGACTTGCATCTGGCCATGGTCATTTTCCTCCTGACTCACATTGTCTAATATTATTTATTATACGGGATAAGAACAGAGAAAACAACCCCTATCCTGTCGCTGAAATGATAGGGTAGGCGTATATAAAAGGCTTCGTCAGACGGACAAAATGAATTTTGAGAAATGGAAAATTTTGCTCCTTATGTACAACACATATCCTCTTATTTTAGTTCTAACGCCGTGGGAGTTCCGTGTAAAATCCGTGGGAAATTGCTAGGCAAAGCATTGGAGGATAAGGAGTTCCCTCAGAAGAAGGTTCTGAGCCTGGTGCTCTGTGTGGCTGTGATGCTGTCTGTCATGG
>OLND01003601.1_pt1 | contig 11852 bp, 11 predicted proteins | sample 1672031 | NCBI WGS metagenome assembly OLND01 (sample SAMEA3136638, study PRJEB25190) | human gut metagenome | biome: human gut; feature: human-associated habitat; material: faeces | place: Austria | collected 2013
CGAACAGGCGCGTGGCCTCGGGGCGCAGGGCGTGTAGGAGATCCGAGCCGGAATACCCCGGCTGACCTCCATCGAAGCCGCCCAACGCCTCGAGGCCGAGCGCCGCCGCCAGCTCTTCTGCAGCTTCGGCCCACTCGCCGGACGCCACCACCCCGGCCAGCTCCGGGCCGGGATAGCGAAACGACAGCGCCAACAGCTCCCAGGTGGCAGCACGGGCCTGCCAGTCTGCATTATTCACGATCGCCTCTTCTCCCCTTCTTGAACCAGACGGCAAACCACTTCCAGTGAACGACCATATGGACGAGCAGTAACGCAAGCAGCATTTTGGCACTCATCGCATGTAGCGGGTTCCAGAAGTAGTACCCCTTGGCGTACAGCCCCAGCGTTGGCAGCACCGCACCCGAAATCAAAATACCCGACACCATGACCATCATAAAAACCAGCGCCATAAGCAGGTTGAACGCAAGACTCCCCGTACGATTCCATGAAGGACGCAGCCCTCGCAGAACCTCGATGATCCAATCCATATGCACCAGCACATGAACAAAGAACACGATGAAAACGCCCAGGCCTAACCACTCGTGAAAACCGATACCTGTGATCGCAAGGTTAGCAACGAGCAGGTAGACCGCCAGGGCGGCTAGGTCAACGACAAGGTTACGTTTGTCCATGTTACCCCGCCCTCCTAACAATCAGCACGAGAGCAACGACGAGCGCCACCGGCGCGAGCACCCACAGGTTCAAGCTTGCATCGGATGCTTGATGGTAACGCGTGGTCAGCGTGTCCCACGCGTGGCATTCCGCGCTTGAGCACGATGCCTCGGGGCAGCTCATCTCATGAACGCCATCGGGCGCGGGCACGTTGTCGAACCCGTGGCACTCGCCCGACGCGCACCCCGCTACCGGGCACGGAGACTCGGCCGCGATGGCATGCACCCCCGTTGACGGCTCCACCATGAACCCGGCCGCGAGCACCAAACCTCCGGCGAGCGCAAACACCGCAAGCGTTATCAGAAGCTTCCTTACCATGGCTCCCCTTCCGCAATTGCGAGGGGCGAGACCGACAGCGGATCCCGCCGGGAATCTGGAGCTAACGCGTTTCCCTATCCGACCTCAAGGGCAGATACTTCAATCCGACAAGGAGCATGAGTACGCCCAGGGCAACCACGCCCAGCACGATGCCGAATTCAAGCGGCGTCGGCCAGTACACCATGCCCTGGTAGGCACCGGCCAGACCGGATTCCCATCCCGTAACCGTATAGGGAGTTGCGGGCCCTGCATAGTCGAGATTCGGAATCTGGAAGCCGCCCACCAGCAGCTGCACGCGCTTGCAGAAGATACCGACTATGGCCAGCAGCGACGCGACCACGATGAGCGGGTTCGTGCGCAGCCTCGGCGCGAAACACACGGCCGCAGCCAGCGCGCAGCCAATGATCTCGACCCAGAAGAACGGCGCGAGCGGGCCGGACACCAGCATAGCTACGACTTCGGCGCCGGAGCCTCCAGGGAAGGCAGAGGTCAAGAGGTCGCAGCCGAAGAAGTACAGGTCAACAACCACGAACGCTCCCAGCATCTTGGTCATTTTCGTAATGTTTGACTGGTCGAGCTCAAGGTAGCCCACGCGGCGAAGCGCGATAACCACAGCAAGCACCAGCGCCGTTCCGCACACAAGCGCCGAGGACACGAACCACGGGGCCAGAAGCGCCGTGTGCCAAAACTCGCGCGCCTGCTGCAGCCCGAATATCCAAGCAGTTACCGAGTGCACGAGCACGGCGCACACCAGTGCGATTACGCTAACAATGCGCAGGGCAACCGCCGACACCTTACCCTCCTCGGCACGCAAGGTGGCCCAGAGGTAGACGATGGACAGGATAAGGTAGGCGCCCAGCACGATGATGTCCCACATGAGCGGCGAGCCCAGGTTCGAGTACGCGAACAGTTCCCACAGGCGCGCCGGGTGCCCCAGGTCCACCACCACGAAGGCGATGGCGAGCACCATGCAGCAGATGGACGTCCACACGGCCACCTTGGAGATGCCGCCGAAGCCCTTCATGCCGAACGCGCGCGGCACCGACGAGATGATGAGGCCGCCAGCCGACAGGCCCACCAGGAACATGAACAGGGTGATGTAGAGCCCCCACGAGTCCAGGTTGCGCATGCCGGTCTGCACGAGGCCGCCGGAGAGCTGGAACCCCCACAATGCGAGCCCTGCCGCCGTTAGAACAGCCGCTGCCGCAATGCCAGCATTCAGGCCCTTACCCCCGAATCTGGCAGCAGGAGCCTTGACGGTCTTCGCCGTCAAATCGTTCTCAGACATGATAGTCTCCTTATTTCCCTAGACGAGGTAGTAGACAGACGGGTTGGTGCCGCGCTCGGGCAGCAGCTGCTCGTGCGGCCGCGACGCAAGGAGCTGCGACACCTCGGATTGGGGATCGTTTAGATCACCCCAATGGCGGGCGTATATCTTGCACGCATTGACGCAGGCGGGCTCCTCCCCACGTGCAAGGCGGTGATAGCACATGGTGCACTTCTCCACTACGTGCTTTTGATGCTCGGGAACGCCCTTCCCTCCGACCTTGTGGTCGATGGAGTACTTCGGCTCCTCCCAGTTAAACGAGCGTACGCCGTTATACGGACATGCGGACATGCACATACGGCACCCGATGCACTTATCGTAGTCTTGGCGCACGGCACCGGTCTCGGGATCCTTGAACGTACCTACTGGACACACCTTCACGCAGGCGGGGTTCTCGCAGTGCTGACATGCAACAGGATAGTACAGCCGATGCAGCGTGTCGGGATAGGTGCCGCTCGGCGTGTTCGGACTGTCGCCACCGTCGGTAAGCAGGTTATTCCATCGAACATTGTCCGCAACGTTGTTCTCGATCTTGCATGCGAGAACGCATGCCTGGCAACCATAGCACGTCGTGGTATCGATGACGAACCCTAGGCGGCGTGCGACGCTCGCACCCTCGGTTTCGCTTCCCATGGTTAGCCCTCCTTCCATGCCCTGATATCGGCAATCGCATCTGAATACGACGAGGTTTGGCTGAGCGGGTCATACTTCGAGGTGAGCAGCTCGACCCAGTTTCCAGCCTTGAAATCAGCCGAACGCCATCCGACTGCATAGGAGAGCACGCCGGGACGCACCCCTGACGAGTACACGAGCTTCGCCACCGCATGGCCTTGATCGTTGAACACTTCGACGTATTGCCCGTCCGCAAGCCCGCGGGCTTGCGCGTCCTCGGGGTTGATGTCCACGGTCGGCTCAGGAAGGGTTTCCCGCAGCCAGTTCACATCCCAGTACTGCGTGTGGTACATCTCATAGGTACGATGACCCAGAAGGACGAAGGGGTACTCTTTCATCTGCGGATTCTCCGGAGAAGCCACGTAAGGCTCGTAGTAGCGGATGAGGTGCTCCTCGTCGAAGTCGTACTCGTAGCCCGCATCGTACTTGCACACCGGATAATCGAGATAGAACTCTGCCTTCTTCGTCTTAGTACGGAACGAATACGTCTTGGGAACGACATAGGGGCCCTTCAAGCTGATGAGATTCTCCGCTTTACAGCGCTCGAGCGTCACGCCTTCGGCGTGATACCGCTCCGTGTCCAGGGCCATCTCCATGAACTCATCGTCCGTTTGCTTGAAGTGCGCGCCTGCGCCCACAGCCTCGGCAAGGAGCCTTACGAACTCGCCATCGGGCTTGCATTCGTACAGAGGCTCGATGCTCTTGTCCTGGTACTTCACGCAATAACCGTCGATAAGCAACATATCGGACTTCTCAAGTATCGTTGCAGCAGGAAGCACGATATCGGAATAAGCCGGCCCTTCGTTGAGCGTTATGTCAACCGAGACAATAAGGTCCATCCTGTCCAAGATACCGCTCTTCGTGCGCTTCAGGTCAACGCCGCCGCCCACACTCGAACCCGAACCGGGAAGCAGCAGCACCTTCACCGGCCAATCCTGCCCGTTCCACTTCCCCGTATCCATCGTATCGAAGAAGCAGGGCAGGGGTATCTTCGGCGAGCTCGTCTCGGTTGGATAGAAGAACTCCCCGTTGATGTTGCCCCACAAAACGTCACCGATCTTGGTGCCCACGTTGCCCGTTACGCACATGAGCGTGGCCAGGCCAGTTCCCACCTGCGCGCCGTTGCAGAACGCTTGCGGGCCGTAACCGTAGTCGTGCGCCACGTAGCGCTTCGCGCAGAGCCGCGCGAATTCCCTTATTGTCTCGGGGTCGACCTCGCAGATCTTCGTCGCCTCTTCCGGAGCGAACGGTGCCACGCGCTCGACCAGCATATCAAACGCAGTCTTGCATGCGATGCCGTTTACCTCGAACGTGCCGGACATGAGCGGATTGGCGCACTCGTACAGGGAGACCGGACCGTTCGCGTCGGCATCCCACACCTGACAGGGATCCTCGTTGTCTTCCAAGAGCCCGGCACAGGGTTCGCGACACGTCACCGGATCCGACTGCCACGACCCGCCGCGGGCGCTCTCGTCGTTAGAAGCAGGACGCGGGGCGCCGGTGATATCGCTTTCCCGTAGATACCGACCGTTGTCCTGACGGATGAGAACAGGGGCAACGGTGTTCTTAAGCAGGAAGCCCGAGTCGTGCAGACCCTCCTCGATGATAACTTGCACGAGCGACATCATGAGAGCCGGATCGGTTCCAGGGCGCGGACGAACCCACATATCGGCCTTAGACGCGATGAACGTGTAGTTCGGATCGACAACAACCAGCTTCGTCCCCTTCTGCTTGCCGGTGAGCAGGTTCGTCACGCGATTGGGGAACGTAACGCCCGTGTTCAATCCCCAGATGACGTTCGCAACCGTCGCCGTGGCCGTAGGAGGCATGCCTTGGGGTACGTGGTACATGTAGTCGCCCCACACCTTCTGATGCCCGAACGCCACCGCATCATCGGGCGTCGGAATAATAGTCGTCCACTCCATGACGTTGAACAGGCGGGTGAGCAGGTTCCCGTTCTGCGTTCCATGGAGAAGGCCTTGCCCACCCTGGCCGGCGAGCACGCCTGCAACACTGTGCGGGCCGTACTCGGCCATAGTCTTCTTGATCTGGCCGGCTATCTGGGAGATCGCCTCTTCCCAGGTGATACGCTCCCACTGCCCACCGCCACGGGGAGTTCCCTCAACGCGGCGCATCGGATAGCGGAGCCGATGCTCGCCGTAGGTTCGCTGGATCCACGTACGACCCTTCGCACAGGGGCGCTCGGCCCAGGGGTTCTTGGCCCACGTCCGCTGCTCTACCGCGTAGCCGTCACGGACAACAACCTCGCCGATGCACTGATGGCACGATGAGTACATGCAACCGGTATGGGCGAGCTTCTCCCCCTCTTCGCCCGTCGGTGCGCCCTCGGCCGCAAGTGCAGCGAGCGGCACGGTTCCCGTAACCGCTGTTGTGCCTGCCGCCACGGCAGTTGTCTTCAGAAAGGTTCTGCGCGTGAGCCCGACATGCGGGTCGTTCGTTCCCGACATCTCTCCTCCTCCAAAGATCTTGTCAGGATATCCCCAAAAACGGTTCGTGAAACCGCGCGGCACTCCGGCCCCTTAAAACCCAAATCCTACAGGATATCCCCCGATACGTACCTGATAAGAATTGGCCAAATCCTTGATTGTCACATTATCACAATGTCTTGCGACATTCAATAGAATAGACTATGCTAGATCGTAGATAGAATGGGCGCTGGCGACGTGCCAGCCTTCTCGCAGAAGCGCATTGTATGGACTTTTCGCTCTGCGAATAACGCATTTGCGATTGGCGCCAAGCTAATAATTGGGAGTTATTCCCGATCGGGAACGGTCAAGAGGTTTTCGTGCTATTGCCACCGATCGGCAACGGCACGTCGGGCGGGCGGGCGCCTAGTGCGCAAGTTTCTTGTTAGCCAGTCGGGCGGCCACCATGGCGATGATGTCGTCGTCGGCGAGGCCGGCGTTGGCGCAGGCGCGGATCATGTCGTCCACCAGCAGCTCCACGGGGCTGTTCGCAGCCAGGTCGGCGCCCACGGAATGGCGCTCGGCCACGAATGTTCCCCTGCCCTTGCGGGTGGAGATGTAGCCCTCGCGCTCGAGGTCCATGTAGGCGCGGTTCACCGTGTTGTAGCTGATGTCCAGGTCCACGGCCAGCGCGCGCACCGTGGGCAGGCGGTCGCCCGGAACGTAGGCGCCCGAGCCTATGAGATAGGCGATGCGGTTCTTCACCTGTATCCATACGGGCAGGCCGCTGCTGTAATCTATTTCGAACGACTCAAGCGGGCTCATGGGGCTTTCTCTCACGGTGTCGGTTAGCTTTCATCATAACAGAACCACGTTGCCGCAGGTTGCAGGCCTTGCAACGTTCGCGCAATCCCCGCAACGGGAGTGCCGCGGGCGAACGATCCGTACGAGAGACGCCCCTCGGGTAAACGGTTCAATCCCCATGCCGACCACCGCTTTTCCCCGAACCAGTGCCTCTTCGAGCACTCCGTTCCGCACCGGGGCGGGACGGCTTTCGGTTGCCGCCCCGATAGCCGGGCTCATTGCCGGCCGCCCCTCACCGCGTCCGACGGCGCCCTGCCGAGCCCGTCGGCGCCGGCCTTGTCCGCAGCGTCGGCGAAGCCGTCCGAGAACGAGCTCGGCACCGTGACCACGGCGCTCTTTGACTTCTTCACGGTGTCGTACTGCATGAGCATCGTGCGCAGCTTCAGGGCCGCGTCGGGATCGCCGTAGATGCGCGCGGCCTCGGCCAGCATCTCGGCCAGGTCGCTCTCCACGCTGGCCACGGACATGCGCGCGTTCTTCTCGCGGTCGGCCTGGGCCTCCAGGCTCATGGCCTCCTGCAGCTCGTCGGGGATCACGATGTCGCGCACCTTCACCGAGATGATGTCGACGCCCCAGTTGGCCGCCTCCTTTTCAATGTCCTCCTTTATCTCGATATCCAGCTGGTCGCGGCGCAGCGCCACCTCAGCCACGGTCGAACGGCCCACAGCCTCGCGCATGGCCGTCTGGGCGAGAAACGACACGGCGGCGTAGTAGTCCTCCACTTCGGTGCACGCCTTCTCGGCATCCCACACCACCCAGAACAGCACCGCGTCCACCGTCACCGGCACGAGGTCGGCCGTGAGCGTCTTCTCGGCGTAGAACGGCGTGGCGATGGTGCGCTGGTCCACGCGGATGGTGCCGTGCTCGATGAGGGGAATGGTGAAGTACAGGCCCGGCCCCACGACGCGTGCCAGCTTGCCGAAGCGCAGCACCACCACCTTCTCCCAGGAGAGCGCAATGTGCGTGGAGGACAGCACGAGCAACGCCGTGAGCAGCGCAGCGACGATGGCAGCGAGGCCGATGCCGCCGGTCGCGACGAGGGCGACGCCCAGCACGACAGCGCCCGTCATCACGAACACGGCGATACTGAAGATGACCGCGCCGTTGCGCGATGACTTGCGCGGCACGTACGAGGTGGCGGCCCTGATCTCGGCCTCCTTGTCGGTGAGCTCGTAGGGGGCGTCCCGCATGGTGCGGTCGGCTTTGCTTCGTCTCATGGCTTTGCCTCTCATCCTATCGTCAAACCGAACAGCAGGCCGGGCAGCTGCGTCGCATCGTAGGCCCCAGCGCCCACGAGGCAGAACCTAAGCGCGAACCCACCCGCCAGAAGCGCCGCCGCGATCCACAGAAGCTGCGTGCGGCTGTTGCCGTGCGTGAGGCAGCGCTCGAGCGCGAACGGAGCCGCCAGCCCGCACAGGACCGCACCGCCCCAGAACGCCCAGCGCAGATCGCCCGCGACGAGCGCCTGCGCCGCGAGCGCCGTGCCCTCTCCTGCAAACGACCAGGCCAGATAGCCAGCCATCACCAGGGCTTCCAGCACCAGCAGTACTCCGTCGACGAGTGCCAGGCGAGCGAGCGGGCGCGTGATGGGCCGACGCGTCTCGACGAACGCGGCGCCCAGGAAGGCGCAGGCGATGCCGCACGACAGCGAGGACAGCGAGAACAGCATCGGCAGAAGCGGCGTCTGCCAGAACAGCACCGACGCCAACCCTTGCAGCAGCACGCCCGTGTACGCCACGGCCACGAGCCCCGCCGCCACGCCGGCCACGGCCGCTCCCCACACAACAGCGGGCCGGACGCGCACCCCGTCCAGCAGCTCAACCAGCGAGAACACGCCGGCGCAGGCAAGCGCGAGAACCAGCGCGTAGGCGCCCACGGCGATGGCCGACGGCTCCGGGGACGTGAGCAGGTTCAGCAGGCGCTCCGGGCGGCCGAGATCCGCGAGCAGGCAGAGCATGCCCGCCGCCAGGGCCACGAAGCACACGGGCCAGCCGCGTGCGAAGAACTCGTCGGGCAACGCGAGCGCCCGCTCGATGCGGGTGGAGCGGGAAGGCGGGAAGGCGAACCGGCGCCGCACGTTGGCGCATTCGAGCGCGCTCAGCACAACAAGCGCGCCCGCCCCGGCGCCGCCGAGGAACAGGTAGCCTGTCGTGAGCAGGTTGAACATGCGAATTCCGACCCCCTGTGCGGCCTGCCTGCGCGGCAGATCCGTCCCTCCGCCCGCCGGTTGCCCGCCGACGCGGCCGCACCCTCGCTGCGAACATGCCGTCCCGCCCCCGGATGGCGCTTGCTTCGTGCCCGGCTGACATCCTATTTGTCGCAATGTACCAATTCATAGGTATTATAGCACCATCGCAGCGGAGCGGCGACCCCTCCCCCTCCTGCCGCCCTTGGCCGGTGCCGGGCGCGTGGCAATGCCGTGACGGGAGCGCCACGCTCCCCCGCTGCCGCGCAAGCGCGCCGCCGGGCGCCCTCATACTTCTGCGAATCGGCCCCTTCAAAGGAGGTACACCATGTATCCCGACCTCAACGGCAAGACCGCCGTAGTCACCGGCGCATCCGTCGGCCTCGGCCACGGCATCGCGCGGCGATTCTTGCAGGAGGGCATGAGCGTCGTCGTCAACTTCCACAGCGACAAGCACCGCGGCGAGGCCCAGAAACTCGCCGACGAGTTCAACGCGCCGGGCGAGACCGCGCACGTCGTGCTCGTGCAGGCGGACATCTCGCAGGAGGACGGCGCGCCCAAGCTCCGCGAAGCCGCGCTCGAGCACTTCGGCGGCATCGACGTATGGGTGAACAACGCCGGCATCGAGTCGCGCCACCCCACCCACGAGCTGCCCCTCGACGTGTGGGAGAAGACGCTCGCCGTCAACCTGACCGGCGTGTTCCTGGGCTCGAAGGCGGCGCTCGAGCACTTCGTCGAGCAGGACCGGAAAGGCTGCATCATCAACCTGTCATCCGTCCACGAGCGCATTCCCTGGCCCACGTTCGCGCACTACGCGGCCAGCAAGGGCGGCGTGAAACTGTTCAGCGAGACCATCGCGCTCGAGTACGCGCACCGCGGAATCCGCGTGAACTGCATCGCGCCGGGCGCCATCGAGACGCCCATCAACGCCGAGAAGTTCGAGGACCCCGAGGCGCGCGCCCAGACGGAGCGCATGATCCCGATGCACCGCATTGGCACGGTGGAGCAGGTGGCCGCCGCCGCAGCCTGGCTCGCATCGGACGAGTCGAGCTACGTCACCGGCACGAGCCTGTTCGTGGACGGCGGCATGGCGCTGTACCCGTCGTTCGAGCGGGGCGATGGCTGATGGCGCGGTGGATGGACCTGCGCCACACGTACAACCTGAAGGGCAAGCTGCTGTTCTCGTGCATCGGCGTGGTATGCATCGCGCTGGGCACCACCGTGTGCCGCGTGGGCAACGTGGGCGTGGATCCGTTCACGGCCATGAACCTGGGGCTGAGCGCGCTCGTCGGCATGGACTTCGGCACGTTCCAGCTGTTGGTGAACCTCGTGATACTCGTGGCGGTGTTCGCACTCGACAAGTGGCAGATAGGCTTGGGCACCATCATCAACATGGTGTTCGTGGGGTACTTGATCGAGCTCTTCACCTGGCTGTACGGCCTGCTGCCGTGGCAGCCGTCGGGCCTCGCGAGCGCGGGCGCGCACCTGGTGATCGGAACGCTGCTGTTCACGCTGGGCGTGTCGCTCTACCTGAAGACCCGCATGGGCGTGGCACCCATCGACGCCGTCGCGCCCGTGATCGTGGCGCGCACGCGGTTCTCCTACACGCCCGTGCGCATGGCCCAGGACATCCTCGTGACCGTGGTGGCCCTCTTCGCCGGCGGGCCCATCGGGGTGTTCACCGTAGTGGCCGCCTTCATGACCGGGCCCCTGATCACCGCATGGAACCGAGTGGCCACGCTTCGGCTCTACCGGCGCTTCCACGTGCTGAACCGGGAAGAGTTGGCGCAGGAGCGCGGTTAACGGCACCGTATGAAAGGAGTCTGCGCCATGGAGCGAGCGAGGGCGAAGCGGCGCCTGTTCGTGGGAACCTACACCGAGGGCACCGCGAGCGAGGGCATCTACGTGCTCGCGTTCGACGAGGGCGGGCGCCGCCTGCACATCGTGAACGCCGGAACGCATGCACCGAACCCCTCGTACCTCGTGCGCGCGCAGCCGACCGGCGAGCAGGCGGGCGCGGAGGCCGGCGCGCAGACGAAGCTCGGCGGAAGCGCGGCGAGCACCCTGTACGCAGCTCACGAGCTGGCCGACCGCAGCTGCCTGACCGCCTACGAGGCAGCCGAGGACGGGATGCTCTGCTGCCGGGGCACGTGCTCGTCGCCCGCGGATGCCGGAACCTGCTTCGCCGCCGTGCATCCCGACGGGCGCTGCCTCTACGGCGCGAACTACGCAAGCGGCTCGGTGGGGCTGTGCCTGCTCGACGCCAACGGAAACCCCTGCGGCGGCCTGCCGTCGGTGCGCCATGCGGGAAGCGGACCGAACCGCGCGCGGCAGGGCGCGCCGCACGTGCACTCGGCATGCTTCGTGCCCGGCACGAACCTGCTGGCCGTGGTTGACCTGGGGATCGACACCGTGACGCTCTACCGGGCCGAGGCCACCGGAACGCTCGAGACCCCGCCGGTGGAAACCGTGCGCGTGCCGCCCGGCTCGGGCCCGCGCATGCTGGCGTTCCATCCCCACCTGCCGCTGGCGGCCCTGGTGAACGAGCTGGCGAACGACGTGCTGCTGTACCGGTACGACCGGGCAGGCACGGGCTGGAGGCTGGCAGGGCACCTGGCGCTCCCGACCGCGGCCGAAGGGCGGGGTGCGCCTTCCACCCGTGCCGCGTCATCGGCGGACGGGCCGTCGGAGGGTGAGGCGCATGCCCAGGCCATCGCCGGGCATCCCGTACTGGCGGCGCATCCCGCGTTCTCGCCGGACGGGCGGCGCCTTTACGTGTCCGTGCGCGGCAGCGACCGTCTGGCGCTGTTCGACATCGACCAGGACGGCGCCGCAACCCCGCTCGCCGACTGCCCGTGCGGCGGGCGCGGCCCGCGCCATTTCTCGCTCTCCCCCGAGGGGCGGCACCTGGCCGTGGCGAACCAGGACAACAACGAGGTGGTCATGTTCGCCCTCGACCCGGCCACGGGCGCTCCTCGCGAGGAGGCGCGCATCGCCATCCCCCAGCCCTCGTGCGTCATCTGGGACGGGTAGGCCGAGAAGCAAAACGCGAAATCCTGGAGATGCTGCGGCGATTGCCAAACCGAGTGTTTTTTGACAGGCCAATGAACAGGTAATATATTGTATTTTAACTGTTCATTGGCCTGTTTTGTTCTGTCAAAAAACTACCAGTTTGGCAATCGTCGGGAGCACGGAAGCTTATTGTGCAACGAGCGCCCCCAGCAACGTGGCCGCGTCGCGGTAGAAGGGGGCACGCGTCTCCGCGGCGACGCGCTCGGCGAAGCGGGGCATCCAGGTCCGGGCGTGCCCCTCGAGGAAGGCCCCGTAGGCCGCCTCGGGCGAGCCGCCG
>OLND01003607.1_pt1 | contig 11829 bp, 10 predicted proteins | sample 1672031 | NCBI WGS metagenome assembly OLND01 (sample SAMEA3136638, study PRJEB25190) | human gut metagenome | biome: human gut; feature: human-associated habitat; material: faeces | place: Austria | collected 2013
GAAGAATAAGTGGCACCACTGACTGCATCTACGTTCGGAGACTGGCTTGCAAGAATTTTGCTGATCACACCCTGTGCATTTGCAAAATAGGAGGCTGTTTCATTTGATGCATCTACAATATTGATAGCTGCAATTTTATGGTCAGTGACAGTTACCTGAACAGTGATCGTTCCTCCGAAACCGGTTCCGGATCCTGTATAGGTACCATCTGCATATCCACCGGCAGGAACTTCTGTAGTTGGTGTGACTGTGCTTCCTGCACCACCCCCTGCTGTACCTCCATTTGCAGAGGAACCTGTAGATGAATTTTTCTTTGTTCCTGTTTTAATCTTACTTGTTTTTTTTGATGTTTTTGAAATTGAGGTTCCAGAAATTGAGGTTCCATTGGTTTCAGAAGAGTCTTCTGAATCAAAATCCTTACCTGCAGTTCCTTGTGAAATCAATTCTTTAATCTCATCAGTAGACATAACATTATTATCGGAAACTAGTGTAGTCTCCACAGGACTTTTATCTGCCTGATAACAGGTTACACAGACTGCTGCAAAAACTGCTACCGCAGGAATAAGCTTTAACCATGGACGGAAACTGTCCTGTTTGGGTTTCATTTCCGGAGTCTTATTATTTTTCTGCTCATTATTTTTGTCCATAAATTTCTCCTTCTTCAATAGTTCCAGGAAATCATATTCAAATGATTTCTTTTCAACTGTATAAAGTTTTACAGTTGAAAAGAAATCCTGCCCTTTCTGGTGGGATACAGGATTTCTTTTCTCAGGTCAGATTATTTTACAGTTACTTTAACTGTTTTGGTTACGCCATTGCATGTTACTGTGATTTTGGCAGTACCCTTTTTAATACCCTTAATTGTACCATTGGATGATACTGTAGCAATTTTCTTGTTGCCGGATTTGTATGTAACTTTTCCTGACGGAGTTGCTTTTGCTGTGATCTTAGTTGTTTTGCCGACTTTTACAGATGCAGATGTTTTGTTCAGTGTAAGAGTTGGATTTTTAACTGTTACTTTGCAGGTTACCTTTACATCTCCGCATTTAGCTGTGATGACTGCGGTACCTTTTGCCTTTGCAGTAACCTTACCGGTTGTTTTGTTTACGGCTGCAACTTTTGGGTTGCTGGAAGTAAATGTAACTTTTGGTGCATCTGCTCCTGTTACAGTTGCCTTCAGTGTAGTTGTTTTTCCTTTGTAAACAGTGGCTGTTTTCTTGTTGAGAGTTACTGTTACCTTCGTATCTGCTTTAACAAGAGCCTCTACTGCTGCGTTCAGATGAGTTGTAGCTTCATCAACCTCTGCCTGAGTTGGCTTTTCTTTTGCAAGAAGATTCTTTGCTTCCTGAAGCTCTAACTGCATTGCCTTCCAGGAATCTGCTGTGTAATCTGCTTCTTTTAAGGCTTCTGCTTTTTCTACTGCTGCTTTTAATGCTGTTGTATCTGCTTCTCCTGCTTCCGGTTTTACGATGTTTGCATCTGTTGCATTAACTTCAAATACAGTATCTGCATATCCCATTGCATATACGGTGATTTTCCATTTGCCGGTTCCATCTGTTCCTTTTGGAAGCTGGCAGCGGTAGGAATCTGTCAGACCAAGCTGGATTCCCATTGCCTTGTGCATCCAGTTATCTGCTGCAAATTTTGTTCCGTAAGATGCCAGAACTTTATCACCATTTCCGTAGTAATCCCATTTTACAGCATACATTTTAGCACCAAGAGCACCATATCCGTCACCTGTAATATCTACTCTTAAGAATTCGCCGTAACTTCCACTTGCTTCTTTTACTGTTGCGGTAACATTGGATGCTGTCTGGAGTACCTGATCTTTAAGTCCGGAACCTGTACCGTTTGTTCTGGCCTTGAATGTGAATGTTCCATCGGAACCTTTTACAGCTTCTTTTAAGCCGTTTGTTTCAGCGGTAACATCCGCAACTGCACTATAGGACTGCAAATTGTTTTCTCCAAATCCTCCGGCAACTGTGCTTCCGTCTTCCACAACCTTGAACTGGGATTTGAAGGCTTCATAATCTTCTGCCTTTACTGCGACAGGCACATATTTCAGACCTACAACGCTGTAATGGTCGAATTCTGCAACGCTTCCGTCAGCTTTTGTGATCTGTCCTCGCTCAGGCTGATTCAGCTTTACAGTTGTTCCGTCCGTAAGAACTGCATCATTAGCTGAGGTCCAGTAGGAAATCTCATAAGAACCGCCGTTTTTGTCATACATGATTGCTTCACACTGGTAGCTTCCTCTGTGCAGGCCATGGTTTACAGTAGCTCTGGTTACTGTGTCGAAACCGCCTTTGTCAAGTTCATCATGGCTGTCTTTTGTTCCATTGGAAGCTGTGTTTGCAGCATTATAAACTCCCTCAGATGCCCAGTACTGTGCCCATGTCAGACCTGCATAGACATATTTGTAGCCTGTTTCTGCTGTTGCAGCGAATTCATCTTCTGCTGCTGCCTGATCGTCAGCAAAAGGTGTTTCCTCATCGCCTGCAAAAGCATCAGCGGTGTCATCTGCTGCATCAAACTCATCTGTCTGTGCCTCAGTCTCCACAGCAGTATCAGATGTAAAATCCGCAGCCATAACCGGTAATCCTGAAACCATCATTGCTGCACTTAAAATTGCAGGAGCTGCCATTTTGATTAAATTTCCCTTGCGCATACCTTTAAATCCTCCTGAATATGAGTTAATAAATATATTTCCAAACTGTCCGGAAAACTGAAATTTTTGACAGTTCAGAAATCTTTATATAAGATAAACCTATTCACCGATGGAATAAGTATCTTTCAGTAATTGAAATCTTTCTTTCATGCCTTCCGTCATCCAGACATGATCAGAATCATCTACGAACAGTCCGTCTGCCTTGTATTTCTTCAAAAGTTCTTCTGCCTTTTCTTTTCCCAGTACAAAGCATGCAGTGGAAAGTCCGTCTGCATTCAGGCCGTCATCACACACAACCGTCACAGATGTGAGACCGCTTCTTGCAGGATATCCTGTAGCAGGATCCAGTATATGATGATATCGAACACCATCTTCTATAAAGTATTTTTCGTAATCTCCGGAAGTAGATAGAAATTCAGTACCATTCAGAGTAACTACTCCCAGGTAATCACCTTCTGTATCCCGCGGATCAGTGACAGCTACCTGCCAGGCAGAACCGTCAGGTTTGCTTCCATAACTCATAACACTGCTGCCGCCCAGATTCAGGATCATGCCTGATACATTTTTATCTGCATCAAGAATCTTCTGTGCTGCATCACAGCCAATTCCCTTACCTGCAGCCCCCAGATCAAGAGTTACTCCCTCCGGCATGGTAACTTTATTTCCATCCAGAGTCACCTTGTCATATCCTACATTTTCAAGCAGGGAATTTAATTCATCATCTGAAGGAATGTGCGGATTTTCTCCGTCAATGTCCCACATGCGGATCACTCTTCCCATAGTAGGATCCATGGCTCCGCCAGAAGCTTTCGACAAATCCAGTACCTGTTTTAAACAGGTGGCAGTTTCATCAGATACCGTTGTTGTATTTCCGGCATTTTGATTGATCTGATATATCTGAGAACTTTCTTTTGTCCAGGAGATCCAGTTCTCTTCCACGTCTTTTAATGCAGAGATTATGTCTGCTGTGATATCCTCACCTGTTGTGTAAAGAGTCTCTGATACTACGGTGTCCATAGCAAAGTCTGTTTTGGTGTATGTGCTTATTTCAGAGTTTCCCCATACAGTCCGGGATGCGCATAAAAGGGAGGCTGTAATAAAAAGTCCCAGTACAAAAGAGTGTCTGTTTGTCATATATTTTCTGATTCCTTATCCTCTTATTGTTGTTTCCAACTAACTCTATAGACTATATCACTGTATGGATAGTATGTCTACCAATATAGTTAGTTCTTACTAATCAATTTTTATCAATAAGTTAGCAGTTGCTAATTTTTATCAATAACAGTGCCTGTATGAATATTTTTCCTTGGGCAGACAGCAGTGCAGGCGTGACAGCAGATGCATTCCCCTGAATGTGCAGTATCACCGTCAATATCCAGGTGTGCGGGGCATCTCTTCTTACAAAGAGTGCACTTTGGCGCACAGTTTTGACGATTTCGTTTGAAAAGTGCTCCCGGTATAACCGGCATAATTGCAAATACTGCTCCCATAGGACAGAGAAACTGGCAGAAGAAACGCTCTTGTGTACACATTCCGACCATAATCAGGATCAGCAGAACTGTTCCCACAATGTAGGTAGATTTCGGCAGTCTGCCTGTTGTAAGCATGGAGAATACATCCCATGGACTCATTCCCTGTAATTTGGAATAGAATCCTGTTATGCAGGAAAGAAGTAGAAATGCAAGAATCACATATTTTACTTTCTGTAATCTGTGCACCCATTCTTCCGGATATCCATGTTTTTTCTTTTTTCCAAAGCATTTCGCGCGGATAAACGCGGTAAGCTCATACAGAGCATCTCCCAACGAGCCAAACGCACAGGCATAACCGCAGAAATGGCGTCCGAACAGAATGGTAATGATCAACAGTAATGCCGTGATATCCAGAAAAGAGTTCCAGGTTACGCTCTGCTGTCCTCCGATCGCAAGAAAGATAGTTTTGATTCCTGCAAATGCTGTGGAAAAAAGGGAGGGCGCTGCTATAAAAAATATAAGCTGTATGGCGGCACGGATCAGCCGTACCTTTCGTTGTTTCTTTTTCATGCGTTTTCCGCCTTTGATAATGCGTCATTTACTGCTTCTAAGATACCGGTAGAACTGAAAGTTGCTCCGGAAATAGTGTCAACATCTGTGCTCTGCTCGCTGATGACACTGTTTATGACATTCTCGCCCTGTGACAGATAAGCACTGTCCTCACCCGATGCACTGACTACACTGACTGCTGTAATGGTATCATCTTCCAGAGTCACCTGAACAGTGATCGTTCCACCGTATCCGGTTCCTGAACCTTCGAAGGTGCCATTTTTATATACATTGTCAGAATCATCGGTTTCTTCAGAATCTGCCTGCTCTGTATTTTCTTTATCCTCTGTGGAATCTTTTTCGGATTTATTATCAGCTTCTGAAGATACATCAGAAGAAGCATTACTTTCTGCTGCTGTTTTCTGTTTCTCATAAGTTTCCTTTAATGCTGTAAGGATCTGGTCCTGCTGTTTCTCCAGACTCTCTGTTTTTGCAGTCAGGTCTGCAATATCCTGGGCCTGTTCCTTATCTTTTACTGTTCCGTTATAGAAAAATACCGCCATGATAATCAGCAAAAGTGCGATCAGACGCAGATAAAAGTTTTGATTATTCACGTTGTTTCCTCTCCTTCATTTTATTTTTGCCGGATATGATATCTGTTTTTAAATGAAGCAAAACTTAATCATAACTAACTTTAAAAGTGTATCATTTTCGTATACAAAAATCTATATATAACAGATTCTGCTAATGTTGTTTTTTTCTCATTAAGATGACCCCGGAACAAAATCCGAGGTCATTTATTGTGTGAATTATTTACCTGTTATCGTTTATTTTACTTTTACTGTAAATACCTTCTTAACACCATTGCAGGTTACTGTGATTTTGGCAGTACCTTTTTTCTTTCCTTTTACAACGCCTTTGGAGCTTACTGTTGCAATCTTGGTGTTGCTTGACTTGTAAGTAACCTTTCCTGATGGAGTTGCCTTTGCGGAAATCTTTGTTGTTTTTCCAACTTTTACAGTTGCTGAAGATTTGCTAAGTTTCAGGGATGGATTTTTAACTGTTATCTTGCAGGTTACTTGGTATTCTCCGCAGGATGCTGTGATCACTGCTGTTCCTTTTGCCTTAGCAGTTACAACACCTTTGCTGTTTACAGAAGCCACTTTTGTATTGCTGGATTTCCATGTGATTTTATCTGTAAGGTTTGTTGTAACTTTGAGAGTAGTTTTTGTGCTGCCTTTTGTATAAAGAGTCTTGGAAGAAGTATTTAATTCAAATGTATTTTCTGCTTCTTTGTAAGTAAAAGTAAGATTATTCTTATATCCTACAGCAGTTATTTCGAAAACAGTTGTGTCTGTCACCTGAAGATCTGTGAGATCAAGAGTTCCATCCTCTTTTACAATGATTTTGCTTCCTTTTCCTGTTGCGGCATATTCTGTATCATCAACTTTTACTTTGCTGATGCTCTTAATGTATGCAGAGAACTCTTCTGCTGTAGTGCCTTTTGCTGCAACCAGTTTTGTCTCGTTACTGTCATAAGAAGCCGGCATTTTGTCTGTATTTACTGTAAATTCAGTTACAATGGCTGCATATTTTCCGCTGGCATCTGCAATTTCAACCTTATGTGTTCCCAGTGCAAGAGTTCCAACCGCAAGTTTTCCGTCTGTGCAGGAAACCGCTGTTCCGTCTACTGTATACTGTGCCTTGAAGTCTGCCGGCAGAGCCTGGTCAAAGGTAACTGCTGCAGATGAGTCTGTATTCATAATATCTGCTACTGTTGCCTTAATTCCTGTAGTTGTCTGCACCTTTACATCAGGGACATCAAAAATGATCATACCCTTATCTGTGTAATAAGTAACGCTGTCAATTGTTTTTCCCATGATTGATTTATAATGTGCAGAAGAAACAGGGCATCCGTGAACTTCTGTTGTATATCCGGTTCCCCAGGAAAGCATACTTCCACGCCAGATATTCTCCAGATGACGCAGGCCATAGTTGGTTCCGTCTGTAGTATTTACGGTTACACCATAGATTTTATCTGTATTTGTATCAATTACTGCTGCAAAAGCCTCATTGTTAAGATCAAGCTCATAATCACCGTAATTTGTTTCTGTTTTTAATGTAGCATCAATAGTAACGTTCTTTGTCTGGGCACCTTTCATTGCTGAGAAAGAATAGCTGCCATCTGCATTTACAGTAAGTTCTTTGTAATAAGACGGTGTTTCACTTAAAATGTAATAAGAGTAAGAGGCATTTTCAATCAGGGAATCTTTTCCTGTATAGGTGTTGCTGCTTGTCTGTCCTCTGTTTGTCACTGTGATCGTTACAGAGTCGGAATCTGTGACCTGCTTCTGGTCTTTCAGAAGGGAAAGATCACTGACCTTTACAGGGAAAGTAACACCTGTTACATCGGTTCCATTGGGGTCTACGTGATAAGCGGAATTTCCGTTCATCATACCTGCGGTTCTTGATTTATTAAGAGTTGCAGATGTGAAAGCATCAACTTTTACATCATTATTTTTCAGTTCTGCCTTGTAGAAATCATCGTATGGAATATTCATAAGCACATAAGCTTCGCCCTGCTGTGCTTCTGCCGCAAAAGCATCCTGGACATCTTCGGTGGTAAATTCTTCCTGCGCATCCTCGGCGGCAAACTCTTCGGAAACAGAGAAATCTGTGCTGTCTGTAAGTACCCCACTGTCTGTGAAATCAGATGCCAGAACTGCATATGGCATGCTGGTCATAGCAACTGCGGCACTCATTACAACAGGTGCTATTTTTTTCATAAGTTTTTTGTTTGTCATGTTTTTCTCCTCTTCTAAAATTTTTTTGCGGAATCACTCTTACCAGAGGGTTAATCAACTTATTAACCAAAGGGATTTTACTTTTACCAAAAGGGAGTGACTTCTGCCAAAGATATTCATATAGGATTGCTATAGGTATGCTGTCAGCAGTAATTATATAAAATAAATTAGTCACTACTAACTTATAAAATAGTAACATGTCTGTCTGAGAAAATCCACACTTTTTTATCTTGGATATTCGTCATTTTTTCTCAATAAATACTTCAGTAAAAATCAGTATTAGTTACATCTAACTTATGGTTGCGGGAATATTTTTTCTATGTTAAAATGTCTGAAGAATTCTGATAATTCCATTTTGGATTTTTTGAGAGGAGAAAATAGATTTATGAAGCAAAAAACAGCCTGCCTTGGGCTTTTTTCAGCTGTGGCGATTATTTTGGGATATGTGGAATCACTGGTGCCGGTTTTTGCGGGGATTCCGGGGATTAAACTTGGACTTGCCAATCTGGGAGTACTTTTTATTTTGAAGAAATATTCATTTAGGGAGGCTGCCCTGGTTTCTGTTGTCCGCATTCTGGTGATCGGATTTATGTTCGGAAATCTGTTCAGTATCCTGTACAGTCTGGCAGGGGCCGCGCTTAGTATGACAGTTATGACACTTATGCTGAAAAAAACCTCCTTCAGTCTGATCGGTGTCAGCGTTGCAGGAGGTGTTTCCCATAATATCGGTCAGTTGATCATTGCCATGCTGATCGTACAAAATGCAAGTGTGTTTGTATACGCACCGGCACTTCTGGTGGCAGGTGTTGCTGCCGGGGTAGTAATCGGCGGACTTACTAACGAGATTTTGAAAAGAGTTCATCTATAACTTTAAAAGCATCAGTTATCTGAATTTATAATCTTTCAGATAACTGATGCTTTTTTCAATCTTCTTCTATATGTTCCCGTCCCTGGTTGATGATCGTGCGGACATGATCATCTGCCAGAGAATAGAAAATAGATTTTCCCTCTCTGCGGCTCTTTACCAGTTTATTCTGTTTCAGAATACGAAGCTGATGAGAAATCGCAGACTGAGTCATATTCAATGCTTTAGCGAGATCGCAGACACATACCTCTGCCTCAAACAAAACAAACAAAATGCGTATTCTGGTAGAGTCTCCGAAAACCTTGAATAATTCGGCCAGATCATAAAGTTCTGTTTCTTCCGGCAGGGTTTCATCTACAATTTTAAGCAGATCTTCATGTATTTCATTACTCTCACATAATTCTTCTTTGCATACTTCCATTTTCTTACCTGTTACCTTTCCGGCTTATCACAAAAGGTTTCTGCTGATTTGCCTGTTTCTTATAAATTCTTTACAAATAATGTACGGATCGCGTTTAATACTGCCAGGATCATAACACCTACATCTGCAAAAATGGCCACCCACATGTTTGCAATACCTAAAGCTCCAAGGATCAGACAGAGAATTTTAATGCCGATTGCAAAATAAATATTCTCATATACAATACGGATACATTTACGTGCAATTTTGATCGCTTTGGAAATCTTCAGAGGATCATCATCCATCAGAACGATATCAGCTGCTTCGATTGCTGCATCTGAACCAAGCGCTCCCATCGCAATACCAATATCGGCTCTGGATAATACAGGGGCATCATTGATACCGTCACCTACAAACGCAAGTTTAGCCTTTTCAGACTTCTGATTAAGAAGTTCTTCTACCCTGGAAACTTTGTCAGCAGGTAAAAGTTCGCTGTATACTTCCTGAATTCCCAGTTCCCCGGCAACCTGATCTGCAACACGTTTTGAGTCGCCTGTCAGCATAACGGTCTTGCTGATTCCGGCTTTCTTCAGTTCAGCGATTGCCTCTTTTGCATGAGGTTTGATGATATCGGATATCAGGATATGTCCTGCATATTTGCCGTCAATGGCCATATGCACAACAGTTCCTACATGATGGCAATCCTGATAAGCAATGCCAAGTCTGTTCATTAATTTGGTATTACCGGCAGCTACAGATATGCCGTCAACTTTGGCAATCACACCATTACCACTGATTTCTTCAATATCAGTAACACGATTTCTGTCGATTGGTTTTCCGTATGCTTTCTGCAGGCTCTTGCTGATCGGATGGGAGGAAGAACACTCGGCAAGTGCTGCATATTCTAACAATTTCTCATCAGGCATTTCATTGTGATGAATACCACTTACTTCGAAGACACCCTGAGTCATAGTACCTGTTTTGTCAAATACAACATATTTTGTCTGAGCCAGTGTTTCCAGATAGTTGGAACCCTTGACCAGAATGCCCTGATTGCTGGCTCCACCGATTCCTGCGAAGAAACTTAACGGGATGCTGATGACCAACGCACATGGACAGCTGATTACAAGGAAGGTAAGGGCTCTGTAGATCCAGTCTCCCCACATGGCAGGTTTTCCCATAATAAGAAGTACGATCGGCGGGATAAATGCAAGAGCAAGGGCTCCGTAACATACTGCAGGTGTATAGTATTTCGCAAATTTGGAAATAAAGTTTTCAGATTTTGACTTTCTGGAGCTGGAATTCTCTACCAGTTCAAGAATCTTGGATACTGTAGATTCACCGAATTCCTTAGTTGTACGGATCTTCAGCAGACCTGTCATATTGATACAGCCACTGATCACTTCATCGCCTGCTTTTGCATCACGCGGAAGACTCTCACCTGTCAGTGCACTTGTATTTAATGTAGAAGTTCCCTCGGTGATCACTCCATCGATCGGTACTTTTTCACCCGGCTGAACAACAATAATGGTTCCGATCTCAACTTCATCAGGATCAACCTGTTCCAGTGTTCCGTCTTTCTCTATGTTCGCATAATCAGGACGGATATCCATCAGTTCACTGATGTTTCGTCTGCTCTTTCCCACTGCATAGCTCTGGAAAAGTTCTCCAATCTGGTAGAAAAGCATAACTGCAACACCCTCGGAATAATCGCCAAGGAGAATTGCACCTACTGTGGCTACAGCCATCAGAAAGTTCTCGTCAAACACCTGTTTATTTAAAATACCCTTAAATGCTTTCTTCAAGATATCATAGCCGATGACCAGATATGGGATCATAAAAAGAACAAATCTCAGGTATCCCTCTGCCGGCAGTAAGGAAAAGACCACGATCAGCACTGCTGCTATGATAATTCTGATCAGCATTTTCTTCTGCTTCTTGTTCATATCAATACCTCTCTCTTCTTATAAAAGCAGGACTGCTGCAAAAAACTTTCCGGCGAAAAGCTCAGTGCCGGGATACGTTTTATGCAACAGTCCATTCTCCGGATAACGCAGAATTAAAGATAGATCTCACAGTCGTCTTCTACCTTCTTGCAGTTCTTTAATACGTCTTTCATAACTGCTTTTGGATCCTGTCCGTCTTCGAATTCAACGATCATCTTCAGCATCATGAAATTAACTGTTGCATCTTTAACACCGGCTGTATTCTTGGCAGCTTCCTCCATTTTATTAGCACAGTTTGCACAATCTACATCGATTTTATAAGTTTTCTTCATAATATTTTCCCTTTCCGCTCATCTCTTTTATATTAACATATGAGCACTTGTTCATTTGTTTGATTTTATTATAACATTATTTTCTCTTCTGTCAATAGTTTTGAGGAGATTTCTTTACGGAAATAAAAAGTTATGTTATAATCCATGTTATTATAGTTTAACGTGTTGCTTTAATGTTTTAAAAAACAGGATATTATTATCTGGCAGGTATCAAAATCATAAAAAGAAATAGGATACTCTTTGACAGAACATAACTGTCTGTACTGTTTGCGTACAGCAGTTCACAACAGCAATATCGGAAAGAAAAAAGGAGGGTATCAATATGGCGATACATGAATCAGGAGAAGATTATCTCGAAGCGATCCTTATGATCAAAAAAAGAAACGGTAATGTCCGCTCTATCGACATTGCGCATGAACTGTCTTTTTCAAAACCGAGTGTCAGTGTTGCAATGAAGAATTTGAAAGCCAGTAATTACATTACGATTGATGAAAATGGATTTATCAATCTGACGGAAACCGGGCAGGAAATTGCAGATAAGATTTATGAAAGACATACCTTTCTGACCGGATGGCTGACTTCTATCGGAGTTGACCCGAAGGTTGCAGCCGAGGATGCCTGTAAGATGGAGCATGCGATCAGCGCAGAGAGTTTTGCTGCCATTAAGAAGTCTATTGCAGGCACGCATGAAAATTATAGCAATCCTCGTAAATAATGCATTTAAGACAGTTCAGCAGCGTGCGAAAGACAAGGAAGATATCTGCAGGCGTGCTGACGCACGGCAAAGATATCT
>OLND01003611.1_pt1 | contig 11816 bp, 11 predicted proteins | sample 1672031 | NCBI WGS metagenome assembly OLND01 (sample SAMEA3136638, study PRJEB25190) | human gut metagenome | biome: human gut; feature: human-associated habitat; material: faeces | place: Austria | collected 2013
CCACAAGTAGAGTCAGAGTCTACCGCACTACCACTATGCAAATCCCCAATATTCGGTTTTGTCAGGAGCGGTAAGCGCCGCTGACAAGGGATATTATACTATCAAACACCCCTCTTGTCAACACTTTTTTCGAAGTTTTTTTCGTGGGCTCCGAGCCGGCGCTGCATCGTTTTATTTGAACAATTCCTCTCAATATGATACAATAAAAGCAACATTTCAGCAACGGAGGAAATCGCCATGCTCAAACGTCTGCGCAAGAACCATCCGCTCCTCTATTGTATCGGGGCGGAGGCGGTGTTTCTGGGGAGCCTGTTCGTTTCATCGTATCTTGTGGTGATCGCCCTGCTCCTGTTCCATTTCAACTTTGCCTATGCGGATGATTACCTGCTGGGCTGCATTCAGGAGCTGGTGGGCATCGGCGTGGCGGTGGTGCTGCTGCGGCGCACGGGCAAGGGGCAATTGCTGACGCGGCGGGGCTGCGGCTTTTTCAATGGGCTGCTGGTGGGCATGTACCCGGCGGCGCTGCTGGCCTATAACCTGTACGTGAAGCTCTTGTTCGGCCTCGCGGCGGACGGCACCCTGCTGCCGCTGTGGCGCATCCTGAGCTTTTTCGCCAACATGATGCTGGTGGGCGTCGCGGAGGAGTTTCTGTTTCGGGGCGTCGTCGCGGAAACGCTGTTGGAGCACTTCGGCACCAGCCGGGGCGGCATCTGGAAGGCGTGTCTGCTGTCCGGCGTGCTGTTCGGCTGCGCCCACCTGACCAACCTGTTCACCAGCGCCCCGCTGGGCGTGCTGATGCAGTGCGTCTTCGCCACGTCGCTGGGCGTGCTGTATGGGGCCATCTATTTCCGCACCGGCAACCTCTGGGTCACGGTCTTCCTCCACGGCGGGATGGACATTCTGTCCATGCTGATGGGCGGGCTCTACGGCACCGAGACGGTGGCCGAAAGCGTCAGCGGCTACGACATCACGATGCTCTCGTCGGTGCTGGTCTACCTCATCCCGGCGGCCTTCCTGCTGCGGAAAAAGAAGATCGGCGAGGTCCGATTCTATTTCAAATACTAAAGGGGAACAGGAAAAAGCAAGAGGTCTGCGCGTGGCGCAGACCTCTTGCTCTCTTTCTTATTCGTAGTCGATGGGCAGGGTGGGCAGACCGTTCAGCTCCAGCCCGGCGGTGTGGCCGGCGATGTACTGGTAGTAGCCTTGGGCTGCGATCATGGCGCCGTTGTCGCCGCAGAACTTCAGTTCCGGTAAGTAGACCTTGGCCCCAAGCTTCTGGGCCCCATCGTTGACCAGTTGGCGCAGACGGCCGTTGGCGGCTACGCCGCCCGCAAGGCAGACTTGCTTCGCCCCGGTGTCGGCGGCGGCGAGGAGCAGCTTTTCGGCAAGGATGCCCGCGATCCGCTCCTGGAAGCTGGCCGCGAGGTCGGGCACGTTGACTTCCGTGCCCTTCATCTGGGCCTGATTCACTTCGTTCAGCACGGCGGTCTTCAGGCCGGAGAAGCTGACGTTGTACTTGCCCTCTACGTGGGGCACCGGCAGACGGTAGGCCTTGGGGTTGCCGGTCTTGGCGGCGTTGGCCACGCTGGGCCCGCCGGGGTAGGGGAGGCCCAGCGTCCGGGCCACCTTGTCAAAGGCCTCGCCCGCCGCATCATCGACGGTGTGGCCGAGGATGTGGTAGTGGGTGTAGTCCTGCACTTCCACGATGTGACTGTGGCCGCCGGAGGCCACAAGGCAGAGGAAGGGCGGCTTCAGCTCCGGGTGGGTCAGGTAGAGGGCGGCGATGTGGCCCCGCAGATGGTGCACGGGCACCAGCGGCTTGTCTGCTGAATAGGCCAGCCCCTTGGCGAAGTTCACCCCCACCAGCACGGCCCCGATGAGGCCGGGCGCAAAGGTCACGGCCACGGCATCTACATCGTCGATGGTCTTGCCCGCGTCCAGCAGGGCCTTTTTCACGGTGGCGCTGATGAACTCGCAGTGGCGGCGGCTGGCGATCTCCGGCACGACGCCGCCGTACAGCGCCTGTTCCTTCACGCTGGTGGAGATGACGTTGCTCAGCAGCTTCCGTCCGTCCTCCACAAGGGCTGCGGCAGTCTCGTCGCAGGTGGATTCGATTCCTAATACGATCATGATTCAGTGGGCCTCCAGCCAGTTTTTGCCGATGTGGACGTCGGTGCTCAGGGGCACGGCGTACTGCACACAGCCTTCCATCTCTTCCCGCAGGATGGCGGCGGCCTTTTCGGCCTCCGCTTCCGGTGCCTCCACGATCAGCTCATCGTGGACGGTCAGGATGAGACGGCTCTCCATTTTTTCGTCCCGCAGCCGCCGCCAGACCCGCACCATGGCCAGCTTGATGACATCCGCTGCGGTGCCTTGGATGGGGGTGTTGCGGGCCATCCGCTCGCCGCTGGCCCGGATGTTGTGGTTGGTGCTGGTCAGCTCCGGCAGGGCGCGGCGGCGTCCGAACAGGGTGGAAACGTAGCCGCACGCCCGCGCGTCGGCGATGGTCTTGTCCATATAGCCGCTCACCTTGGGAAAAGCGGCCAGATAGCTCTTGAGGAAGGCGTCGGCCTCTTTCACCGACACGCCGATGTCCTTGGAAAGGCTGTAGGCACCCTTGCCGTACATGATGCCGAAGTTGATGGCCTTGGCCGAGGAGCGGATGCGGGGCGAGACCTGATCCGGCGGCAGATTGTAGATCCGGGCCGCCGTGGAGCGGTGGATGTCCTCGCCGGAGAGGAAGGCTTGCTGCATGTGTTCGTCGCCGGTGACATGGGCGAGGATGCGCAGCTCGATCTGGCTGTAGTCGGCGTCCACCAGCACGCAGCCGGGCCGCGCCACAAAGTAAGCCCGGAGCTGGCTGCCCAGCTCGGTGCGGATGGGGATGTTCTGCAGGTTGGGGTTGTCGGAGGAAAGGCGGCCCGTCCGGGCCTCGGTCTGGTTGAACCGGGTGTGGACCCGGTCATCCTCGCCCATGACCTTCAAAAGCCCTTCCACATAGGTGGAATTCAGCTTTTGGTAGGCGCGGTACTGCAAAATGTCTTCCACCAGCGGGTAGTCCCGCAGGGCTTCCAGCGTTTCTGCGTCGGTGGACCAGCCGCGCTGGGTCTTTTTGCCGTGGGGGAGGCCCATGGTGTCGAAGAGCATTTCCCCCAGCTGCTTGGGGCTGTTGGGGTTGAAGCTGGTGCTGCCGGTCTCCATCTGGATGCGGGCCAGCACCTGCGAAAGCTCGGTGCGCATCCGCAGCCCGAAGTTCTCGACGCCCTGCCGGTCCACAAGGATGCCGGTGCGGGTCATGTCGGCCAGCACCTGTGCCAGCGGGAATTCGATCTCGTTGTAGAGCTTGTCCTCGCCCAGCGCGGTGATCTCGGCCTTCATCTTGGCGAACAGGTCGGCAAGGCCCCCTGCGTCGGGCCACGCCTCACAGGTGAAGGCGGCCTTGGCGCGGTAGCTGGTCAGCAGCTCGGTGACCTGATACTTCGAGGCCGAGGCGTCCAGCAGGTAGGCAGCCAGCTTGCCGTCCCAGACGATGCTGCTGCCCCAGCCGCCGTGGGCCATGGCCAGCCCGTAGAGGGGAGCGGAGTCGAAGACGTCCAGCGTCACGCCGGGGGCGTCCAACAGCTGCACCAGCTCGCCGCTGTTCAGGGGGTAGACGGTGCTGCCCTGCACGGCGTACCACGCTTCCGGCTGCAAAACGACATTTTTCACGCCCGCGCGGCCCATGACGGCGGGGCGGGTGGCCACCAGATAATGCCCGGCGGGGGTTTCGGGCAGCTGGGAGACGGTGCCCTCCAGCGTGGGGACCTCTTCGGGCGCGGCCTCCGGGGCTACGCCGTCCAGCCCGAACCGGGGGATGAGGGTGTGGAGCTCCAGCTCCTGCATCAGCCGCACGGCGGCGCCCTTGTTCCCTTCGCCGACCTTGTAAGCCCCCTCGGCGGTGTCGATGGGCGCATCGGTGCGGATGGTGCCGAGCACATGGCTCAGTTCCGCATCGGCCCGGCACTCCAGCAGGTGTTCCCGCTGCTTGGGCTTGATGCTCTTGTCGTCGAGGTTGGCGTAGACGTTTTCCAGCGTGCCGAACCGCTGCACAAGGGCGAGGGCGGTCTTTTCGCCGATGCCCCGCACGCCGGGGATGTTGTCGGACGCATCGCCCATCAGGCTCTTCACCTCGATGAGCTGCTTGGGCTGGATGCCGTACTTTTCCTCGATGGCGGCCACATCCATGGCCACGGTCTTGCTGCGGCCCAGCGCCGTGGTAGCCAGCAGCACGGTGGTGGTCTCGCTTACCAACTGTAGGCTGTCGCGGTCTCCCGTGGCAAGGAAGCAGTCGTCCTTCCGGGCGTCACAGGCGGCGGCCAGCGTGCCGAGGATGTCGTCGGCCTCCCAGCCTTCGGCGGTGACCTGCCGGTAGCCGAGGTCGGTCAGGAGCTCCTTCAGCACCGGCATCTGCTGGGCCAGCTCGTCGGGCATCCCGTGGCGGGTGGCCTTGTAGCCGTCGTACATCTTGTGGCGGAAGGTGGGGGCTTTGAGGTCGAACGCCACGGCGACCTCGTCCGGGGAGCACTCCTTGAGCAGGGAGTTCAGAATATTCAGAAAGCCGAAAATGGCGTTGGTATAGCGGCCGTCCTTGGTGGTCAGCAGCTTGATGCCGAAAAAGGCGCGGTTGGCGATGCTGTTGCCGTCAATGACCAGTAAACGCATGGGCGATTTTCCTCCGATCCATAATTTCACACCTTATAGTATAGCACAAAATCGCAGGGATCGGAGGGATATTTGAAAATTTTCAGGGAGTTTTCCTTATTCCGAGAGGGTGATCGCCGAGACGGGGCAATTCTGCGCCGCGTCGATGGCGGTGGGGACCAGTTCGCCGGGGAGTTCGCCGGGCTGGGCCACGGCCAGCGTGCCCTCCATGGAGAACACCTCCGGGCAGATACCGGCACACTGGGTGCAGCCGATGCACAGGTCAGGGTCAACGAATGCTTTCATAAAACATACCTCCAAACTTCAGTCTGCCGCTAGTCTGCCCGGCGGGGCCGTGAAATATCCCTATGCAACCGGGCCGGAGTATGATACAATGAAAAGAGACTTTTGGGAGGACAAACGCATGAACATCCAGATCTTCGGCACAAGCAAGTGCTTCGATACCAAAAAGGCCCAGCGCTACTTCAAGGAGCGGGGCATCAAGTTCCAGATGATCGACCTGAAGGAAAAGGAGATGAGCCGCGGCGAGTTCGAAAACGTGGCCCGCGCGCTGGGCGGCTGGGAGCAGTTGGTGGACCCGGCGGCCAAGGACAAGCAGACCCTCGCCCTGCTGGACGCCCTCGTGGACTGGCAGAAGGAGGATAAGCTCTTCGAGAACCAGCAGCTCTTCAAGACGCCCATCGTCCGCAACGGCCGCAAAGCCACCGTGGGCTATCAGCCGGATGTCTGGAAAACGTGGGAATAAAACGCGCTTTCACAAAAAATCCACTCCCCGGATTTTGCACTTCGGGGCAAAACGTGGTATACTAAGACCCGGTATGACCGACTACAGTCCAATTTAGGAGACGAAAAGCAAGATGAAAACCTATATGACCCCGGAAGAACACGCCCGGCTCCACCGCCGCCGTGCCCGTCAGGCCCTTGGCCTGTTGGTGGCAGTGCTGGTGCTGGTGGGCGCGGTCACCGTGGTGCGCGCGGGTGTGCGCACCGTGGCAAAGCTGTTTGACGATACCCAGCAGCGGCAGGAATACGAGGATGAGCTGGAAGGCCTTGTCCTGTTCGACCCCGTGCCCTTCGACGGCATTGAGAACATCGACGACCTGACCCTCCGCGAAGCGGCGGTTTGGGGCTGCGTGTACAGCATTCAGGAGACGCAGGGCAGTTTCGACAACTACAACACCGACCCCGACACCGAGCAGCTCCTGCTCCCCTCGGTGGATGTGGACGCCTACCTTGCCAAGCTCGTGGGCCCCAGCTTCAAGATGAACCATAAGACCTTCGAGATGGAGGATATGACCGTCGAGTTCGACGAGACGACCCAGTGCTACAAGATCCCCGTCACCGGCAGTGTGGGCAGCTACAGCGCCACCGTGACCAAGCTGTTCAAGAAGGACGGCCTGCTCCACGTCACCGTGGGCTACATCCCCACCCAGAGCACCGACGACAGCATCCTGAACACCTTGTCCGACACGCCCACCAAGTATATGGATTACCTGTTCCGCCGCCAGAACGGCAGCTGGTACCTCACCGGCCTGACCGACAGCGAGACCAAGCCCGAATCCACCGCCGCAGCCGCCTCCGAGCCGGCCCCCATGGCCGAGAGCGAGGTGCAGGACGCCATCCTCGCCGCCGCCGGTGACTCCGCCGTTTCTTCCGAGGAGGCCGCCCCCGCTGAGTCCGCGGCCAGCACCCCGGCGGAGAGCGCTCCCGCTGCCGACAGCACCGCTGCGGAGAGCACCGCTGCCTCCGGCGAGGCCGCTTCGGAGAGTGCGGCTGTGTAACCTAAACCAAAACAGAATCCCCCATCATGAGAAAGTTTCTCTTGTGATGGGGGATTTATTTGTTCTGCGGTAAATTTATAATTTCGACAGATCTTCAAGTAGAGCTAAGGCAATGGGTTTGACCCGCATGGAACAGGCGTTGAATAGCTCAAGCACTCGATCATTAGCATAGTCCCGGCGGGCAATTTCCGTGTTAGTCAAAATTTCAGCTAGTTCGATGTCTAACTCAGTACAGATGTTGGAAAGGGTTTCCAGTGTCGGATAGACCCGTCCATTCTCGATTTTCGAAAGATACACTACCGAAATGCCGACCTGCTCTGCCAGCTTTTCCTGTGTGATGCCCTGTTCCAGCCGCCGGGTTTGGATGCGTTTTCCAATGAGAGTGTAGTCGATCATGAAAACTGACCTCCTGTAAATATCTTATACTGACAATACAGGATTAAACGGAAAGAATAATAATCCGATGGATTAACTTGACTTAACAGAACAATAAAGATATAATGAAATCAAGCAGGAACGCAGTTTCCTGAATGCTTTGGAATCGTGAAAGAGTAAGGAGTGGATTTTATGCGTTTGACATCTCATGCGCTGCGGGTACTGTCGGCCAGCGTTATGCTGACGGCAGTGCTCCTGACAGGTTGTAGCGGTGATGGCGGAGAGACCCCGACGCCTCCCGCCAACTCCGAGCGCCCAAGTGCCAGTTCGGAGGCCCCAGCGGAGTCTAACAGCTCCGCCCCCTCAGAGAGTACCTCCTCCAGCACCACTGGGCCCGAACAGACCGAGAAAACGGACGGCATCAAGTGGACATATAGCAAAAACTCGGATGGCACTATTACCCTGATCGGCTACGATAAAAATGCCGAAAAGGTCCCCTCCGGTGAACTGAAAATCCCGGAGAAATACGACGGCTATACGGTTAGCAAGATTGGAAACCAGTGTTTGTATAAAAACAATGATATTGAATGTGTGATTATTCCCGCTTGCGTTCAGACCATTGGGCAACAGTCCTTCTATCAATGCAAAAACCTGACAAGTGTATCGATGGCCGAGGGAGTGAGGCAAATTGGATTGAGTGCATTTTCCGGATGCAATTTGGATACAGTGACACTTCCCTTGAGCTTAACGAAAGTTGGAGCAAATGCGTTTGCTGAAAATGTATCGTTGTCGAACGCTGTGATTTTGGGCAAAACGGAGTTTGATTCCGGTACTTTTAATGGGTGCAAGAATCTTATTACAGTTGAGTTTAAGAATAGTATTCGTGCACTGCCGAGTGGAATGTTCCGTGAATGCGCAAAACTTCAAAACATTGTATTTCCGACGAACTTGAAGACGTTAGGAAGCTATATCTTTTATAAGTGCAGCCTTTTGAGCGAAATTACGATTCCAGAAACTGTAACGGAAATTGGAAGCTATGGTTTTGCATATACAGGGCTGGAATCGATTGTAATCCCTAATGGTGTGACTGAAATTGGTAATTGGGAATTTTCTGGATGCAAAAATCTGAGCAGTGTGACAATTCCGGAAACTGTAAAAATAATAGGGGAAGGTGCTTTCGCAAACTGTGCGTTCACTAGAATCTCTCTTCCCAAAAGAATGAGTCAAATCAAAAATGTAGCATTTTGGAATTGTAGCGCGTTAAGAAAAATTGCATTGCCGGAGGGCCTTACTGTAATTGATACACAGGCATTTGAAGGTTGCGTATCGTTGACGGATATTTATATTCCGGCATCGGTAGTAAAAGTGAATTCGGATGCTTTCCAGAGTTGCAAGAGCTTAAGTAATGTTTATTTTGGCGGAAGCGAAGAACGGTGGAACCAAATCGTAATTTCTGAATCAACCGCATCGCCGGGAAATCGTTATCTGACCAACTCCATTATGAACCGCTATTGGAACCAGACTGCCGCGTCTATTGGATACTAAAAACAGAAAACGAGCATAGAAAGGGGCTGTTGCACATGCGACAGCCTCTATTTTTGTACGAATAGGCGTAAGAATCAAGCAGTATCAATACCCAAAACAAAAGCATGTGCAACATATTTTCTCGAAAAGCAGAAATTTTCGATGGCTTTGTGATGCACATGCTTTTTTGAATTGTTTGATTATACGTTAGATTTTGAAAATGACTGCTGCACCTTCGGCTAAAACGATGTGCAACAGCCCCTTTGCTATACAAAGTTACTTCAAATCAAACCGCACCACGACCAGCCGATACCACAAATAGGGGATCATGTTCCAGATCATCCACACCTCCATGAGCAGGTAGTGGGGCAGATCCTTCAGCCGGAAGGGGCGCTTGCCGAGCTTGCCGGAGCGGAGCAGGTCGAAGGCTTCGTGCATCCCCTTGTCCCATGCGTCGCCGAAGCCCTGCTTGTGGAACTTGTAATACTTGAGCAGGTAGCCCAGCGCCAGCGGGAGAAAGTTGACGATCAGCATCAGCAGCGGCTCGTTCTTGAGCGGGAGCAGGATGCTGTTGCGGCCGCTCTGCTGGCTCTTGAAGGCGTTGTACTTGACCGCACCGGTGCTGGCTCCGCAGATGTGGTAGCACTTGGCGGTGGGGCAGAGGATGTTTTTGTAGCCCGCATTGTTGGCCCGCCAGCTCAGGTCCACATCCTCGAAGTAGGCGAAGAAGTTCTCGTCGAAGCCGCCGATCTCGTCCAGAATGCGCTTGCGGTAGAGCGCCGCGCCGCCGCACGCCGAGAAGATCCGCTTCTGCTTGGTATAGCGGCTGGCCCGGCGGCCGTCGCCGGTCTTGCAGGCAAAGCCCATCCATGTGACGTAATCGCCAGCGTCGTCGGCAAGCTCCCGGTCGAAGTGGCGGATCATAAGGCTCTGGACGGCAAAAATTTTCTCGTCGCTCTCGGCCACGCGGATGAGCTCGGCCAGCCACTGGGGCTCTGCAAAGGCGTCGTTGTTGAACAGCACCACGAACTCGCTTTTCGCCCGGGCGATGCCCTGATTGACGGCGTGGGAGAAGCCGGTGTTGGAGCCGTTCTCGATGAGCTGGAAGTTCGGGCGGCTGCAATAGCTGCGGGCCTGCTCAAGGCTTTCGTCGGTGGAGCCGTTATCCACCACGATAAGCTCGAAGTCCTGCTCCGTCTGGGCGTAGACCGATTCGATGGAGTCCTTGAGCCAGCCTTTGCCGTTGATGTTGGGGATGATGATGGTTGCTTTCATAGATTCTGTGCTCCTGCGCATTTTCTTCTAGCATACAAAAGACAGTATAACATATTTTGAAGAGATTGAAAATTCCCTCTTGACAAAAAAGATGATTTGAGTATTATTGTATTAGGCACTTAGTACAGCGACACAAGGAGATGAGACGATGGGCGAACGATTCGATATGAGCCGCCCCATCTACGCACAGATCGTGGAACGGCTCAAGGCAAAAATATTAGCGGGCGTCTACCCGCCCGGCGGACATCTGGACTCGGTGCGCGACATGGCCGCAGCGGCAGGCGTCAACCCAAACACCATGCAGCGGGCGCTGGCCCAGCTGGAAGCAGAAGGGCTCGTCTACACCGAGCGGACCACGGGCCGCTTCGTCACCGAAGATACAGCCCTTTTGGAACAGCTGCGGGACGAGACGGCCCGCGCTATGACCGCCGAATATCTCGAAAAAATGCGCGGCATCGGCTACGGCCCGGCAGAGGCCGCAAAACTTATGACGGGCTGGGAAACAAAGGAGAGTGATTGAAATGAAGGAGCTTTTAACTTGTGAGGGCCTGACGAAATCCTACCAGAAGGGGACAAACGCCCTCGATAACATCGAGCTGCACATCGGCTTTGGCCGCATCGTGGGCCTGCTTGGCCCCAACGGCAGCGGCAAGACCACCCTCATCAAACTGGCGAATGGTCTCTTGCAGCCCACGGCGGGCAGCATAAAAATCGCGGGCATGGACCCCGGCCCGGACACGAAAGCCATCGTCTCCTATCTGCCGGACGCCGCATGGCTGCCCGACTGGATGCGGGTGGAGCAGCTGGTGGAGATGTTCCGGGATTTCTACGCCGACTTCGACCCCGCCAAGGCGAATGAGATGCTGGAAAAGCTGGAGCTTTCGCCCAAAGCACCCCTCAAGAGCCTTTCCAAGGGCAACAAGGAGAAAGTCCAGCTCATCCTTGCCATGAGCCGGAATGCCCGGCTCTACCTGCTGGATGAGCCCATCGGCGGCGTGGACCCGGCGGCGCGGGACTACATCCTGAACACCATCCTCACCAATTACAGCCGGGACGCCTCGGTCATCATCTCCACCCACCTCATCGAGGATGTGGAGCCGGTGCTGGATGAGGCTGTGTTCCTGAAGAACGGCAGAATTTTCGCCCACCGCTCGGTGGATGAGCTCCGCGAGACCGAGGGCATGAGTGTGGATGCATATTTCCGGGAGGTATTCAAATGCTGAAAAAGTTACTGAAATATGAGTTCAAGGCTACCGCCCGCACCTACGGCGGAATGTATCTGGCCCTGCTGGCGGCGTCGGTGCTATTTGGCGGGTCCGTCTGGAGATGGAACGGCACCAATAGTGACGCCTATTCGACTCTCGTGGGCCTGCTGAGCCTTGTCTACACCGCTGTCATCATCGGCACCGTGGTCGTCACCATCATGACCATCGTGCAGCGGTTCTACCGCAACCTGCTGGGCCGGGAGGGCTATCTGATGCATACTCTGCCGGTGACGGAAACACAGCTTGTGACCTCGAAGCTCATCTCCAGCGCCGTGTGGAGCCTGTGCAGCATCCTCGCAGCCTGCCTTTCCTTCGGCATTCTGGCTGTTCTGATGATGGCGGATATGGACCTGCTTGAGCAGCTGCCGCGGATGTGGTCGATCATCCGGGAGGCATTTGCCCGCTATAACATGGAGTTCTGGGGAGCGCTGGCTTTCAGCGGCGTCGTCGGCTTCGTGCGGATGGTCAGCGTCATCGCCTGCATCTATGCTGCCTGCATGGTGGGACATCAGTTCAAGAACCACCCTGCGCTGGCGGGCATCCTGAGCTTCTTTGTCATGCAGTATGTGCAGGGCTGGCTCGAAAAGCTGCTCCAGATCGGCACCGGCGTCTACGAGACGGCCATCTATAGCGCCGTAGGCGATGTGGGCAGCATCGAGACCACCGTCTCGGCTCTGGGCTACATGGGAAGCGCGATGGTCACACTGGGCATCGCGGTAGCATTCGGTGTCTTCTGGTTCGGGCTGACGGTCTGGCTGATGCGAAACAAACTCAACCTCGAGTGATGAAACGTGAAAAAATCTGACGGAAAATTTTGAAATTCCCTCTTGACTTTACACGGATAAAGTGTATAATGCAATCAAACCGATGAGGCGGAAGAGAACCTGCACAGCGC
>OLND01003612.1_pt1 | contig 11814 bp, 15 predicted proteins | sample 1672031 | NCBI WGS metagenome assembly OLND01 (sample SAMEA3136638, study PRJEB25190) | human gut metagenome | biome: human gut; feature: human-associated habitat; material: faeces | place: Austria | collected 2013
AAGGTTTATAACAAGGCAGAAGAATTGATTATAGAATACAACGAAGAACTAAGGGTATGGAAAAAGCAGACGGAACAGAAAAAAGAGAAACCGTTAGAACAGCCGAAAAAAGCGAGCGTACTTGAAAAGCTGCACCGCTATCAGCAGGAAGGCAGACAGCAGCCGAAACGGTCAGTCAAGAAGAAATCTATGGATAGAGAACGATAAGAAAGGTGGAAACGATTATGAAGAAAACAATATTTGAAGAAATGGGCGGCACTTATATCAGACATGGGGATTATCTTATCCCCTGTCTTGCTTTGCCGGAGGACGAAGAACAAAGATTCATCGGCGTATGGGGACAAAGACATAAACGCTATCTGAAAGAACATAAGAAAGGTTATTATACTTTTCTTATGATTAATGGATCAGTTCCATTTGAATTAAGGAATATAGATTCTGCTGCAAATGAAAGAGTAAAAAAGATAATAAAACAACTAGCAGATGAGGAAAATGTCAATGAAGAATTGAAAGCTAAAGACCAAATGGAATGGGTAAGATGTATGAATAATATAAAGAACAGAGCTGAAGAAATTGTACTTAAAGAACTTATTTATGTATAAAATTGATTACTAAAAAATTATTCAAAGAGAAATTAAAAGTACAAAAAGGGGATTAAATAATAATCTATAAAATAAATTTATGTACCTAGAAAAGTCCAAATAAAGGTACTATAAATTAAAAATAAGTATCACATAAAGTGCAACGCAAGGTACAAAAATAGGTGCAATAAATTATTTTATAAATCCATTTCTTGTCCTAGCAAGCAATGAATGTGGGAGACCGAAAAAATCATTTTCTGTCTCAGCAAGCAATGAATTCGTTCACACGAATTCTGCTTGCTCCCCATTCTGTTCAATGGGACAAGTCCCAAGCCCTTTTATAAAAATTTGAGTGAGAGGAGAATAGAAAATGAAAAATTTAAGAGAAGTAAACGATGATATATTAAAAGAATGGTTAGAATTTAGAGAAGAAACTATTTTATGCTATCTTAATGAAGAAGATAAAAAACATGGATTATTTATTGATGAAATATCTGAAAAGATTTTGAAAAATGTTCCTAAACAAAATAAGAAATATGTTGAAAAGCAATTAAATGAGCTAGATAAAAATTTTATGGATTACTTAGGTTATTGGAATGAAAAATATTATAGGAATGGATTTGTTGATGGGATAGAATTAATTAGAGGTTGTGGTCATATATAAATTATTAAAAGTGTGAAAGATACAATTTTCTTTCACACTTTATCTTTTTATACTTCAAAATAATCTTCTATATTACTGCTAGACCATCCACCATAACCAGGTCTACCAGGAGTCCCACTAAATCCTGGTCTTCCTGGTGTGCCAGGTATACCTGGTGTTCCAGGAGTTCCACCAATTCCTGGTTGATATGGTAAATATCCAGTGTAATTTAATTTAAATGCAAGAGCTTTATTTTTTGAATCATATAAAACGCCATTTTCATACCAACCAATGTGCTTACCATTTTTTATATTATATATATTTCCATTGTAAATCCAAGCTAGATTTTTACCAGTTTTACTTATAAGTCTATCATCATATGTAAATAACTCAGCTTGTCCATTTTTATTATATAGCCATTCCATAGTAATTTACTCCTTTCTATCCTTTATATGGATACTTATCACTTTTTATTCGATTTTCTTTCCATTGTACTGCTTGCAAATTCTTAGGTGAATCTGTTCCTCCTTTTGATACAGGGTGTCTATGATCAACTTCCCATCCCATATCACTTTGTTTTCCATATGAGGATTTAAAAATGGTATTACCATAATCATCTCTTCTATAAACTTCTGGATTTTTTCCTCTAATTTTGTGAGCGTTATTCCATGCTTCTTCTACTTTTTTATTCATTTTTTATTCCTCCTACCTACTAAATTATTAGAACTAAGATTTTCCGTTACTAAAAATCTTATAGTGTTTGTATTTAATTATTCTTCTATTTTCTTATCAGTAATCGAAAAGCCTTTTTTCCATATTCTGATGCATGCATAATTTTACCTGTTTTAGGATGTCTATAGCTTTTCACAAATATATAATACTCTTTTGTCATATGATATTCTCCTTTTTTTCATACAACTATTGCAAAGAAAATTTTCATATGATATAATTTTAATACGATTAATTAAGACTATATGTAACGCATATGTTTTTTCTTTTTAGCTAAATTGGCGTTTAGCTATGCAATAGTTACCAAACTTTCAAGCCGTTTGGTAGCTTTTTTTTATGTGTTTTCTAATAATGTTAATAACTCAAGAAAGTAATATTTTCTATTTCTAATTCTATCGTCGCCTGACAACACACCTGCTTCCTCTAATGTTGATATGTATTTTCTGGCTTGCGAAGGACTAATATTTATAGTCTTTTCTAAGTATGAAGAACTAATGATTGGTTGTGAAAAAATACATTCAATTATATTCTCGTATTTTTGGGAATTAATAATTTTTCTTATTTTTTCTGATGTTTTATCATATATTGAATCTAACGAATCAATATATTTTATATGTTTTTCTGCTTGTACTGTACACATCTTTAAAAAGAACTTAATCCATTCTGTGTAGTCATTTTTTCTAGAATCAGTCAATTTGTTATAATAAATAATTTTATTTTGGCTAATAGCTTCACTAACATAGAAAAATGGAACTTTTATTACATTAAACTTATACAAACATAAACTAATTAACAATCTGCCTACACGTCCATTACCATCATCAAAAGGGTGAATTGATTCAAATTGTGAATGTATTATAGCCGTTTTTATTAGAGGATTGATATCTATTTTTGTATCATTCATAAAGTCTATTAATTCGTCCATGTATTTTTTTGTTTCAGTATAATGTGGTGGATTAAATACAACAGTTCCAACACTATTAACAATAAAATTATCTACTTCTTTATATTTTCCTAATGTATGTTCTTTATTTTCAGCTATAATACCATTAAGCATCATTCTATGTAATTCTTTAATAAAAGTATGATTAAAATTATTTTGACTTAGATATGTGGCTCCATAATGTAATGCTTTTGTGTGATTTGTAGCTTCCTTATAAATTTTTTCATTTTTCTTTTCCTTATCTTCATTTATTACATCTTCTAACACAGCTGACATTGTTGTTTGAGTACCTTCTAAATACATTGAAGATATTGCTTCTTTTGTGTTTAAAAGTGGCATTAGTATGTTATCAAATTTATAGGATTTAATTTTTTCTTCTAAAATTCCTAGACTTTTTGATGCTATAAAAAGTTCATTTATAAAGTAATTTGAATTATATTCTTTTATTCTATCTTTTATAAACTTTAAATTTCCCATATAATTACCTCCTTTTATAATTATGGAATTATTATACATCTTATTTTTATAAATGTCAATAATTAACGCTCGACTTTTTGCAAAAGTCGAGCGTTAATTATGCTGAATATATGATTTTATAATAATATTAACATCCTGTCCACTTACAATCTATAGAAATAATTGATGCTGGCATTCCAACAATTTGAATATCAAATTTTAAACTATTTTCAACATATGTGGATGCATTATGAATTCTAAAACTAAATTGCCATCCTTCATCCATATATAATTCAATAGTATTGCTACTTTCAGGTTTAAAGCCTATATTTACAATTCTAGTTGGTAACTTAGCAATAGGAATTATAGTCTTAGGTTTTTCTTTTTTGCTAGCTTTATTTAATGTTCCTCTTAAATTATACGATTGTATTTGTGTAATTTTTTTATTATCAATACTAATTACCTTATAAAAATCAAATTCACCTAACAAGTATTCAACTAGTTTTTTAGGTAAATCTGGATGTTTATCAGCATTTCTTTTAATTTCGTTCATAAATGCATTTAATAAAGGAATATATACATCTTTATCTTTATTTTCCAAGTCACTCCATTTTAGTCCTTGTTCCTTTTTAGAATTAATTAATTCAAATATTGGAGCAATATCATTCCAATAATCATTTGAGCATTTAATTCCATACCATCTTTCTCCAAAATCAAGCTTAGGACCTAATCTACTATGTTTTACTGCAAAATGATTATGCTTTATACTTAATCCTATTTCCCATTTTTCTTCATTTCTAATAATTATAATGTCTCTAACATCTCCAATTTTGCCTTCTTGATCTTTCTGCATTTTTAATACTAAACAATCATCATCTTTTTCTGTTATCATAGGTTCTAAGTCAAAAATTGAATATACAGCTGTTAATGCACTTTGCTCAAAAGTCTCTTTGGTTTCTTTATCTATAATATTCCAGCACTCTTTTGCTATTTCGTATGTAGAACTATCTTCTATGATAGATTTTCTATGTTTATTTATTTCAGTATTTAGAGTTTCAATACAAATATATTCATAAGCTCTTCCAAATACATTGCTTTGATTACTCATAAAACAACATCTCCTTTTATACTAATACTTTTTTAATAGCACATGCAACTTCGTATGCTAAATTAACAGGTACAGCATTTCCTATCATTTTATATGCATCATTAGTGTTGTTATATACAAATTTAAAATTATCTGGAAATCCTTGTACTCTCGCTACTTCTCTTATAGTCATTCTTCTATATAAATTTTCTTTTCCTTCAACAAATCTGCAATCATTTTTATCTACTTTTATCATTTTTGGTGCTTGAGGATGAATCTGACATTGTCTTCCTGAAGCTTGTACTGTAAATGCTTGCTCATCCCAACTTTTTACTCTGTTACGACTCATAAAAATAGGCGAATAACTTCCTATAAAATATTCATTATTATTGATTGCATTAGGATTATGCTGATTCTTTTCTCCAGCTGGAACTGCTGAATCTTGTAAATCCCAAATGATATCTCTTAGAGTTATTTTATTATTATCATCTTCTGTTGAACCTTTTGGAAAATCAAATTTTATATTTAAGTCTTTTCTAAAACCAATGTAAAAAACTCTTTTTCTTTCTTGTGCAACACCATAATCTTTTGCATTAACTAAAGTAAGAGAAACATCATACCCACATTCTTCAAACATTTTTATAATGTTTTTAACTGCCTCAGAATGTCTATCTGCTAACATTCCACTAACATTTTCAGCCAAGAAAAACTTAGGTTGTACACTTTTAAGAATACGTATATATTCAAAAAAAAGTTTTCCTCTATCATCTTCTATTCCTTTTAAGGAACCTGCCTCTGACCAAGATTGACAAGGAGGTCCACCAATAATTCCATCAATATCCTTAGGAAGAGTTTTGGCATCTATTTTCCTTATATCTTCTTTCAACAGTTTAGTTTGAGGATGATTTACTTCAAATGTTTTCCATATATTTTTATCAAATTCATTAGCGATAGGAATATCAAATCCTGCTTTCTCGAAGCCTAGATCCAATCCTCCACATCCACTGAACAAGCTAAGTATTTTCATATTAAGACCTCTTTTCTTCTAATTATATTTTATATCATAAAAAGCAAAATTTATCAATACACTTCATTCCAGCATAATTACTTGAAATAGCGTAGTATTGCTTCTTTTTGTTCATTAATTAAATATTTTTATTATTTTGCCTCAATATTTAATTTTGGATATTAAAAATAATTTAAAAATATTTGTCCGGTTTTTTCTAAATTTTCAGCTTTTATATATAGAAGGTTTAAGAATTTTAATAAATAGACTTAACTTTCTACTATTTTGTGAGGAAACAAGTAGAAGGAGATTTTATATGCAGAGAAAAAAATTCTTAAAAACTTTTCAAAATTTGTTAAGATTTTTGATTTTCATTTTGCCTTTATTAGTAGGAGCATAAAAAAATTGAAATTAAATGTCATCTTTTTCAAATTTTTAGTGCTGTTCTTATTAGAAGGTTTAAAAAGTTAGGAAAATTCAAAAATATTTGTAGTGTTTTTATAAAATTTTCAGCTTTTTATACATAGAAGGTTAAAACTACAAAATATTTTAGTGAAACAGGTTGTAATTTTGCTTCTAAGTGAGGAAACATTTGAAAGGAGGGAAACAATATGGAAGAGAGAGTAATTGATACATATCCAAAATTTTATACAACAGCAGATGTAATGAAAATACTTAAGATTGGAAATAGAGCTTGTTTAGAATTATTCCACAGGTCAGACTTTCCATGTGTAAAAGTTGGACGAGCTTTTAAGATTTCTGAAGATAATTTTAGAGAATATTTTAGTACTAGAAGAGTTAATGATTAAATTAAAAAGTATATAAAATTAAACCTTATATTAACTTTTTTTAGTAATTTCGCTAAGGGATGGCTATTGATATCTTATTATAAAATTGGTATAATTACTTTGTATAAAATCATATCAGATAGCCCCTTTAGAATTTATTTAAGGAGGTAAAACGATGAATTTTAAAGGGATTACATGTGGCACATATTATGATAAAAGAGCAAAGAAAATTCCAGGTACTAATAAAAAGTACAGCAAATCAATATGTACTGAATGTAAGTTAAACAAATCTGGTAAAGAGAACATTGACAATGAAAAACAATATAATATTTGTAAGTCTTGTGATAAATTCTATGTATCTAAAAGTTGTAAAGCTTTACTTACTATAGGAAGAGACCAAACAACAGGTAAAGTTAAAAGAAAAACATTTATTGGTGAAACCGAAGAAGAAGCATTTAGTAAAGCACTTCAAAGTAAGCTTAAACTAGATGAAGAAGGTGGTCCAAGAATAATTACTAAAACCAATAAAACCTTAAAAGAGCTGGTAGAGCCTATGATAGAAGAACAGTTCAAGTTAGGACAAATTAAGGAATCTACTTATAAGAGAAAGCTCGATACTTTGAAACAATTAGCCAAGACTTCATTTGCAAATAGACCTATTGCAAAAATATCAAGAAAGGATGTTGTTAACTATCTTGCAAACCTGAAATCTTATTCAAAAACTACTATTAAACAAAATTATGAATTATTATGTATGGGATTTGGAGAAGCATATCATCAAGGAATTATACAAGATAACTTTATGGCTGGATATAAAAGAATTAAAAAGCCTAAAAGTGAATATGTTGGACATCATAGAATTGCTCTAACTATCGAAGAACAAAAGAAACTTATACAGTTCTTGACTGATGTAAATTATTCTAAATTCAAACATAAATACTTATTTTTACTGTTAATGAGTACAGGAATGAGAATTGGCGAAGCTTTGGTATTAGATTATACAAAGGATATTGATTTAGAAAAAGGAATTATAATTGTTAGAAGAACACAGACAAAAGATACTGCAGGTAAATCTAGAATTGGAGATTCAACTAAAACTTTTTCAGGTCAAAGAATTATTAATCTTAATACTATAAGCAAAAGTGCATTAGAAGAAGCTGTAAAACATATTATTCCAAATAAGTTTCACTTATTGTTTTATAATCCAACTAATAAAGATTTTGGATTATACGAAGAATCAAGTATAAATTCAGCACTTAAAAGAGCAGGAATAAAACTTAATCTTGGAACTTATGAAGAAGTTAATTCTAAAGGAAATAAAGTTACAAGAACAGATTTACATACACACATGCTTAGAGGTACTTTTGCAACAAGATGTGCAGAAGCAAAGATTGATCCAAATGTATTAAAAGAAATACTTGGTCATTCTGATACAGCAGTTACAATGAAATATTATATTGATATTGATACTGATTTTATTGAATCAGAGAATCAAAATGTTGTCGATTATTTAATTAATAAAAATATATTTGAGTATGCAAAGTAATTAGCAATTCATAACGAAAAACATTAATGAAAAAACGAAAGAATTGTACGGAATTTCAAGGAATTAAAGATACAAAATGTTCCGTAAAAGTGTTCCGCAAAGCAAGTTTAAATCGCTAGAAGTCGCTAAATATCATAGAAAATAGCTCGAGGTATCGTAGCAACACCTCGACCAGATTAAAAATCTATCTCACAGTATTTGAGGATGTTCATAATATCTAAGAATATTTGAGGTAGTATTTTTTTGCCTATTTTTAGCTGTGTATATCTGCCAATATTTCCTGGTTGCATTAAGATTGCATTATAATAAAAAAAAGTATGTGCAGTTACAATACACATACAGGTAAACAATATAACACCTCCCGAACGAGAGTACATTGTTTAATGTAACTATATAACAACACAATTTATAATTCTGTCAAACAGTCTTTTGAAAAATTTTTTTCTGTGCAATAATATCATATACATGCCAATGTTTTTTTTCACCAGAAGCTATTGTTGCATCTTTTTCTATTTCACTAAATTGAATTAGTTCAAAATTACTAAAAAGAGCTTTGACTTCTTGTTCTGTTAAAAATATTATATTTTCTTTTGTTTCTGCCCATGTATCTTTTTTTCCAAAGAAATTTCCAACAAAATAACCGTTCATTTGAAAGAGAATTAGTTATATTTTTCCATATGTCATTAAAAAACTCTTTTTTTGAAAAAGGTAGGCTAAAATTTGCAACAATTAAATTTACTTTAGGCAAATTCATTTCACCAAAAAAGCATTTTTCAAACTTAAAATTCTCTGATTCTTTTTGGTTTAGCTGTTCTCTTATAATAGATTCTGTATCTTCTTTATCTATAGATAAAACCTTCCAATTATTTTTTAGTAACTCTATAGTGTCTCTTCCTGCACCACACCCTAAGTCAACAGCTTTTCCCGGTAACACATTAAAGTTTAAAAAATTAAGTACATTTAAATGTGGCTTTGCATTTTTTGTAATATTATAATATTCTTCCTTATTCCTTTGCATCCATATTCTCCTCTTAATAATATATTAAATTAATTCTTTATTAATATAACAACTAAAAATATATTATTCAATCATTATTCTTGAGCGCTTTTTCTAAAATTATAAATATTAATCTAATTATTTTATAATTATGTCCAACTGTACTAACTTTTCCATCTATTTACATACTTCCTTTAGCTCCTCTTCAACAATATCTTCACAACTTCTCATTGCTAAAATTGTCTTTTCAAACAATTCTTCTAGGCTCATTTCAAGGACTTCTGCACCTTTGCTTATAACATCTCTCGAACATCCTGCTGCAAATTTTTTATCTTTAAATTTTTTCTTTAAACTTGAAACTTCCATATCTTTTGTACTTTTTGAAGGTCTCATTTTAGCTGCAGCCCATATTAAACCAGTTAGCTCATCTACAGCATAAAGTACTTTTTCCATAGCATGTTCTGGTTTTATATCCGAACAACTTCCATAACCATGACTACATATAGCATGTACCATTTCATCACTAGCATTAATTTCTTTTAATAATTCTGGTGCCTTTTTACAATGTTCATCAGGATATTTTTCAAAGTCCACATCATGTAATAGTCCAACTAATCCCCAAAAATCCTCATTATATCCCATCTGTTCTGCAAAATATATCATTACTCCTTCTACTGTAAGAGCATGTCTAATATGAAATTCCTCTTCATTATATTTTTTTAATAATTCAATTGCTTCTCTTCTTTCCAATTCTTTCCCTCCTAAATTGTAATAAATAAAAATTTTTTTACATATTATAGTGAAATTATAGCACATAAGCAATCTTATTGCGATATTTTCATAAATTGTTTCTTATGTTCTCACAAATTATTTTATTATAAAGTTTACACTACATATTAATTATTATATAATTATAAGTGTATTAAATATTAAAGCTTACTTGGATCTACTATAATATTAAAATATAAAATATTTACAATTAGAGGTAATTATGAAAATATTATTTAAAAATATTACTGCATTAAATAAAGACGAATATTTAGAATTAATTAAATTTCATGGTAAGAAAAATAACCTAAAATACTACTCATATACAGCTGTAATGGGATTAATTCTTATCATAGGAATGTCATATCAAATTATTTTAAAAAACTATGTTTCGTTAATTTTACTAGCTCTAATTTTTATAGGATTTTTAGCATACAGATTTATAGAACCTTATAGAAAATCGGAAAAAGAAATAAAAGGCGAAAAAATACAAGGAAATTTAATTAATACATACATTTTTTATGATGAAAATTTTGTTGTGAAAAATAAATACGGAAAAGACACTTTAAAATATAGAAAATTATTTAAAGTATACGAAAATACTAATGCATTTTATCTTTATATTAATAAAGAAGATGTTTTTATTATGGAAAAAGATAAATTTGAGATTGGTAATTCAGAAGATTTTAAAGAATTTATATCAAAAAAGATAGGATATAAATTTAAAAGTTAAAGTTAAAGTTAAAGTTTAACTTTAACTTTAGTTTCAACTTTAGTTTTAGTTTCAACTTTAATTTTAGTTTTAATTTCAATTCTAACAACTAATTCAATTAATTATTATATTATTAATTTGATTAGTTGTTAATTAAGCTTTATAAATTTCATCCTCAGTTAAAATTTATTATCAAACTCTATTTTATATTCATATTATAATATTAAATTGTCTTAATTAAAAACTGCTTGATACATTACTAAAAAACTTATTATTAAATTTAATAAATGTTAAATACTTATTTACTAATTAGTTTTGTACACAAGTTAATGCAAACAAAATTAAATTTAATTTTTAATATTAATTATTGGAGGTATAAAATGGAGGAAAATTCTAATGGCTCTATAGTTAATACTAAAGAACCGTATTATTACAATAAATTAATTTACAACATACATGAATTGTTATCTCATCACACTTTTATTCAAAGTATAATAATTGGAAATAGTGTTCTTGGAAAAACTATTCCATGTATAAAAATAGGTAAAGGAAGCAATGTAGTACTTTATCATGCTGGAATTCACGCAAATGAATGGATTACCTCTTTACTAATGATGAAATTTATTGAAAACTTTTGCATCGCATATGAAGAAAATAACAATTTACATGGTTTTAATGTAAGGGATTTATATAACAAAACCACTTTATTTATAGTTCCTATGGTTAACCCTGATGGTATTGATTTAGTTACAGGAAATGTACCAGAAAATAGCGAAATTTTTAGTAATTACATGCAAATAGCTAGAAACTTCCCTAATATTCCTTTTCCAAGTGGATGGAAAGCAAACTTTAATGGTGTTGATTTAAATTTGCAATTTCCTGCTAATTGGGAAGAAGCAAAAAAAATAAAATTTGCTCAAGGATTTAACAAACCATCCCCAAGAGACTATGTTGGTGAGGGTCCTTTAACAGAACCAGAATCTCTTGCTTTATATAATTTTACATTAACACATAACCCTAATTTAACAATTTCTTACCATACTCAAGGAGAAGTTATCTTCTGGCAATATTTAAATTATAATCCTGCAAATGCCTTAGAAATTGCGAAAAAATTCTCACAGCTTTCAGGATATAAAGTTGAAGAAGTTCCATATAACGCTAGTTTTGCTGGCTATAAAGATTGGTTTATTTCTAAATATAACAAACCAGGATATACCATAGAAGCTGGACTTGGTGAAAATCCTCTTCCACTTTCACAATTCGATAAAATTTATAAAGATAATGAAGGTATTTTGCTTTACGGTATGTCTGCTCAAACATAAATAAATTATTACTTCAAGCAAAAACTAAAAATTTTTTATTAATACAGGAACTTACAGTAATGAAGAATGTAAATTTTATTTAGTTTCTGTTTTTACCATAAAAAGCACTTAAATATTAGTATTTTATAAATATGTTCTTTAACAAATCTATAATTACCAATATTTAAGTGCCTTTATGTTTCTTATTATTTTTTATAGATATTTATTCATTATAATTTATTTTCTAACTATATTAT
>OLND01003616.1_pt1 | contig 11806 bp, 10 predicted proteins | sample 1672031 | NCBI WGS metagenome assembly OLND01 (sample SAMEA3136638, study PRJEB25190) | human gut metagenome | biome: human gut; feature: human-associated habitat; material: faeces | place: Austria | collected 2013
CGCCCTCGCCCTCGGGCAGGAAATCGCTCAGATCGCGCGCCCACTTCAGCTCCATTATGCCGCTTTCGGGCTTTATGTCCCACACCGCCAAGTCGGGCGCGGCCAGCATCATCAGCGTCGAATCGCCCGCGAACTGTATCTGCCAGCCCTCCTGAATGGGCGATTCGTCCTTAAGGCGCAGATAAAGCGCGCGCGCGTTTGCGGCTATAGCATATGCCGGTTCGGGCGCGGACGTCTGCTCCGCGTCGGGCAGCGGCGTCTCGCCGGGCTGCGCGTCGGCGCCTGACGGCTCGCCGTCCATAGCAAGCTTACCCTGATCGGCGGCCATTATGTCGCCGCCCTCCTTAACGCCGCTTATCGATCCGATTATGCCCTCGCCCAGCGCCGACGTACAGGCCAGCATCATGCACGCGCTCAGCGCCAGCGCCATTATCTTTTTGTACTTCACAGCGTTACCTCCATCCTTACGCACTTGCCAATGAACGCTATATCGTGATTGCCCACGGTCTGGGACTTGAATTCGCGGTCGAAGCTCTGCAGCATCACGCGATTGCCCTCCAGCCGCTTAATCTTGCGCGCCATGCGCACGCCCTTTTGCTCGATTATCATTATGGAATCGTCCACCGGCGTGGGCTGAGGTATGGTAAGCAACAGATCACCCGCCTGCATACGGAAGCCGCGCATGGAATCGTCCGGGCAGCGGTAGTAGAACACCTTGTCGGGCTGACCGCCCTCTATGCGGCCGCCGATTACCGGCAGGAGCCTGTGCTCAATCACAACGCCGGTTTCGTCCATTATCGGCACGCGCTTCATCACGCCGCCCAGCGCGTCCAGCCATGCGTCGGACGGTGCCTTGTTTTCTTCGACGGGCTTGCCGGGGGCAACGGGCTTTACCGGCTCGTACTTGTAGGGCTTGGGCGGGCACGCGGGCGCGGCCATCGCCGCCGACGCCGCGTCCAGCTCCATGCCGAACGCGCTGGTGGCCTCCATATCGCCCAGACCCAGTACCTTGGATATTGTGCGCGCCTGCACGTCGGACAGTATACGCGTGCCGGCCTCCACGTCCAGTATTACGCTTTCGGCCAGGCCGCACTTTTTGCCCAGCTGCTTTGCGGTCATCTTCTTTTCCAGTCTTGCCTTCTTTATATTATCGCCCAAACGACTCATTGCATGTTTCCTCCAATGAATTTATTGGAATTATTATAATACAACGCGCGCGATATGGCAAGCGGCCAAAGTGCGGCTCGGCTGCCTGCGCACAGGCATAACGTCTACTATGCACTTCATCCTGCATTCTGCGATGTATATGAGCCAAAAACTATACATTGCTTACAAAGTTTAGCTTTGGCTAATTTTATTTTATATAAGCCATTGATTTTAAGTCTCGTTTGCGTTATACTACTATTTGCATTAACAAATGGAGGAAGGAGGCGTACAGAATGTTCAACACCTTGGCAAATGCAGTTCAGAGCAATAACGACATGCGTGTAGTGGTGGATTTTGCAAATTCGTTTACGTGCAGCATCATTAACGCAATAAATAGCTCTGTCGCAGGGGATAATTCTGCTCATTTTTCTGTATGTGTCTCCGCCGCCGAATCGCAACCATAAGATTAATTTGCGCATTCCGGCCGCTGAGCACATCGCTTAGCGGCCTTTTTGTATGCCTTTGAGACGCACTCCGGGCATATGACGAGGCCGCGGCACGACCGCCCGCCCCGCGCGGGCAATGGGGGTAATATGCATTCCAAGAGACTGAAACTCTGCCTTGAATTCATGAAAGGCACGCGCCTCAAGTACATCGGATCTATACTGACGGTAGTAATCGCCGTTGCGGTTGCGTTTATCAGCCCGCTGCTGCTGAGCGAGATCATAGACTCGGTAATCGGCACGACCAAGCCGCTCAGCCTGCCCGGGCCGATACAGGGTTGGCTGGACGCGCGCGGCGGGCGCGATTTTCTGGTCAACAACATGTGGATAGTGGCGCTGGTGCTGGTGGGCATAAACGTGCTCAACGGCCTGGTCATGTTCCTGCGCGGCAAATGGACGGCGCAGGCCAGCGAGTCCATCGCCGAAAAGATGCGCAACCGCCTGTACCGGCATTTGCAGACGCTGCCCTATGACTATCACGTAAAGGCCGCGACCGGCGACCTGATACAGCGCTGCACATCTGACGTGGAAACCGTGCGCCGATTCCTGTCCGGACAATTGGTCGAGATATTCCGCGCCGTGTTCATGCTGGTTATCGCGCTGGTTATAATGCTGAACATGAACGTCAAGATGACGCTAGTGTCGCTGATGCTGGTGCCGATACTGTTTTTGTACGGCATGGTGTTCTTTAAGCTGACTATGAAGCGCTTCCGCGAGACCGACGAGGCCGAGGGCCGCATGAGCGCCGTGCTGCAGGAAAACCTGACCGGCGTGCGCGTGGTTCGCGCGTTCGGCCGCGAAAAGTACGAGGTTGAAAAGTTCGACAAGGTGAATGACAACTTCCGCAATCTGGCGGCGCATCAGGCCAACCTGCTGGCGTACTACTGGTCGATAAGTGACCTGCTGACCATGATGCAGACCGCTATCTCGCTGATATACGGCGTAATACTGGCCGCGCGCGGCGAGATCTCGGTGGGCGATCTGCTGGTGTTTACCAGCTATGTCGGCCAGCTGCTCTGGCCGGTACGTCAGCTGGGTCGAATACTGTCCGACATGGGCAAGTCGTTCGTGGCGCTGGATCGTATCGACGAAATACTTTGCCAGAAGAGCGAGGCGAATTCCCCCGCCATGCTGCATCCGTCGCTGGCGGGCGACATCGTGTTCGATCACGTCGACTTCGGTTACGAGCGCGATAAGCCCGTTCTGCAGGACATCAGCCTTACCGTACCGCACGGCTCCACCGTGGCGATACTGGGCGCGACCGGTTCGGGCAAGTCCACGCTGGTTCAGCTTATGCAGCGCCTGTACGACTGCACCGGCGGCCGAATCACGATCGGCGGCGTGGACATTCGCGACATGGACAAGAACTGGCTGCGCTCGCGCGTGGGGCTTATTTTGCAGGAGCCGTTCCTGTACTCCCGCACGATCGAGAGTAACTTAGGCATAGCCAAGCCCGACGTAACGTTTGAGGAAGTGCGCGACGCCGCGCGAACCGCGTGCGCGGACGACTTCATAACCGAATTTGAAAACGGATATGCGACACTGGTCGGCGAGCGCGGCGTAACGCTGTCGGGCGGTCAGAAGCAGCGCATAGCCATCGCGCGCACGCTGTGCAAAGAAAACGACATACTGATATTCGACGACTCGCTCAGCGCGGTCGATACCGAAACCGACGCGGCCATACGCGAAGCGCTGAATGCACGTCAGGCAGACATAACCACCTTCATCATATCCCACCGCATAACCACGCTGTCGCAGGCCGACATGATAGTCGTACTCGACCACGGCCGCATAATCCAGCGCGGTACGCACGACGAGCTGATACATCAGGAGGGTCTGTACAAGCGCATAAACGCCATACAGAACTCGCTCGAGGACGAACTGGAAGCTATCAGCTGATAATATAAGAAAGGAAGTGATTAGCCTTGCAGTTTCAGGAAGAGCAGGATTATAATAAGCGATTTGACCTGAACCTTTGGAAGCGCCTGTTTTATTACGCCCGGCCGTTTTATAAGTATCTGGTGGGCGTGGCGCTGTGCATGATGTGCTCGGCGCTGATGGACACGGTGTTCCCGCTTATGAACCGCTATGCCATCGACACTTTTGTCACTCAGGGTTCGCTGGACGGCATAGGCGGATTTGCCGCCGCGTACATCGGATTTGTGCTGTTTCAGGTGGCGTGCATATTCTCGTTTATACGATTTGCCAACCGCACCGAGATCGGACTGTGCCACCGCATACGCAAGCTGGCGTTCGCACGGCTTCAGGAGCAGCCCTTCTCATACTACGACCACACGCCCGTGGGCTACCTGATCGCGCGCATGACCAACGATACCCAGCGTCTGGGCGATACCGTGGGCTGGGGATTGGTTGACCTTCTGTGGGGTGGATGCTACGTAATTTTCACCGCAGTCACCATGTTCCGGCTTAACTGGAAGATGACGCTGGTCGTGCTGGCCGTAGTACCGCCGATCGCGGTTATATCGGTGTACTTCCAGAAGAAGATACTGTCCAGCTACCGCACGGTGCGCAAGACCAATTCCAAGATAACCGGCGCATTCAACGAAGGCATAATGGGCGCAAAGACCACCAAGACGCTGGTGCGCGAGGACGCGAACTACGAAGAGTTCCAGTCGCTCACACGCACTATGAAGCAAAGCTCGATTCACGCAGCTGTGCTGTCGGCGCTGTTCATGCCCATCGTGGTAACGCTGGGCTCGTTCGCCACGGCATACGTGCTGTGGAAGGGCGGCTATGACGTATTCTCGGGCGTCATGACTATCGGTACGCTGAACGTATTCCTTTCGTACAGCATGTCGATATTCGAGCCCATCCGCGACATCGCGCGCATATTCGCCGATCTGCAGTCGTCTCAGGCCGCGGCCGAGCGCGTAATCACCATGATGGAGACCGAACCCGACATTCAGGACACTCCCGAGGTAATCGCCAAGTACGGCACCGCATTTGAGCCCAAGCGCGAGAACTGGGAACCCATCGTGGGCGACATCGAATTTAAGAATGTCTCGTTCCAGTACAAGAAGGGCGAGAAGGTGCTCAAGAACTTCAATCTGAAGGTAAAGCACGGCCAGACGATTGCGCTGGTCGGCGAAACCGGTTCGGGCAAGTCCACGATAGTCAACCTGATCTGCCGCTTTTACGAGCCTACCGAGGGACAAATACTCATCGACGGGCGCGACTACCGCGAAAGGTCGCAGCTCTGGCTGCACTCCAATCTGGGTTACGTGCTGCAAACGCCGCACCTTTTCACCGGCACAATCGCGGATAACATCCGCTACGGCAACCTGAACGCAACCGACGAACAGGTGCGTCAGGCCGCGCGCATGGTGGGCGCGGATGAGTTCATAATGCGCATGGAAAAGGGCTATGACACCGACGTGGGCGAAGGCGGCAACCGCCTGTCCACCGGCCAGAAGCAGCTATTGAGTTTTGCGCGCGCACTGGTGGGAAGCCCCAGCATATTCGTGCTGGACGAGGCCACGTCGTCGGTCGATATCGAGACCGAGCAGGCCATACAGCGCGCCATCGCATCGGCGCTCAGTGGCCGCACCAGCTTCATCATCGCGCACCGCCTGTCCACGATACGCACCGCCGACAGGATACTGGTTATCCACAATGGCGAGGTAATTGAGGAAGGCACGCATCACGAGCTGATCGCAAAGCACGGTCACTACTACGACCTGTACACCAACCAGTTCCGCAGCGACCGCGAGGCCGATCTGCTGGGGCGCAAGGTTGAGGCAGAGGTCATCGACGGCAACGCCATAGCAGAATAATGTCTTGCCCCCGGATCGGCAGAAGCGCCGTTCGGGGGCAAGTGCATTTTGGGATTGTATTAGCTGTATGCAGACTTTCCCAATACCGCCCTTTCCCGCTCAAGATGCAGGTATAGCGGCACAACATGCCTGCATATAAAAGCCCTTTGATGATATAATTGTATCATTGGAATAGATAACCATCTTCAGAAAGGAGCATTGAAATGAAACGCAGAACATTAAAGGCAGCAGCGCTCGCACTGGCGTGCATGATACCGTCGGTCGGCTTTTGCGGACTGGTAAACGCCGACGGCCAGATTCCCGAAGCGGCATATCACGCCGAAAACGAATACATGGAAATCGCAATCGCCGAGGCGCGCGAAGGCATATACACTGGCGATGGCGGCCCGTTCGGCAGTGTAATCGTGAAGGACGGCGAAATCATAGGTCAGGGGCACAACATGGTATTAGCCAACAACGATTCCACCTGCCACGGCGAGATCTCCGCGATACGAAATGCGGAGGCGGCCATCGGCAGTTACGATCTTACGGGCGCAGAGCTGTACACGACCGGCGAGCCGTGCCCGATGTGCCTGGCGGCGTGCATGTGGGCCAACATCGATGTGGTTTACTATGGCTGTACAATCGAGGACAATGAGGTGATCGGCTTCCGCGACAAGAAGTTCGACGACATGTTCGGCGGGCGCGAAGCGTTTAAGGACTACCTCATTGAGATGGACAGGCATGCGTGCCTGAGCCTGTTCGACGAATATAACGACATGGATGCAACGATCTATTGAGTGCTTACTTGCCAAACAAACCCTGCGTCTGCCTTAACGGTGGACGCAGGGTTTTTGTTTTTAGCTGAGGGCTTGCGCTGATTTACAGACTTTGTATGTTATGAACATAATCGGCAGCAGACACACATTGCCTCTGCCTGAGACATGCACTTATGACTTAGCGGCAGTGGTGCTCTCCTTGCCCAACTCGCCGCGCAGTATGCGCCTTTTCCAGCCGATGCACATTGCAAGCGCAATCGCGAACGCCAGCACGTCGGTCACAGCCCCAGTATACATAAGCCCGTTCAGCCCCGCCGCGCCGTTCATTATGTACATGCACGGTACGTACAGCACGCCCTGCCTGAGCACAGACAGCGCAATCGCATACGAAGCCTTGCCCGTGGCCTGCAAAAACGCGGTGCATGCCTGATACGCGCCCGCAAGCGGACACGCCGTAAGCGATATTACAAGCATCGCCCTGCCCAGTTCAATTACTGCCGCGTCCGAAGTGAACGCCGCCATAAATCCGTCGCGCGCCACATAGCACGCCGCGCCCAGCACGGCGCTTACCGCAAACGCCAGCGCCGCGGTTTTGCGCGATATGTCCAGCGCGCGCTTTATATCGCCGCGGCCGAAGTTGAACGAAATCGCGGGCTGTATGCCCATGCATATGCCTATTGCAATCATCACAGCCAGCATACCCGCCTTGCCCGAAACGCCCATCGCCGCAATCGCCTTGTCGCCATACTGCGCAAGCAGGCCGTTATTCAGCACGCCCGCGCAGCTGCTCAATAGCGTGCTGACCGCCAGCGGCAGGCCCAGCGCCAGCACATTCAGGCAGCGCCGCCATTCGCCCTTTAACACGCCCGGCGCAAACGAAAACCCGGGCTGCTTGCGTATAATATGGCGCAGCAGCAACGCGCAGCCCACCGCGTTGCCTATAACGGTGGCCAGCGCCGCGCCCTCCACGCCCATGCCGAATACCTCGATCAGCAGCGGGTCGAGCGCTACGTTTATAAGCGTGCCCAGGCCGTTGCCCAGCATGGCCGCGCGCATGGAGCCGTCCGCGCGCACGACGTTGCTGAGCACGCCCGCCATAAGCACGCATGGCGCGCCCAGCGATATTACGCGCACATATCGCTCCGCGTACTCCGCCGAGTCCGCGCCCGCGCCCAGCATTACGCATATATTCGGCGCAAAAGCCGCGCCGACCGCCGCCAGCAGCGCGCCCATGCCCAGCGCGCCCCAAAAACAGAACGACGTCACCGCGCTCAACGCGCGCTTGTCGCCGCCGCCCAGCGCCAGCGCCGCCGCCGTACAGCCGCCCGAGCCCAGCAGAGTGCCCAAGCCCTGTATCGCGCCGTACACCGGCCCGGTCAGAGCCAGCGCCGCAACCTGTGCGGTGTCGCCCGCGCGCCCGATGAAGTATACATCGGCCATGTTGTATATCACCATGACCAGCATAACGGTTATCGTCGGTAAGCTCATGCTCAGAAACAGCCGCCATACCGGCCCGCGCGCCATGCGTTCCTGTGCGTTCATGTATATTCCCCCCTTAGCGCCGCGATTAACACGACTATTGATGTATTATTCAATTAAGAGTATAATGCAGGCAGCATTTGCGTTCAATCCGCAATATATGTCCATTTGTCCAGTTAATGAGGTGATAAGTATGAATAAGTCGAATAACCAGCGCTATCGCGATACCGAAGAAAATATAAGACAGGCCGTAATGGAGCTAATTAAGCGCGGCGAAGAGCTGTCCGTGCGCGCGATATGTCAGCGCGCGGGCGTAAACCGCTCCACATTCTATTTGCATTTTTCCGATGTATACGACATGATGGATAAATTTGAGGCCGCAATGTCAAGGGAACTGGTAGCGGCGTTTTCGCGCGAAGGCGCGCATGGCTTTGCAGACAGGATGGAAAACGTATTTGAATACATCGCCCAAAACGCCGATATATACCGCGCATGGCTGCGCGCGCCGCGGCGCGGACTGCCGTTTCCATTTATACTGCCCGACGAATGCATTCGCGGGCTTATCAACTTTCGGCGCGGTATGGGTTTGGAGTCCGACACGGAGTTTAACTATCAGCAGAGCTTCTTTATGGGCGGCGTCGCTGAGGCAGCGCGCGTATGGCTTGAGTGCGGCTGCCGGGAATCGCCGCGCGAGCTGACGCGCATACTGCTGGGGACGTTTGCGTACGGCAATGACGACATGTTCATATGGTAAGCCGGCGTCATGCGCGCTCATGTTTCCTGCCGTGGCTCATTTCCTTAAAAAATCCGCGCCCGGGTAGCCCGGACGCGGATATATTTCTAATTAAGTTGACCGGCTAAATCAAAGCCCGACTTCGTTGCACATGCGGCGCAGGTTGTCCAGACCCACGCGGCAGCCAGTGATGCAGTCTTCCATGCCTTCAAACTCGAGGGAGATCCAACCGTCGTAGTTGGCGCGCTTGAGCAGACGCAGGCACTGCTTTACGGGCACTACGCCCTGGCCGATGATAGCGCCGCGCAGGTAGTTGCCCGCACGGGTGCCGAAGAAGCCCTCGCCGGGGTTCTCGCCGTCGCCCGACTTGAACAGGAAGTCCTTGGCGTGTACGTGGGCGGCGTAAGGCAGCGCGTTGCCCAGCGCTATGGCGCTGTTCTCGTCGGCGCACATGAAGTTGCCCATGTCGGTCAGCAGGGAGAAGTTCTCGTGGTTAACGGCATGGTACAGCGCGGTCACGCGCGCGCTGTCCTGAACCATCAGGCCGTGGTTCTCAACCATCGTGCGGACGCCCTTGGTCTGGGCATACTCGGTCACGCGGCGGCAGCCCTCGGCGATGATGGGCAGTATGTCGTCAAAGGTCATGCCCTTGGGGAAGGAATAGGTGGTGTCGTGACGCATCAGCTTTACGCCCAGAGCCGCGGCAATATCCACTTCCTCATGCAGACGCGCAACTTCCTTCTCGAAATCGCGGTTTACAAAGTCTGCGCCGGTCAGGTAGCATACAACCGGCAGATTGAGATCGCGGGAACGCTCCACAATCTTGGGCACATTCTGCTCGATGCTGGCCTTGTCATAGGAAAACTCAACGCCCTCAAAGCCCAGTTCCTTGGCCTTGTCCATAAGGGTCAGCTGATCCAGTTTACCCTCGGTGGTATACTTATGGAAGCTATACGAAGAAACACATATCTTCATCAGTTTATCCTCCGCTAAAATATTTGGTGAACGTGGTCTTACTTACATATTATATACCAACGCGACCAAACAGGCAAGACAATAAAATGAATATTACGCCGCGGCGAGATTACGGCGGCCGCCCGCCGCGCTTGTACATGCGCACATCGCGTGATATAATCATAAAAAACATTCGGAGGCATATATGGATATAACTTACAGCAGTGAGCACTGCCCGAACGATTCGGAACTGAAAGAGCTGTTTTCTACCGTCGAATGGCAGGTCAGCCGACACATTGACCGGCTGTCGGCGGCGATGTACAAATACGACAATCTGATTACCGCATGGGACGGCGCGCGGCTGGTGGGGCTGGTGTGTTCGCTCGACGACGGCGCAGTCACCGCGTACATCAATTACCTTATAGTACACCCCGATTATCAGCGCATGGGCATAGGCAAGGAGCTTATGCGGCGGATACTGAACGAATACCGGGACTTTATGCGCGTGGAGCTTATAGCCGACGCAGGCGCTACGGAATTTTACGACAAGCTGGATTTCGGCGCGATAAACGCCGTGCCGATGTGCTTTTCACCGGATGCGTAAGCGCGCGCCAAACGCCTGCTCGAAACACGGGCAGGCGCACTTTGCGTCACTGCATCGCGTTCAATAGCCCCACTACCCATTCAAACGTATTATAAAGCAGCACTATCCCCTGGCCGCCGTCGAAAAATCCGAAGAACTTCTTATCTTTTATGCCCGCCTTATTTTTTCATTTATGTAGTCTATAATCCCGTCATCGAGCCAGTTTGCCTGTATATTCGCCTGATACGTATAGCTTTTGCCGCGCCACACAAAGTTCACGCGTTCTTTGCCCGCGACCATGCGCTGCTTCACGTCGCGCGGACAAAATTCGCCGCCCGACACGCGCTCGGCACTTTTCAGGAATTCGATATACATGCTGTCCTGCGGCATATTGGCTGCATCGAACGCGTACACATACGGGTTTTCGCTCTCTCCCAGCCTTGTCAGCATCAGTATCGACACATGCGCCGCATCGTTACAGCCCAGCATACCCGCCTCGAACGTCAGCGCGTCCACATCCATTTTTTCCAATCCCTTCAGACCGGCCGCAATCATCTTTGCGCGCTGATTATCGACTATCTTCCTTAAATCCATATCGCATTTAATCCTTTCAGGCAATTTATTAAAGGCGCGTCCCATTGGAACGCGCCCATGAATATTGCAATTGCGCCGGTTTAGTTGATGGCCTTGGTGCGGATTTCCTCCATGAGCTTGGCGATGATCTCGTCCACGCCCATCGTGCCCAGATCGCCCTTGCGGCCGCGCACGGCGACGGTTCCGTTTTCGGCTTCCTTGTCGCCCAGCACGAACATGTACGGGATCTTGTCCATCTGCGCCTCGCGAATCTTAAAGCCGATCTTTTCATTGCGCAGATCCAGCTCGCAGCGTATGCCCAGGCTGTCCAGCTTTTCGGCGATGGCCTTGGCCGCGTCGTCGGCGCGGTTGGTGATCGTCATTACCTTTACCTGCGTCGGGCTGAGCCACAGCGGGAACGCGCCCGCGTACTCCTCGATCAGGTAGGCCAGCGTGCGCTCGTAGCAGCCCAGCGACGTGCGGTGGATTATGTAGGGCAGCTTCTTCTGGCCGTCCGCGTCGGTATACTCCATACCGAACTGGCGCGCCAGCAGCATGTCGATCTGAATCGTGACCAGCGTGTCCTCCTTGCCGAACACATTCTTGTACTGAATATCCAGCTTGGGGCCATAGAACGCGGCCTCGTCGATGCCGATGGTGTACTTTACGCCCAGATCTTCCAGTATTTGAGCCATTACGCGCTGCGCTTCTTCCCACTGTTCAGGCGTGCCCTCGTACTTGTTCTTGGGGTTAGCCGGATCCCACTGGCTGAAGCGGAAGGTGCACTTATCGAGCAGACCCAGCGTGCCCAGGAAGTACTTAGCCAGATCAAGGCAGCCCTTGAACTCCTCCTCCAGCTGATCGGGACGCAGTACAAGGTGGCCTTCGGAGATCGTGAACTGACGCACGCGGATAAGGCCGTGCATCTCGCCCGAATCCTCATTGCGGAACAGCGTCGACGTCTCGCCCAAACGCATAGGAAGGTCGCGGTAGCTGCGCATACGGTTGAGATATACCTGATACTGGAACGGGCAGGTCATAGGACGCAGGGCAAAGCACTCCTTGGTCTCGTCATGCGGGTCGCCCAGCACGAACATGCCGTCCAGATAGTGATCCCAGTGGCCCGATATCTTGTACAGCTCGCGCTTGGCCATATACGGGGTCTTGGTGAGCAGATAGCCGCGCTTTTGCTCCACATCCTCGACCCAGCGCTGCAGCAGCTGTATTACGCGCGCGCCCTTGGGCAGTATTATGGGCAGGCCCTGGCCAATAACGTCGACCGT
>OLND01003620.1_pt1 | contig 11768 bp, 10 predicted proteins | sample 1672031 | NCBI WGS metagenome assembly OLND01 (sample SAMEA3136638, study PRJEB25190) | human gut metagenome | biome: human gut; feature: human-associated habitat; material: faeces | place: Austria | collected 2013
CAGCACCCTGAGCCAAGGGAACTACTTCGTCAGGAAAATGTTAAAGGCGGCGATTACAAAACAAATAGGCAGATGGAAAGGAACTGGCACACTGAACCAGCAAGGATCCACACATGGAAGATGGAATGCATATAGGGGACCTTCTTCAGAACGTAGAAGATGCATCCAATGGAATAGCAGAGTCCACCCGCAAGCAGAAGCCAGAAGCCCGGTGCGGGAAGCAGCGCCCACAGCTGCGGGATAAACCATACAACCGACCAGCCCAAGCACAGGTACAGCACCGCCGAGATCCAGCGGGGACGGAACACCCAGAACGATTCGGCAATTACGCCGATAATGGCAACCGCCCAAACAAACGCAAACAGGACAACACCGTGACAATCAACCAGGGTAACCAAGCAATACGGGCTATATGAAGCCGCAATAAACAGGTATATGAAGCTGTGGTCAAGCACCTTGAACACGCGTTTGGCCTTTTCAGCCGCTATAGCGTGATACAGCGTCGACATCACATATTCCAACAGCATGAAGATGCTGTACACCAGCGCAGCAAGCAAATGCAGGCCGCCGCCCGAACGAACAGCCGCAACAACGCAGAGCGGGATGGCGGCGATGGCCAGCAACGCACCAACGCCGTGGGTTATCGAGTTGGCAATCTCTTCTCCCAGCGAATAGGCGCGAATGGCCTTGCGGGAATTGCGCACGCCAGCGCCATCCTTCTTCTTTTCATGCTTGGAGCGTTTCGGGTTCCCCGAATCACGCTTCTTGAACTGGCGGGGCGTCCATTCCCTTGAGGGAGCCTGCGATTGTGCCATTGTTATCCCTTCAACTGCCCTATTCGGGGCGTTATATTCACTGCAACCCAGAAGCGAAACATGTTCATATGCTTAATGTTGCGATTATACTGCGCGGCTACCTTCCGGTTGAGCCCAGTCGAGCCAGGCGGATGCTTCTGCAATCGGAACGTCAATCAGACGCTCATCGCAGCCGCGAACGCCTGCTGCGGTACGCACCAAGACGGTTGCAACGCCAGCGTGGCGCTGCAAAGGATTTGCACGAAGGCAGGCGTACTGCATTTTCCTCCGAGGCACAATTACCGTATCGGTGGAGTAACCGCCGTTTACCACGATAGTTCCCGAGTTGTCGAAACCGAACGCAGAACGACGGTGCCACAGAAACGCACCCACCACTTCGATAGCCGCAATGGCAACGCACAGCAAAAGGCCTGGTATCAGCGTCGCTGCGGCAAAGTCCCCGAGCTGGGCATGCCCCTGAGCAGCTGTTGCATCAGCAGCGAAAGCAGCGGCACACAACAGAAGTAGGGCTACGGCGAGCCAGAACCCAAAACCCTTCAACACCGCCCTTCGGGTAATGGCACGACGCAGGGCCACTTTCGGCAGAGGAATGCTTGCCACGGGAGCATGAGCATATTCGGGGGTCAAACCTTGAACGACACCCCAAGCTTCAGCGATGGGCAAAAACGGATGCACAACCAGTCTGTCCGTCTCTAACTGAGAAGAGGAACCAGACGATTCTTCGCCAGTGGCTACCCCCACCCTGCCATACGAAACTGAGCAGCAACGCATAAGGCGTTGGAAAAAGGTTTGATGAATGTGCACCGATTGGATTCGGTCCACATCGATGCCGTTGAACACATGCGTTATAAGACCCCGCTCAACCTCAATGCGGCCACCGCGACGGCGCGCTTGGAAACCGCCATAGGAAAGGCACACGCCAACCAGATAGATAACCCATGCCATAATCAAGCAAAGCAGCAACAAGAAGCCCGCCAGCCCGCATACGAGCATAAGATCGCTCTTGGGCACACCCGTCGCGGCAAAAAATGTTGCGCCATCGACCAAAACCGCGAGGATGGCCAAAGTTGCCATAACGACAAGCGCAGCCATCACTGTTGCAAGAGCCAAGCCAAACGATGCCCTTCCGCATAGGGCGGAAAGCAGTAGTTCCTTGTTGCCAAGACGGTATTCGCAAGCAACAACACCTGTATTCACTGCATCCTTGGCGAATACGCCACGAATATCGTCAATAGCGGCAGCGGCACCATCAAGTACGTTGCCCCGACCAGCAAGAGAACCTGGAGCAACCGCCGCAACACGCCCCTCTTCGCCTTCGATGTGCTTGCGGCGGAAAAGTTCACGGCGCAGATATTCTGTCGCGCTTCGCTCCACGTACGAAATTACCAGCGCCTTGTTGCTGGCACCGCCCGCAGTGTCGATGTTCACTGTGCGCACGCCCGCCAGGCGCTGCAGAAGAGAAGCGCGTTCGTTTACCGACTGGATCTTCGAGTAGGGCACGTGAGTGCACCGCTTGTTCAATATCCCCGAGTAGAAGCTGAATTCCGTTTCGTCAAATTCGTACCAGATGTAACGGTACTTCCATGCACGGGCACCCATCACAACTCCGCAAACAAGCACCGTGGCGGCCAGGAGCAAAAGTACCGCAACGAAAAACGCATCTACCGAAACGAAACCAAGGGCTTCAGCTAATTTCATAAGCCCCGACAATGAGGAAAGCCCGCATATGAAGATGATTGGCGCAGCGCGCAGCGCACCCAGCCAGATATAGCAATGATGCAGCGAATGGTGCACGCCCGTTTGCTCGGGCTCGTAAGCCGAAGCGCCGGATGGCGCAGGGTTCATGTTGGGAGGAATCGAACCGTTGGAGCTCATAGCTACACGTCCTCGCGGGCAAGGCGAGCAAATTCGGCAGCGCGATCACGGACGCTGTCTGCCTCTTCGGTTAGCAGACCAGGGATTTCCATCGATCCCGCAGCAGTTGAAACCGTCACACTTGCCAGGCCAAATGCGCGCAAAACGGGACCCTGCTTCGTGTCGGTATTCTGCACACGGATGAAAGGAACCACGATGTGCTTACGCCAAATGATGCCGTACTTCAGTTCCAAGAAATCGGGGCGAAGCTCATAATGCCAGCGAATGTAGCGCAGCGGCGTTACCGCAAACAGGAATACAACCAGTAAAACCGCGTACAGAACGGTGAACGCCAGCACATAGGGCTCCGCCCAGTATGCTTCCGATGCGTCGACGAGCAACGCGATGGCTCCCGGCGACGCTAGAATCAGCCATACCGCAGTAAGCATCAACGTATCGCTGATGCGCCACACTGCTTTGATGCGTGGATTCAGCTTTTCCCGAGGTTCTGCGCGCATAAGGCTTCCATCCCCTAGTTAATCATCGGTTTTGGCAGTATTGTCGCATAATGCACGCTGCGCCGAAGTGTCCAATGCATGCGCGAATAAAACCCGATCCGTGCTTTTGACAGCATTCCAACAAAAAATAAGCAAAACCGCCTGGCGGATCGGGGAAAGAAAAAGCATTTCTCCGTTGCCAGGCGGATTTTCGTAAATATATTCGCAAACAGCACCATCGCAGATGCTGCCAGCGGAACCGCTACAGATACCTAAAGTAAGCAGCACAGGATCCTTCGGAGGAAACCATGCACGGACCTACAGGGTTTTCAGGTGTGCACACCTTGCGGAACAGGGGGCACTCGTTTGGAGCCATCATGCCGCGCAACACGTCACCGCAGCGACAACCCTTCGGTTCCTGCGTAGGCTCAACGGCGGGCTCGAAGCGCTGGAATGCATCGAACTCGGCAAATTCGGGGCGAATGGCATAGCCCGAACCGGGAATAACACCCAAACCGCGCCATGTTGCATCTACGGTGTGGAACACTTCGTTGATGGCAGCAACGGCGACCTGATTGCCTTCGGGCGCAACGCCACGTGTGTAGGCAATCTCTATTTCGGCGCGGCCTTCATGGAGTTGGCGCATGATCATGGCAATGCCCTGAAGCACATCCACCGCTTCGAAACCGGTGATAACGCCGGGAATGCCGTACTTCTTCGCCAGGAACTCATAAGGCTTCATGCCAATAATAGTGCTTACATGACCAGGCAAAATAAGCGCATCAATCCGCAACGAAGGATCAGAAACGATGGTTTCCAGCGCACCAGGCATGTTTTTGTGCGCCACGAACACGCTGAAGTTCTTAAGGCCCAGCGCCTTAGCGCGCTTGATAGCCATGGCCACCAAGGGAGTGGTGGTTTCGAACCCAACGCCCACGAATACAATCTGCTGATCGGGGTTTTCCTGGGCAAGTTTCAGCGCATCAAGCGGGGAGTACACGATGCTTACCGAACGCCCCTCTGCCTGCTCTTTCAACAGGCTGGAAGTCGAACCCGGTACACGCGTCATATCACCAAAGGTGGCAATGGTCACGCCAGGGACGCGCGAAAGCGCAATTACCGTGTCGATGTCTTTGTTGCTGGTAACGCACACCGGGCAACCAGGGCCCGATGCCAAACGAACGCCTTCGGGCATCATGGTGCGCAGGCCGTTACGGGCAATAGCAACCGTATGGGTGCCGCACACCTCCATCAGGGTTGCATGCTCGGGCGCCCATTTCTCAATCGAGTGGATTAAGCCGCGGGCCAATTCCGGATCTTTGAAAGAAGACAAATCCATTGGAATCGCCTGCCTATAATCCCTCGACGTCGGCCAGTTCAGGAATCTGCTTGATCAGGTCGAGTGTTTCCTGGGCATCTTCTTCGCTTACCACCTCAATGGCGAAGCCGGCGTGAACCAGAACGAAATCGCCCACCTGGGCGGAAGGGGTAAGGTCGAGCGCCACTTCGCGGGTAACACCCAGAATATCCACTACCGCCAAATTATTTTCGTTGATGGTACGGACTTGGGCGGGAATAGCTAAACACATATTGCATCACTCCTCATGTTGCGCCTGCAATCCTAGCACAGCCTGTCCGTAGGAAATCGAAGCATCGTTAGGTGGCAGTTCTTTATTCAGCGCCACTGTAAAGCCGCGCTCCTGCAAGCGCGCAAGCGTGCGCTCCATTAGATAGCGGTTCATGAACACACCACCAGCAAGCGCCATAACCTCGATGCCGTAGGTGGCTCGCACCAATTCAGCAACATTCACAATGGCCTCAACGAAGGCGCTGTGGAAGCGCGCGGCAATAACGGGGGTGGGTACCGACTCCTGCATGTCGTCGAGCATGGCGGCAAATACCGGCGCCACGTCCATCAGCAAAACCGAAGTGTCGGCAGCCGTGCTGTTTTCCGTTGCCGTGTTCTTGATAAACCCAATACGGTAACGCTCATCTTCCACAGGCAAGCCCGCAGCTTCTGCTTGGGCCTTATGAGCCGCCGCTTCCAGAAGAATGGCCGCTTCACCCTCATAGCAAGGGTGAGTGCACACGCCTAACAGAGCCGACGCCGCATCGAAGATGCGGCCCACCGAAGACGTTTCGGGAGTATTCAGGCCCTTTTCGATCATCTGCTCAAACACTTCGGCATTCGGAACGCATTCGGATACGAACTTCTTAGCCTGCTCGTGTTCCAGCAGATCAAACGACCATAGGGCGCCGTAGGCAATACGCGCAGGGTCTTTGATGGCAACCGCACCACCTGGCAGCGGGATATAGGCGAAGTTCACAAAGCGCTCGTATGCCTGAAGGTTCGAAAGCAGAACTTCACCACCCCAAATAGCCCCATCGAGCCCGTAACCTGTGCCGTCGAACGCGAAACCGCACACGGGGCCTTCCAGATTGTTCTCGCCCATAACGGACAGAATGTGTGCATGGTGATGCTGCGCACGCGTTATGGGCAGATTCTGGCTCAAAGCCCACTTGGTGGAAAGATATTCAGGATGATAGTCGCACACTATGCGCTTAGGCTCGAAATGCAGCAAGCTCGCATAGCGACGGCGCGTTTCGCTCCATGCATCGAACACCGCAGCGCTTTCCAAATCTCCCACATGCTGAGAAACGAACGCCTTGCCAGCACGTGCGTAGGTTAATGTGCTTTTCTGCTCGGGGCCTACCGCCAAAAGCTCTTCACTTGTGCCTTCGGGGCACGGAGCCGGAATGGGAAGCGGGGCATAACCACGGGCGCGGCGGATAAGCTGAACAATATCGCCCGCAGCGCCGCCGTTAAGGATGCGGATAACGGAATCGTCATAGCGCCCCACGATTTCACGGTTGTTCACCAGGAAGGCGTCGGCCACACCAGCAAGCTGGGAAAAGGCCGTTTCTTCGTCGATAACGATGGGATCATCGTGAATGTTGCCCGATGTCATAACAAGCATGCCGCCACATTCGTGAAGCAGCAAGTGCTGAACAGGCGTAGTGGGCAGCATTACGCCCAATTCGGGCAGGTTGTCTGCCAGGCCCTTCGCAAACGTCGCATCGGGGCGCTTGCGCAGCAACACGATGGGGCGCGCAGGGCTCGTGAGCTGGCGCGCTTCGGCATCGTTTACTTCACAAAGAGCGCGAGCCTCTTCCGCTGAAGCAACCATAACAGCAAACGCCTTGCCGGGGCGATGTTTGCGCTGGCGCAGTGTGGCAAGTGCCGCCTCGTTGGCAGCGTCGCACACCAAGTGGTATCCGCCCAAACCCTTAACAGCAACAATGCCGCCTTCTGCAATAAGCTTTGCGGCACGGTGGAAAATCTCGTCGGATTCCTCGACGTTTTTCGCCCAGGAAATGCCTTCGGGCGAAAGGCCGTCCGCGCAACCCGATTCAATCCAGCCAATTTCAGGGCCACACTCAAAGCACGCATCGGGTTGTGCATGGAAGCGCCTATCGGCGGGGTCGGAATATTCCTCCTGGCATGCTGGACACATAGTAAACTGCGCCATTGATGTTTCGGGGCGGTCGTAAGGCAGCTTGCGCATGATGGTAAAGCGCGGGCCGCAGTTGGTGCAGTTGATAAAGGGGTAATGGTAGCGACGATTATTCGGGTCGAACAATTCTTCCACACAAGCGTCGCACGTTGCCAGATCGGGCGAAACCAGCGTAGTTTCGCCCTGTTCCGCCGCATCGGAAAAACGAATCTCGAAGGCATCAAGCCCCTGCACGGGAACTTCCGCAATTTCAATTTCGCTTACTTGCGCAGCGGCGGGCGCCTCTTCAGAAAGAGCCAGCACAAACCTGTCGAGCGGCAAGGTTTCACCTTCGGCATGCACCTTCACACCCCCAACATCGTTCAAAACCCAACCGGTAATATCTCGTTTTTTTGCCTCACGATAGACAAAGGGGCGGAAACCCACCCCTTGTACTACGCCAGATATTTTCAGATCAAGCGCCTCACGCGTCATGCGTTGATTGCCTCCTTGAACGCCTTAACCAAGGCACGAATAGACACCGCGGAGTTGTCAGGCAAATGCACCTGAACGCAGCGGCGTCCACGATCGGAAAGAATTGCGAAGTCGCCCGAAGCCTGAGCCTTTGCAAGTTCGCCCAAGCTCTGTGCGCGGGGGTCTTCGATGGCGATATCCTTCGGCTCTTCTGCCGAGATAATCAGGAACACCCCTTCATTCGGGCCTCCCTTATGAAGCTGACCGGTGGAGTGCAGGTAGCGCGGTCCGATTTCCAGGCACGACGCTGCACCCAAACGGTCGGCAACCGAGTGGCGAATTTCCTCCAGCGCTTCACGACGACCTTCCCCCGTGAAGGGAAGGAATGCATTCAAGCTGAAGTAATCGCCAGACACAATGCTGCCAAACAGGGCGCGCAATGCGGAAACGAGTGATTCATCTTCAACGGATTCGCGAAGAGCTTCGGACACATGCACCTCAACGTCGCCGACAGGAATGCCGGCAAGGCCCTTTTCCACGAACTCAGGGCTGCGGGCACCATTGGCAAGAATGCTGAGCACTTCCTTCTTGGCAACCGCAACGTCGGGCTGGTCGAAGGGGCACACCTTCATCAGATAGCCAACCATGGCAATGGCGTATTCCCACATAACGAAGTGGGCAGCCACTTCCTCCACGTTTAGAACCTTGAAGCTCATACGCGGAATGGCAGGGTCGATGAACTCGAGCGCATGGCTGAAGTTTTGGCGATCGTCCCACAGATCAGTTTTGGTGTTGTAGGTAATAACCGTGCGATCGTGCGGATCCTCGCGCAGAACCAGCGAGTCAACCTCGATGTTGGGTAGGATACCGAAGCCGTTCTTGCCCAAGCTTTCAGCTACCAGCTGTTCAATCCACAAACCAAGTACGCGGCCGCGCTTTGGCGTGAAAAACGAAAACTTGTCGCGCCCATTTTTATAGTTGTCGAACAGGAACGCTGCCAAGTTCGATGCGGGGTTGTCCAGGTCGTCGGTGGAACACAGCTCCTCGGCATTGCGCGCGCTTTCCATAACCTTTTTGATGTCGATGCCCACCAAAGCGGCAGGAACCAAACCGAAAACGGAAAGAGCGGAATAGCGACCGCCAACCGTGGGCTCACCAGAAAATACCTTAGCCCAACCTTCTTCCTTAGCACGCGCCTCAAGCTCAGAGCCAGGATCGGTGATGGCAATCAGGTGAGGGGGGATTTCTTCCTCCGGCAAGGTTTCCGCCAAAATGGTGCGGACTGCTTTCATAACCAAGGTAGGCTCAATGGTGCCGCCCGACTTGGAAGATTGAATGATAAGTGTGGTTTTGGGGTCGCATTCAGCCAAGATGGTACGAACACGCACCGCCGATACCGAATCGAGCGTCTTAAAGGTAACAAGCGACGAATCAGGCTTATTGTACTTGGTAAGCGTCATCGGAGCCTGGGTGGAGCCACCCTGGCCGATGAGGATTACCGTCTTCAAACCGCGAGAAATCATCTCGTCGGCAAAATCCTGGATCTCGTCGATAGGGCACGGCGGCTCACTTGCCAGCGTTGCCCATCCCATATATTCAGCGGCGCATTGCTGCGCTTCTTCGGAAAAGCCATAAAGAGAGCTGTCCTTGCATCTAACTCGACTGGCAACCTTGCCGTCGACCAGAGCCTGGAGTGAGGGAGGGTAGATCCCCTGAATGGCAAAATCGATCATTTGTCCTTCTTTCATAGGTCTTCCAATTTTACCAAATGGCAACACATATGCCACCTTCGCCCCGTTGCTGTATAGAAAGTGCCATTTAAGCGATCTTATTGCCGCTGGTCAGATGAATTTGCCTCAAAGAAAAACCCAACAACGGCACATGCTACGATCCAGGAAAACGAAGCACTTGGCGCAACCCTGTTCAAGGCAGGAGGAACAGAAATGTCCATCACGTACGATTTCTCAGGGAAAACGGCTGTCATTACTGGCTCGGCGCGCGGCATCGGGCGGCGCATTGCGGAACGATTCTACGAGGCGGGAGCCAATGTTGCCTTGTGCAGCATTTCGCCAAACGGCAAAGAAGAGCTGATGCAGGAAATCGCTGGTGACGACCGCAGCCATATCGTTGCAAAGCCCGTCGATATGACGCAGGTCGACCAAATCAGGGCATTCTTCGAAGTGGTAGTGGAAAAGTTCGGCTCATTCGACATCCTGGTGAACAACGCAGGAATCTTTACAAATGAGACCATCGAAACCGTTACCGAAGCCGATTGGGAACGCGTAATGGACACGAACCTGAAGTCGATGGTCTTCGCCAGCCAATGGTTTGCAAGCTACAACCGGGAACACGGCACAGGCGGCAGCATCGTGAACATCGCCTCGGTTTCCAGCGTTACCTATATCCCGCACAACTTGCTATATAACATCAGCAAAGCAGGCGTGGTTACGCTCACCAAAACGCTCGCACGCGATCTGGGACCTTCAAACATCCGCGTAAACGCCGTGGGGCCAGGCAGTATTCCCACCGACTTGAATGCGGCACTCTATGCCGACAAGCAGCGCGAAATTGATTTGTGCAATAAGATCCCACTCGGCCGCCGCGGCACCAAAGACGATATCGCCAACTGCGTGCTGTTCTTGGCGGCTGATGAGTCCTCGTATCTGACAGGGCAGGTTATATTTGCCGAAGGTGGCTGGTTATTGGCCTAGGGCATCTCCTTTGGATGGGCAACACCCACTCGAATATGTTGCCGAGCCTCTGCAGTACACATTAACTCCCTTTTCAGGGGCGTTACGTTGTAATCGTGCTTACAACGTAAAAAGACCCGCCGAAGCGGGTCTTTGAATTGTGGTGGTCGGGGCGGGACTTGAACCCGCGACACGCGGATTTTCAATCCGCTGCTCTACCAGCTGAGCTACCCAACCGAAAGCATCATATCTGACGCGAGTTGTTATATTACCGATAGGTCTTCTATACGTCAAGCCTTTTATGCAACAAATATTTCAAGCTTTAACCAAGACCCACAACAACCCATAGATGGATTTCCAGACCATTCCATTTTCCCCGATAAACACGAGCAAGAAATTACAGCGCGCACTAATGCGGGTAAAAAATCGGGGCACCCACAATGTGTGCCTCGATTCAACAAACAGCTTATTCCCAGGCAGAACGGCCCTGCAATGCACGGCGGCCGATATCGGAACGGTACTGAACGCCTTCGAATTTGATGAGCTCGCATGCCTCATAGGCACGGTTACGAGCCTCTTCGAATGTATCGCCCAGAGCAACTACGTTCAAAACACGACCACCAGCCGTGATGAGCTCGCCATCAGGGTTCAAAGCCGTACCGGCATGGAAAACGATAACCCCATCGAGGTCCTGGGCCTCTTCCAGGCCAAGGATAACCTTGCCCTTTTCATAAGACCCTGGGTAGCCTTCGCTTGCCAAAACAACGCTCACTGCCCATTTGTCGGACCAGGAAAGAACAATATCCTCGGGACGACCTTCTGCAACAGCAAGCATGATGTTCACCAGATCACCCTCAAGGCGAGGCAATACCACCTGGGTTTCAGGGTCGCCGAAGCGCGCATTGAACTCCAGCACTTTCGGGCCTTCGGGCGTAAGCATGAACCCGCCATACAGGCAGCCGCGATAGTCGTTTTCGAACGGATCCTTTGCCGTAGCGGCAGCGGACTGCTCCATGATGGAAATCATGGTTGCCATTTCTTCTTCAGTGACAATAGGCACCGGGGAATACACACCCATGCCACCTGTGTTGGGACCAAGGTCACCATCGTAGGCGCGCTTATGGTCTTGCGCGGGAGCCATACAAAATGCCTTGCCATTGGAAACGAAAGCCAGAAGCGAGCACTCGGGACCGGTCAGCATTTCCTCCACAACAACAGTCTGACCCGCATCGCCAAAGCTGCCGTCAAAGCAAGCCTCAACGGCATCAAGCGCCATGTCAAGCGTTTCGGCAACCACAACACCCTTGCCCGCGGCAAGGCCGTCAGCCTTAACGACCAATGGGGCGCCCAGCTCTTCGCAGCATGCGCGAGCAGAAGCGGCGTCGGTGAAGCTCTGGTAACGTGCCGTAGGTATACCGTTTGCATCCATGAAGCGCTTGGAATAAGTCTTAGAGCCTTCCAGCTGAGCGCCTTGCGCATCAGGACCGAACACGGGAATGCCCGCTTCGCGGAGAACGTCAGCAACACCAGCCACGAGGGGGGCCTCAGGGCCGATTACAACCAATTCGATGTTGTGAGCCTGGGCAAATGCAAGTACCGCCTGAGCGTCTTCAGCATTGAGATCCTTAACGTTGCGAGCGATGTTTGCCGTACCACCATTACCGGGAGCCACGTACAGCTCGGTGCAACGAGGCGATTTCGCAAGCGCCCACGAAATAGCATGCTCGCGGCCACCGCCGCCAAGAACCAGAATGTTCATGGTTCAAACCTTTCTTGTTTGATGCCAAAAAGCACCCCCGCAGGTTATTCCGCGAAGGTGCTTTGCTTGCTTTGCTTTACTGGGTGAAGCCCATATTGCTAGCGGCTCTCCCAGCCATTGAAGATAGTCTGGTTGCGGTCAGGGCCAACAGCGATGATGGACGCCTTTACGCCAGAAACCTCTTC
>OLND01003628.1_pt1 | contig 11735 bp, 10 predicted proteins | sample 1672031 | NCBI WGS metagenome assembly OLND01 (sample SAMEA3136638, study PRJEB25190) | human gut metagenome | biome: human gut; feature: human-associated habitat; material: faeces | place: Austria | collected 2013
CATGATCATGGCCGTGCTCATCGGCCTGCACAACATCCCCGAGGGCATGGCCGTGTCGGTCCCGCTCATCAACGGCGGCATGTCGCGCGTGCGCGCCGTCGCAGCCACGGCCGCATGCGGCCTCCCCACCGTGCTGGGCGCGTGGCTTGGTTACTGGCTGGGCGACATCGGGCCCCTGGGGCTGTCGCTGTCGCTCGGCTTCGCGAGCGGCGCCATGCTGTACGTGGTGTTCGGCGAGATCATCCCGCAGTCGGTGCTCATGTACCGCAGCAAGCTGCCCACGTTCTTCGTCATCGTGGGCATCCTGCTGGGACTGCTCATCATCTACTACTAGGCGCCTGCGGGCACGCAAATCACCCTGCCGCCGCCGCGGCACCTCCGTGATCGAGTTTGCGCTACGACTCTGCTCGCGGGAGTTCCTTGAGCCGCTATCGTACCACGGTCGCGTCACACCGCCGCGAGCGCCTGATCGACGTCCGCGATCAGGTCCTCGGTGGCCTCGATGCCGCACGAGAGGCGCACGAGGTCGGGAGTGATGCCGGCAGCGGCCAGCTCGGCGTCGTTCATCTGGCGGTGCGTGGCGTTGGCCGGGTGCAGCACGCAGGTGCGCGCGTCGGCGACGTGCGTGGCGATCTGCGCCAGTTTGAGGTTGGCCATGAACGCCTCGGCCGCCGCGCGCCCGCCGGCCACGCCGAAGCTCACCACGCCGCTCGCGCCGCCGGTCAGGTACTTCTGCGCCAGCTCATGCTGGGAGTCGCCCGGCAGGCCGGGGTAGCGCACCCACGCAACCTTCGGGTGCGCGGCCAGGTGCTCGGCCAGCGCCAGGCCGTTCTTGTTGTGCTGCGCCATGCGCAAATGCAGGCTTTCCAGCCCCAGGTTGATGAGGTAGGCGCTCTGCGGCGACTGCGAGCAGCCGAAGTCGCGCATGAGCTGGGCCGTGGCCTTCGTGATGAACGCACCTTCCAGCCCGAAGCGCTCGGCGTACACCACGCCGTGGTAGCTCTCGTCGGGTTGCGTGAGGCCCGGGAACCTTTCGGCATGCGCAAGCCAGTCGAAGCGGCCGGCATCCACGATGGCCCCGCCCACGCTCGCGCCGTGCCCGTCCATGTACTTGGTGGTGGAATGCGTGACGATATCGGCACCCCACTCGATGGGCCGGCAGTTCACCGGCGTGGGGAACGTGTTGTCCACGATGAGCGGCACGCCGTTCGTGTGGGCCACCTGCGCGAAGCGCTCGATGTCGAGCACGGCGAGCGCCGGGTTCGCGACGGTCTCGCCGAACACGGCCTTCGTGTTGGGGCGGAACGCGGCCTCCAGCTCCTCGTCCGTGCAATCGGGCGCGACGAACGTGCACTCGAGGCCCATGCGGCGCATGGTGTTGGCCAGCAGGTTGTACGTGCCGCCGTAGAGGGCGGAGCTCGCCACCACGTGGTCGCCGCAGCCCGCGATGTTGAACACGGCGAAGAAGTTAGCCGCCTGGCCCGACGACGTGAGCATGGCCGCCGTGCCGCCCTCCAGCTCGGCGATCTTCGCCGCCACGGCGTCGTTCGTGGGGTTGGCGAGGCGCGTGTAGAAATAGCCGGACTCCTCGAGGTCGAACAGGCGGCCCATGTGCTCGCTCGTGTCGAATTTCCAGGTGGTGGACTGGTAGATGGGAATCTGGCGCGGCTCGCCGTCGCCGGGACGGTAGCCGCCCTGCACGCAGGTGGTTCCGATGCTCTCGCTCATGGGGGCTCCTTGGTGGATCAGGGGGTGGTTTGTGTCCGGATTATTATAGAGGCGTCGGCGGTTTTTCCGGTAGTGCCCAGTTTCCGATACTTCGTCATCTGTTAAAGAGATAATTCAGCTATCGATATCGAACTTAGCGTACCGTCGCATAAGAACGCCGCGAAAGGCACGCAGGTGCTCAAACGCCTGGATGTTTCACGTGAGACATCCAGGCGTTCTTAGCAACAGCGGGGTTGCCGGCTCTCGCTCTACCAGCCCTTGCCCTCGGGCACGATGCTGTCGGACACGAGCCCGACCTCCACCTCGCCGATCACGCGGTCGAGCACGTCGAGCGCGCGGTCCAGCTGCTCGCGCTCGATGACGAGCGGCGGCTGGAAGCGCAGCACCGATCCCGCCATGCAGATGATGACCACGCCCTCCTCGAACGCGCGGTACACCACCTTGAGCGCGTCGAGCGCGCACTTCTCGCCCGTCTCCGGGCGCACGATGTCGATGCCCAGGTTGAGCCCGATGCCGTGCACGCCGCCCACGATGGCGTGGCGGGCGGCCATGTCCTCGAAGCGCTCTTTTGCGTAGGCGCCCAGCTGGGCCCCGCGCTCGAGCAGCCCCTCGCGCTCGATGACGTCGATGGTGGCGAGCGCCGCTGCGCAGCACACGGGGTTGCCGCTGGTGGTGAAGATGTGCGCCGGGAAGCTCAGGCTGTCCATGATGTCGGCCTTGCCCACGATGGCCGACAGCGGCAGGCCGCTGGCCAGCGACTTCCCCACCGACATGAGGTCGGGTTCCACGCCGAACTGCTCGATGCCCCACCACTTCCCCGTGCGTCCCATGCCCTGGTTGATCTCGTCCACGGCGAACAGGACGCCGTTCTCGCGGCAGAACGCGGTGAGCGCGTCCACGTAGGCCTGCGGTGGCACGATGATGCCGGCGTCGCCCGCGATGGGCTCCATCACGATGCAGGCTATCTCGTCGGCCGGCAGGTACGTCTCGCACATCTCACGCAGCGGGCGCATGAAGTGCTCCGCCTGCTCCGGCTCGCTCAAGTGCCCCACGCCCGCGCTCTGCACGTCCGGGTACGGGATGTGGTAGATGCCCGGCAGCATGGGCCCCATCTTGCGGCGCATCCCCAGGCTGAGGGCCGAGAGCGTCATCGAGCCGTAGGTGGAGCCGTGGTAGGCGCCCAGGAACGACACCACGTAGGGCCGTCCCGTGTAGGCGCGCGCGAACTTGATGATGGCGTCGTTGGCGTCGGAGCCCGACGTGCCGAACACCACCTTCTTCGGCGTGTCACCCGGCGCGATGGCGGCCAGCTTCTCCACCAGCTCCACCTCGGGCGCGTGGTAGAAGTAGGCCGGCGAGCACTGGATGACCTTCTGCGCCTGCCCGCAGATGGCCTCCACCACCGCCGGGTGCGAGTGGCCCACGTTGGCCGACGTGGCCGCCGCCAGCAGGTCGATGTACTCGTTGCCCTCCACGTCGTAGAGCAGCGCGCCGCGTGCGTGGTCCACCACCAGGTCGTAGTAGGGAATGCGCGCCGTGGGGCCCATGCAGGCACGGTCGCGCTCCACGTACTCCTGCGTGCGGGCGGGGTTTTCGCTTGCCTCTGCCATCTTCGCCTCCCTCGCCTTAGCGCGTAATCCCACGGGCGCGATCGATGCGCCAGCGGATCATCTGCACGATGACCACCACGATGAACAGCGCGCCGAAGTAGCCCACGAACGGGTAGATCAGGTTCACCAACATGCCGAACGGCAGCTGCCCGCCCATGAAGATGACGGCGCACAGAAGCGCGATGAGGAACTGGTACTTGCGCTTGTCCTGCTTCTCGTCGACGAACTGGTTGGCCACCGTCCACACCATGGGCACGGCCGTGTTGTAGATCTCGGCCAGCAGGATGACGGCGAACAGCAGGCCCACGACCGGCGAGATCTGCTGCGCCAGGAACAGCACCGGCACCTCGTACTGCACGGCCTCACCGAACACCGACAGCAGCGCCAGGTTCAACAGGAGCGCGCACACGCCGAGCGCCGCGCCGCCGAGGGCGCCGCCGAGCACGGCCTCCTTGCGCGAACGCGCGCCAGTGCCCATCTCGGACATGAACGGCACGCCGGCCAGGATGTTGTATGCCACGTACATGAACGCGCCGAGCGCGAACCACGCGCTGCCGGAGCCCACGCCGTACACCACGCTGTCGCCTGCGGACTGCACGGCCGCGTTGGCGTCGGCCAGCCCGCCGCCATGCACGACGAGCGTGTAGACGGCCAGGATGATGAGGAACGCGATGGTCACGGGCCCGATGGAGCCGAGGATGTCCACGATGCGCTTGAGGCCGAAGAGCGCGCTCAGCAGCACGATGGCCGCCATGAGGCCGCTGCCCACGATCTGCGGCACGCCGAAGTACTGGTTGAGCGTCGCGCCCGCGCCCGACACCATGATGATGCCCACGAGGAAGCAGAATAGGATGGTGAACCACTCCAGGAACGTGCCCAGGTACTTGCCGCAGAAGTAGCGGAACGCCGAGAAGTCGCTCGTCCCCTTATGCTTGAAACCGTAGCCCAGAAGCACGCCGCTCATGCCCGCGAACAGCAGGATGGCGATGACGCACCCGATGATGCCGTTCGTTCCGTACGCGGCGAAGAACTGCATGGCCTCCTGCCCCGAGGCGAATCCCGATCCGATCAACGTGGCGATGACCGCGCCGGCGAACTTGACGACCGTGACCGGACGCACCGCCGGCGTCTTCTGCTCTGACGCCATAAAAACCTTCCTCTCCTTGCCTGGACCCCTTTTGCTTTTTGCCCTAAGGATTCTAGTACAAGATGCCCGACCGCGCGAGCGCGCGATCAGGCACGACGAGATTCCCATTGCCCTCCTGCCCCTTGCACGCCCCGTTCCCTGCGCCTCGTCGCGCGTGGCGGCGATAACGCGCTACCGATAATTCAGATAGGCGGGTCATCTGCACAAAAGGTATCATGGTACGAACATTCCAGGTGCCCCGACACGGAAGGCGAGGCCTGCCATGCCTATCAAAATACCCGATGCATTGCCCGCAACCGACGTCCTCGAAGGCGAGAACATCTTCGTGATGACCGAGTTACGCGCCATGCACCAGGACATCCGCCCCCTGAAGGTGCTGCTGCTCAACCTCATGCCCACGAAGATCGTCACCGAGACGCAGATCATGCGCAAGCTGTCCAACACGCCGCTCCAGATAGAGGTGAGCCTGCTGCAAACGGCCAGCCACGAGTCCAAAAACGTGTCCGCGCAGCATCTGGAAACGTTCTACACCACGTTCGACGAGATCAAGGACCAGCATTTCGACGGCATGATCATCACCGGCGCGCCCGTCGAGCTGTTGGACTTCGAGGACGTGGACTACTGGGACGAGCTTGCGGAGATCATGGCATGGTCCGCCACGAACGTGCACTCCACGCTGCACATCTGCTGGGGCGCGCAGGCGGGCATCTACTACCATTACGGCATTCCCAAGTACGAGCTGCCAGAGAAGCTGTTCGGCGTGTTCGAGCACGAGGTGGTGAAGCCATCGTCGCCGCTCGTGCGCGGCTTCAACGACTTCTTCAGGGCGCCCCACTCGCGCTACACCGAGGTTCATGCATCCGACATCGAGGCGCATCCCGACCTGGAGCTCATCGCCGTGTCCGACGAGGCTGGCGTCTATATTGCCAAGAGCACGGACAGCCGCCACTTCTTCGTGTTCGGCCACCCCGAGTACGATGCCGGCACGCTTATGGTGGAGTACGAGCGCGACATCGCAAAGGGCCTGGACATGCCCCTGCCGCGCCACTACTTCCCGAACGACGATCCTGCACAGGCTCCCCGCGCCACCTGGCGCGCCCACGCGCAGCTGCTCTACACGAACTGGCTGAACTACTACGTGTACCAGACCACGCCCTACGATTTGGCGAAAGTAGGCACCGAGGAGGTCGGCAACCGTGGCTGACGAACGCGAGCCGCAACCCCGCTACCGCGTGCGACCGGTGACGACGCCGGTCGCGCCTGCGGCACCCGCGTCGCCGGAACCCGCCAGCGACCCCTTCCTGCGCCCCGAAGCCGAGGACGACGACGGTTACGACCCCTACTCCGACCGCCCGGCGGACCCGGAGCCAACGTACCAGGAAGATCCGTGGCGGTAACTACGCATAATTTTACGTAATATATTTTGCATCTATATTTGTAAAATTATACGTATTCATGCTATACTGACCACAATGAAAGCCGGACCGAGGAGGACGCCATGCCTATCAGCGTCACCGCGACGGAAGTCGCCCGCAACTTCAACGGCGTGATGGAGAAGGCCCGGGCGGCAGGAAGCGTAACCGTCATCAAGAACAGCCACCCCATCGCCCAGATCATACCGATCGACGAGGTGAAGGAGGAAGCTATGGAAAGCAAAGCCGTGCAACTAGGAAAAGAGTTCATCGACGAATATGCCGACGTGTTCGCCGAGCTTGCAAAGTGAACGCGCATTGGGAATATCTCACACACGAAGACGTGAGAGCGATCCACTCGTACCTGATCGCAATGTTCGGAGGTCTCGACGGACTTCGAGACGAAGGAATTTTCGATGCCGCTATAGAGCAACCTCGGCAAACCTTCGACGGTGCTGACCTCTATCCATCGGCAGCCGAAAAAGCTGCCCGTTATGCTTATGGCATCGTTAACAACCATCCTTTTGCCGACGGCAACAAACGCACAGGTGGTGCTTGCGTAGGCATGTTTCTCAGGCTAAACGATATCAAGTTTAAACCGCGCCACGACGAGCTTTTGAGGACGGTTTATGGAGTAGCCGACGGTACCCTCAGCTACGAAGAGCTGGTTTCCTGGATCGAGGAACAGCTTTAGTCGACGACCCGACGATTTCCCCAGAAAGCGTCGTGAGCGCTATAGCTTAGCAACCGTTCCAGCCGATGAACGTTTCCGCGTCCAGTTCCTCGAAGCTGTCGATGACGACGTCGGCATTCGCCTGCAGTTCCTCATGGGTGCCGGCATCGTCGCGATCGTAGATGCCGACAGTGCGGTAGCCGGCGTGGCGCAGGGTGCGCAGGGCGTAGGCAGAATCCTCGAAACCCCAGGTCGTATCCAACGGCGTGTCCATGAGGCGCCTCGTATGGTCGTACACCTTCGGCTCGCGCTTCGAGGAAGCCACGTCGTCCACCGAGACGATCAGGCTCACATACGGCGAGAAGCCCGCCCGCTCGAGGCCCGCTTGCAGGTACTTCTGCGGGCTGGACGAGGCCACGCTCACCCGCACGCCGCGCTCCACAAGGGCGCTCACGAAGGCCAAGGCGCCGGGACGCTCGTGCGCGCGGTTGCGGTAGTAATCCAGCATGAGCTCGTCCATCATGTGCACGACATCGTCTGCAGCGGCGCCCAAACCGAACCGGTCATGGAAGAATGCACCCGCCTCGGGAATGTTGAGCGTGGTGAGCTCGTCCTTGTCCGCATCCGTCAGTGTCGCGCCTGCACGGCGCGCCAGCTCGTCCTCCACTTCGCGCCACACGTCCATCGAATCGAGCAGCGTGCCGTCGCAGTCGAAGATGACGCCGATGCGTCCAGGTTCCATGATGCCTCCCGAGATGCGGGGCCGGGCCCCGTCGCGTTTTTCGTCGCGTGCCAGCTTAGCAGACGGACCCGTCCGCGCGGCAAAGGCATCGGGTGAATTTGCAGAACCTTTACGGCTCGCGCGACCTGGGAACCTGCGCCACGCCCCGCCCGCAACGCACGCAGGGCTCGCGGTTCGCGCACGGCTCTCGCAACCTGCACGGCTCGCCGTAGCGGGCGCGATACGCTAGAGAAACCGCTGTTCGAACTGCTCGATGGGCTGCGGACGGCCGATGCGGTAGCCCTGCGCGCGGGTGCAGCCGGCTTCCCGCAGGGCGCGGTACTGCTGATCGGTCTCAATGCCCTCGGCCACCGTGGCTATGCCCAGCTCGTCGCACAGGCTCACGAGGCTGCAGATCACCTGCATGGTGCGCTTCTCGGTGCCCAGGCCCCACACGAGCGACTTGTCTATCTTCAGCACGTCGAACTCCAGCTGAATGAACAGCTGGAAGTTGGCGTTGTCCACGCCGAAGTCGTCGATGGACACGCGGAACCCCCGGTCGCGCAGCTCGTCCGCCACCGAGCGCAGCAGCGCCTCGTTCTCCTCGCGTGCGGACTCGGTGATCTCCAGCTCGATGAGCGACCGGTCGATGCCGTGCGACGCCACCACGGCCGCCACGCGCTCGACGAAGCCTCCTCGCCGATGGTGCGACGCGAGAAGTTCACCGCCAGCGGCACCGTCGGCCGTCCCTCCCGCTGCCAGCGCGCCACCGTCTCGCACGCCTTCGACAGCGCGAAGAAGTCGATGGCCGCTATCTCGCCCATATCCTCCAGCGCGGGGATGAACGACGCGGGCAGCGCCTGCATGCCGCGTTCGCGGTCGCAGTAGCGGATGAGCGCCTCGGCTCCCACGATCTCGCCCGTTCTGCCGGAGGCCTGCGGCATCAGGTGGATGGTCAGCAGGCCCGCCTCTGCGGCCTCCTGCGCGCCGCCCGGCCTAAGCAGGCTGCTCACGGCCGCGTCCGATGCCAGGTCGACACCCAGATCGACGGCGCGGTGGCGGCCGCGCTTCGCGCTGCGCATACGGTCGCCGGCCACGTCCAGCAAGCTGGTGGTGCTTGTGCACGTCTCGTGCCACGCCGGGCCGAGCGATGCGGGAATGCCCTCGTCGTGGAACTGCTGCGCAGCGCGTTCGGCCAGTTCGGCAAAGCGGTTGTAGTCGACGGACGTCGACACGGCGCAGAACTCGTCGTCGCCGATGCGGTACACGGCGTCGCCGAACACCTCCCGGAGGCAGGACGCTATGCGGCACAGCATCTCGTCGCCGGCAGAACGCCCCTGCTCGCGATTTACGATGGCCAGTCGATCGGCGTCCACCAGCACGAAGCCGATGCGCTCGAACGTGCCCCTATCGAAGTCGCGGTGAAATGCCGCACGCGAATGGGCGCAGGTCAAAGAGTCGTTCCAAGTCAATTCAGCCACCTGGCGCTGGGCGATCTCGCGCTTCATGCGGGCCGACACGAAGCTCGCGAACGCAACGAGTGGCGACTTCACCACCCCGAGCTCGCCGACGCGGCGGGGATTGTCGACGCCCAAATAGCCCGCGAACGTACCGTCTATCTTGATCGGAGCCGCTACGAGGGAAGCGATGTCCTGGCTTTTCAGTACCTCGTATTCGGCGGTACGCCCCAAGGACGGGAGATTGTCAACATCCTCGATGATCACAGCCTCGCCCGCGTCGAAGCGCTTGACCCATTCGTCTATGAGGCTTACGGGCATATCCTGCAGGATCCGCCGCTGCGGCGAGACGCCCAAGCCGCACCACTCGTGCGTGTTCGACATGAGGTCGCCCTCGCGCTTGAAGACGTAGGCACGATCGGCCTCGAGGAACGTTCCCAAGATGCGCAGCGCGTCGTTGAGAGCGGTCTCGAGCGTGTGCCCTCCCTCGAGCGCCCGGATGCAGTCGACGACCATGGAGCCGGCGTTCGCCAGGAACTTGAACGACTCGCCCTCGCGCTGCCGCTCCGTCATGTCGAAGGCTATCTCCAGGCGCGCAGGTCGCCCATCCCAGTCCACAATGCGGTCACGCAGCAGGTAATGGCGCCTGCTCACCGGGTTCGTGAACTCCCATTCGAAGAAGGACTCGCCTGACAGCCGCCCGTTCGTGCAGAACGGGCATGGCGCGTCGCGTCCCTGCAGCACCTGGTAGCACAGACGCTCGCCACCCTCTGCATCGACGCCGTAGAGGCGGCGACCCTCCTCGTTGAGGTAGAGCAGCCGGTGGGTTTCCATGTCGCAGACATAGACGAGCTCGGAGAGCCCATCGAGCATGGTATGGAGGACGTCTTGCCGCAAATCCATCTCCCTCGCTAGCATCGGGTCGGGCGTGTTGCCTGCCCGCGCGCGGCGCAACGGGAAGAGAGAACGCGCTGCCTGCCATTATAGAAGCAGGCGTTTACCGTTGCCAGAGGGGTGGTGAAAAGACGAAGCCCAGCGCGGCGCAGCGAGCCCTTCGGCGTGCCCGAACCTCGGGCATGGCCAAACCGCCGACGTTTCCGAAGCCCGCTGCGCCTATCGGCGTCTAGCCTTGCTGCACCAGGTTGCGGGCGCGGGCGCTCGAGCGCTCCAGCTGCTCGGAGGCGGTGCGCAGCGCGGCCACGTCGGCCTCGTCCACCTTGTCCACCTTCTTGGACAGGAGCTTGCGGACGGCGGCCACGTCGGCCTTGATCTGCTTCTTCTCGTCCTTCTCCAGCTGCTTGCCCTTCTGTGCGAGCGCTTGGTCGGCCTCGTTCGCCAACCGCTGCGCCTCCTCACGGGCCAGCATGGCGTCGCGGCGCGCCTCGTCCTGCTCGGCGTACTGCTCGGCATCGCGGATGGCGCGGTCCACCTCGTCGTCGGACATACGGCCCGAGTCGTCGATGGTGATGGACTGCTGCTTGCCGGTGTCCAGGTCCTTCGCCGACACGGTGAGGATGCCGTTCGCGTCGATGTCGAACGTCACCTCGATCTGCGGCACGCCGGCAGGCGCCCGCTTGATGCCCTTGAGGCGGAACGTGCCGATGGCCTTGTTGTCGGCGGCCATGGGGCGCTCGCCCTGCAGCACCTTCACCTCCACGCTCGTCTGGAACGCCGCGGCCGTGGAGAACACCTGTGAGTAGTGCACCGGCAGCGTGGTGTTGCGCTCCACGAGGCGCGTGGCCACGCCGCCCACCGTCTCGATGGACAGGCTCAAGGGGGTCACGTCCAACAGTAGCAGGCTGTTCGCCCGCACGAGCCCCGTCGACGCGCCGGCGAGCGTGGCAGCCTGGATGGCGGCACCGGTGGCCACGCACTCGTCAGGGTTGATGGAGGCCGACGGCTCCTGGCCTGTGAGCTTGCGCACGTGCGCCTGCACGGCCGGCACACGCGTGGAGCCGCCCACCAGCAGCACGCAGCCCAGCTCCGAAGCCGCGATGCCCGCATCGTTGAGCGCCGTCTGCACGGGCGCGGTCGTGCGCTCCACCAGGTCGCGCGTCATGTCGTCGAACGCGGCGCGCGTGACGGTGGCATCGAGGTGCAAGGGACCACCCGCATTCTGTGCGAGGAAGGGCAGATTCACGTGCGCGGAGTCGAGCGAGGAGAGCTCCTTCTTCGCCTGCTCGGCTGCCTCGCGCACGCGCTGCACGGCCATCGGGTTGCGGCGCAGGTCCTCGCCGTGCTCGCGCTGGAAGGCGTCCAGCAGGTAGTTCGCCACACGCTCGTCGAAGTCGTCGCCGCCCAGGTGGTTGTCGCCGGAAGTGGCCAGCACCTCGATGACGCCGTCGCCGATCTCGATGATGGACACGTCGAACGTGCCGCCGCCCAGGTCGTACACCATCACCTTCTGCGGCGTGCCGTTGTCCAGGCCGTAGGCCAGCGCTGCGGCCGTGGGCTCGTTAATGATGCGGAGCACGTCGAGGCCGGCGATTTTGCCGGCGTCCTTCGTGGCCTGGCGCTGCGCGTCGTCGAAGTACGCGGGCACCGTGATGACGGCCTGCGTAACGTCCTGGCCGAGGAACGCTTCGGCGTCGCGGCGGAGCTTCCGCAGGATCATGGCCGACAGCTCCTGCGGCGTGAACGCCTTGCCGTCGATGCTCGCCCTCCAGTCGCTGCCCATGCGACGCTTCACGGACGAGATGGTGCGGTCGGGGTTCACGGCCGCCTGCCGGCTGGCAATGGCACCCACCAGGCGCTCGCCGTCCTTCGAGAACGCCACCACGCTCGGCGTGGTGCGCTCGCCCTCCGCGTTCGGCACGATGGCGGGCCGCCCGCCCTCCACCGTTGCCGCGCAGCTGTTCGTGGTTCCCAGATCGATGCCTATCGTCGCTGTCATGCTTCGCTTCCTTTCAACCAGTGTGACAAAGGTGAGACAAGGGGACGGGGATGATGTCTCGTTCCCGGGAGCCTCACCGCCGCCGAGCGTATCG
>OLND01003631.1_pt1 | contig 11718 bp, 8 predicted proteins | sample 1672031 | NCBI WGS metagenome assembly OLND01 (sample SAMEA3136638, study PRJEB25190) | human gut metagenome | biome: human gut; feature: human-associated habitat; material: faeces | place: Austria | collected 2013
GTTTTGCGCCAGATAATACCCAGTAGGATATGACGCACAGCATCATATCACTGGGGCAAAGGGCTGCACCCTCTGCACTCTTGCTCCGGGCAAGCTGACAGGCACAGATTTGCGAATCTCTGCCCATCAGCTCGTCCGGCTTTTTCAGTTGACCAAATTGACCAACTGATTTTGCCTGTTCCCAAAATTGTAACAGGCAGATAGACGGTCTGATAACAGCCATCCCACCCTGATTCCCATTTTGGGGAATTGGGTAGGAGCTGGCAAGTGCCGTTTCCCGTCACTTACCACTCTTGGCAAACTGTCAACCTGACACTTTGCCAACACCCCCTATAAAGGAGAACTTTGGCGTTTTGCTGCGTACGTGCGTACGCAGCAGGTGGCTTTCTCTGTACGCATGTACGCAGCGAAAGACCGAAAACGCACCATATAGGGGGGATCAAAAGCGGGTCATGCCCGCCAGCCATTGGGGGAGAGGTCGGGCTGCACAAGGGCTTCGATGCCCACAAAGCCCCGGACTCTCCGCCCGGACGAGTTGACGATGTTGTTGGTGGATTCCAGATTATACCTGCGCTGGTTGGCGATCAGCGCATCGCTGAATCCTCTGGCCTTGATTGCATTCAGGCTGTTCTCCTCGCACCACATCTTGTAGACCTCATACAGCTCTTTCGAGCTGGTGCAGGCATCCGCCTTCAGGCGGATGTAGCCCTCGGATTCGAGGAAATCGAACACATTGTTGTTGTCCCGCTTCACCAGTTCCCGGTTGCGCTTGGCACGGTCACTCTCGGTGAACTGGAAACCATTCTTCACCAGCCGCTGCAAGCCCTCAAATGCCCACAGCAGGATGCCCTCAACCTCTGCCGCCATCTTCTCGGCAATGTCCGGGTCGTCCACACGAGACAGGGGCTTGTCCTTGGTGGTCAAAATGAGCTGACGGCGGTAGAAACCGTCCGAGCGGTCATACAATGCCTGCAGATCGCCGTTGCTGAACGCCAGCAGGCGGGCATACATCCAGCCCTGATAACTCTGCTTGCCCTTGCGCTCCAAGTCCATCTGCCCCTGCGCGGTCACGATGGACTTGACATAGTTGGTCTGGCGCAGGGCTTCCATCCGCATATCATCGTCCACGCAGAGCAGGGTGTGCTCCAGATCGGCACGGGCAAAGCGGTTCTCCGAGATCTTGCCGATGCTGCCATCCTTCATGTTGCAGCCGAACAGCCGGGACAGCACCACGCCGATCTGCGACTTGCCCTCACCGCCGCTGCCCTTGATGACCATCATGCGCTGACCCTTGTTGCTGGGGATCAGGCAGTAGCCGATGAACTCCTGCACCGTGGGAACGTCCTCCGGGTAGAGCAGGTCGGACAGGAACCGCAGCCAATGGGTGGGCTGTGCAGCTTTCGGGTCATATTTGACCGGGAGCCGGTTGCGGACGATCTCCGGCTTGCCCTCCTGAAAGGTGCCGTCCAGATACAGGGTGCCGTTTGCCAGTGCAATACGGTCAGTGACGGGCGGGAAGTCCTCCACCTGTGCCGCCAGTTTCAGAACGTCCACCACATTGGTGACCTTCTTGGCAAGGTTCGCTCCGACGTATTCACGCATCATCTCGAAGATCTCACACCGCAGGGGCATGGGGTCCACCATTCTGCCGTCCGGGGTGAAAAATGCGCCATTCGAGTAAAGCAGTTGGTGGCTGCTCAGGAAATCGTCACAGAACAGGGATTCGTTGAAAAAGCCTTTCTTGAACCATGCAGGGGTAAAATTACGCATAGGCATTCCGTCCTTTCATTGGCGTTACGGTAAGAAAATGTGGTCATTTTGACCACATTTTCTTACTCCGCAACTGAGAAATCAACGTCCTGCCGTTCTCCCTGCATGGCTTTCCTGCCCCCTTCCGGCGGCGTTTTCCGGCTCTCCTTCTCAGGGTCATCGCCGGGTATCCCATGCAGACGGTCATGCGGTTTTCAAGGTGCGGTGCTGGATTTGGCAATAAAAAATCGCCACACAACAACCTGAACCTGACCATCCCTTCTGGGATGGCCTTGGTTCGGGTTTGCTATGTAGCGATAAGAAAGTCAAAAACTTGCTCCGACTCCTTCGGGAGCCGAGCTGGAACTCTAAGTAAATATGTTATATTAAATTGTTGGAATAGGTTACCACAAAAAACGAGCTATGTCAACACAAAGTTTCGAGAACACGCTGATTTCGGCAGCTTGCAAGAAAAGACAAGAAAAACTTTTGTAAAAAGAGAGAGGGCTGGACGCTGCCAGCCCTCTTGACAAAGAATCAAGGTGAAAGTTGCATCGAAACACAATGTAAGGGAATATAAGGCGCTAGAACAGGGACGGTATTTGCCCCTGTTAGGTTTCATGAAGGATAAAAGGTCAATTAAAATTACTTGACGAAATGGAGGCAGACATGCTATGCTGTGGGTATACACTTTTATACACTATGGGAATGGAGCGGCGTATGACCAAGAAAGAGGAAGTAGTTTCCTGTGTGCAGCGGCTGGCGGCCGCTGCTCCGGAAAAACGGGAAGTTGGCGTGACCACACAGGAACTGGCAGAACAGCTGCAAATGCAGCGCTCTAACCTGAGCACTCTGCTCAACGAGCTGGTGGCAGATGGGAAGATGGAAAAGCTGCCGGGTCGTCCGGTGCACTACCGGCCGCTGATGGCAGGGGATACACCGAGGGGCGAGACTTCCTGCTTCAAGATACTGGACAGTTGCGAGGGCAGTTTGAGGCCCATGATTCAGATGGCAAAGGCAGCGATTCTTTACCCGGATCACAGCCTGAATACCCTGATCGAAGGCCCTTCCGGTTCGGGCAAGACTACATTTGGCTACCTGATGTACCAGTTCGCTTGCGAGAACAAGGTGCTCCCGATGGGTGCGCCCTTTGAACGATTCAGCTGCCACTATTATGACGATCAGGAGGAAAAAGCATACAGCCGCCTGTTTGGTGCAGGCGAAGCACTGGAAAAGGCCAAGGGAGGTATGCTGTTTCTGGATAACGTCGAATATCTGCCGGTGGGCTGCCGGGAACATTTGCTCGATCTGATCGAGAATGACGATGCTGTGCTGCGAGATATCATTCTGGTGTGTTCCCTGCAGGATAAAGCCCGTGCTTCGGTCAAGGATGCCTACACGGCTCGCTTTTCCGCCCGGATCGAATTGCAGCCGCTGCAAAACTGGCAGCTGGGGGAGCGTTTTGCGCTGGTGCAGCAGTTCCTGATCAATGAGGCTGTGCGAATGAAGCGCACTGTGCGAGTGAACGCTGAACTGCTGCACTGCCTGTGCCTGTATCGGTGCGAAAATAACGTAAAACAATTCAAAAACGATATCCGTTTGGGCTGCGCCAATGCCTACCTGCGGGCCTTTCATGCAGACGAAAAGGAAGAACTGCCGCTTTACCTCAACGATTTTCCCAGCGGCGTGCAGCGAGGCCTGCTGTACTACAAGACCTACCGCAAGCAGCTGGAAGAACTGATCCCACAGGGCTATGCCTATACCTTCTCGGCGGACAGTATGCACAAGGAAAACTGCGATGCCGGCCAGCAGATGCCAGAGTTCGGGCACCCACCGCTCAGCGATTCGGTCTATGACATCATCGACCGCAAGGGCGACGAGCTACGGCAGCGCGGCATCGGCGAAGAGGACATCAGCCGCATCATCAACGCCGAACTGGAATACGATATGAAGCAGTTCACCAGCCGGATGCCCCAGAGCAAGGTCAATCGTGAATCGTTGTATAAGGTGATGGATCGGCGCATCGTGGATGGTGTGGATGCGCTGCTCAAACAGACCTCTCGCCAGTTCAACCGAGTGTACCCGGAATCCACTTTCTACGGTCTGTGTCTGCACCTTTCCTCCACGCTGGAACGCAGAAAGGCAGCAAAGCAGCGGCTGTCCAATGAGCGTATTCTGGATGTGGTGCAGAACCACCGGGAGGAATATGCCATTTGTATGCAGTTCGCTTCGGCAATGGAAAAAGAACTTGGTGTGCCCATGTCCATTGATGAGGCTGTTCTGCTGACCCTGTTCCTGTGCGAGGGCAACGAGACCCATAAAGCCGAGGACGGCCCGGTGGTACTGATCGCCATGCATGGCGACTCTACGGCTTCCTCCGTGGCGGATGTGGTCAACTCGCTGGCCGGGTGCGGCAATACCTATGCCTACGATATGCCGCTGGACAAGGATATGCAGCAGGCGTGCGATGAGCTTAAGGCCATGATCCAGGAGCTGGACCGTGGGCAGGGCATTCTGCTGCTGTACGATATGGGCTCTCTACGCACCATGGCAGAGGTGATCTCCAAGGAGACCGGTGTGCAGATCCGCACCGTGGCGGTACCGGGCACCCTGATCGCAGTGGACTGCTCCCGCAAGGCGGCCTCGGCCAGTTCGCTGGAAGAACTGCACGAAGATGCCATGGGCAGCTGCCGGGATTTTTACACCAACATTGCAGAGCCGGAAGGACGTTCCCACCACAAAAACACGCCGGTCATCATCACGCTGTGCATGACCGGTGAGGGTGGCGCAGTGCAGATGAAGAACTACCTGGAAAAGAACGCCGGGCTCAACGGCATTCAGGTCATCCCACTTTCTATCAGTGACCGCAAGGCTCTGCTGAACGAGGTGAACCGCCTGCGTGAAGAACACGAGATCCGTTGCGTCATCGGCACTTACGACCCCGGCCTGCACGGCATTCCGTTTATTTCGGTGGTCAAGCTGTTCGAGACGCCGGCAGATAAATTGGATATGCTGCTCACCATTCCGGAGTCCGACCACACGCCGGTGAACTACGAGATGATCTTCTCCTACCTGTCCAGCCAGATGCCTGCGCTGGACATCAAAAAGCTGCGTAAGAGTCTGCCTCGGGCGCTGGCGAAGATTAAGCGCATCTCCGCCGAAGGACTGGATCAGAATCAGGAACTGGGGCTTTTCCTGCACATTGCCTGCGCCATCGATCGGCTGCAAAACGGTGAAGCCATGCCGGAAAAGGGCAATCGGCAGGGCATCATCAGCCGCAACAAGCGCCTGTACAACGATCTGCGAGAGATCTTGTCCGGGCTTGAAGAAACATTTGACATTCGTTTCTCGGACGATGAGCTCGCATATATGATCGCAATGGTCAAAAAACTATAAGCGTTTGTGTATAACTTGCACAATGGGAGATCCTTCGTGCTGTTCAAGCTCTGCTGAAAAGGCAGAGCTTTTTTTGTGGGTGATATGCGGATTTCGCCTTGATAAGATGGAATTATGTGTCATTTTTATTTATTTTAAAATATTTATGAAGAACTCTTTAAGGATCTTTGAAGAAAAGTGTATAACCGATCGACCGCATTTCAAGTATGATTTTGGATAAAATTGGTGCAAATGAAAGAAAATGGTTGACAAAAATGGGGTGCTGGCCGCTTTTTTGATGGATCGCAGACCGGAGTGTTTAAAATGAGGGACATAGCGTATAAAATTCCGTCTGCACGGCCTGCCGCAGCTGGTTTGACAGAAACGGCAGGGCATCTGTATAATCGGGCCAATGAAAGCGGCACACCGCCGTGCGATGCCGCAAACCGATGAAGGAGGAATACACCTATGGCAATGACCCCCGATGAGCTGATCGACACTTCCATGATGCTGATCGTCCACTCCGGCGATGCCCGTGCCGCTGCGTTCCACGCATTGCAGGAAGCAAAAGCCGGCAACTACGAGGAAGCGAAAAAGCTGATGGCAGAATCCCAAAAGAAAGCGCTGGAGGCGCACCACATCCAGACCGGCCTGCTGACCGATGAGGGCAACGGCGAAGGCCCCCAGGTCAATCTGCTGCTGGTTCACGCACAGGACCACCTGATGACCAGTATGCTGGCACAGGAGCTGATTGCAGAGCTCATTGAGCTGCACGAAAAGAAGGCAGACAAAGAGTAACCCTTGACCGAACATCCACCCCATCACACACATTTAAAGGAGGATTTTCTCATGGCAAAAGAGAGAGAAAGCGCAATCGAGCGTTTTGCCGAAAGCAAGTTTATGAGAAAACTGCAGGAAGGCAGCCAGAAGCTGGCTTCCAACGAGATCTTCTCGACCATTTCCGGCGGCATGGGCGCTACCATGGGTCTGATCATGGTTGGTGCTGTCATCCAGATCGTCTGCGCAGTCGGCGCATTGTTTGGCTGGGACACCAGCAGCGCATCTTATCAGGCCTTCTATATGCCCTATAAGCTGACCATGGGTCTGATGGGCTTCTTCATGTGCTTCTCCATGGCATATAACTATGCCAAGCGCAAGAAGATGAACCAGATGCAGTCGGTCGTTACCGCTCTGGTCTGCTACATCCTGGTCGTTTCTCCCCCGGTCTCTGCTTCCGTGGTCGCCGCAGACGGCACCATCGGCAGCGCATTTGATGCCCTGAATCTGAGCAGTCTGGGCACCGGCGGCATGTTCGTGGCCATCATCGTGGGTCTGTGCTCTGTAGCCATCAGCAAGTTCGTCATCGACCATAACTGGACCATCAAGCTGCCCGACGTTGTGCCCGAAGGCATTGCACACTCCTTCAACGCCATCATCCCCATGAGCGTGAACATCATCGTCTGGTACGGTATTTCCCTGATCATCTCCGCTGTTTCCGGCGGCGCTCTGACCCTGTCCAGTCTGATCACCCTGATCCTGTCCGTGCCGGTCAATTTCCTGACCTCCACTCCGGGTATGTTCGTGGTCATTGCTCTGGCTCAGCTGTGCTGGTTCTTCGGCATCCACGGCACCGGCGTGATTTTCACCGTTCTGATGGTGCCCTACATCACCGCTTACACCACCAACGCTGCACTGGCCGCTGCCGGTCAGCCTCTGCAGTTCTTCCCCGTCTTCCTGATGGGCGCCAACGGCATCATGGGCGGCGCCGGCAATACCATGCCCTTCTCCCTGATGGGGCTCAAGAGCAAGTCCAAGCGCATCCAGGCCGTGTCCAAGGCATCTTTCATTCCCGGTCTGTTCGGCATCAACGAGCCTGCCATCTTCGGCTACCCCATCATGTACAACGCCATCCTGCTGATTCCCTTCATGCTGTGCCCGATGGTCTGCTCCGCTCTGCTGCTGGTGGCATGGAACCTGCACTGGATCGCTTATCCGCAGGTGCTGATCATGACCACCCTGCCGGTCGTGTTCCAGACCTTCCTTACTACACTGGACTGGCGCAACGTCATCTTCGCGATCCTGATGTTCCCGGTCTGCTGGCTGATCTGGCGTCCCTTCTACAAGATCTACGAGAAGCAGTGCATCGAAGAAGAGGCTGCTGCCGAAGCTGCTGAACTGGCTGCCCAGAACAAGTGATCTTGCAAGATCCGGGCAACCCTTACAACTGTGAATTTACCACTTTGGAACCCAAAGCCGGTTGAAAAAAGCGGGCCGGTCGGCATGGATCGGCTCGCTTTTTCGTTTTTTATCACACAGAATAAACATTTAAGGAGAAACTGAAATGCAAAAGAGAAGACTGGGCATCTCCCTGTACCCTGAGCGCAGTACCTTTGAGCAGGATGTGGCTTATCTGGAAAAGGCTGCAAAGCTGGGCTTTGACCTGCTGTTCATCGCTCTGCTGGGCGCAGGTGACCGCCAGCAGACCATCGACCGCTACAAGCCCCTGCTGGCCAAGGCCAAGGAGCTGGGTTTTGAGATCGAAGCCGATGTGAACCCCATGATGTTTGAACGCATGGGCATCAACGCCAGCTTCTTCCACGGTCCGCTGGATCTGTCTTTCTTCACCGAGCTGCAGGTGGATATCCTGCGTCTGGATCTGGGCCTGAACGATATGGAAGAAGCCTTCCTCTCCAAGAACAAAGAGGGGATCAAGATCTGCGTGAACGGCTGCAACACTCAGGATCATGTGGGTCATGTACTGGCTGCCGGCGGTGACCGTGATATGATCCTGGGCTGCCACAACTACTATCCGCACCGCTACACCGGCGTTTCTCTGGAGCACTTTGAAAAGGGATCTGCACCCATGGTCAAGCACAACCTGCGTCTGCAGTCCTTCGTTACCTCCCAAAACCCGGAGGCCTTTGGCCCCTGGCCCGTCACCGAGGGTCTGCCCACGCTGGAAATGCACCGTGACTGGCCCATTGAGATCCAGGTGGGGCACTATGTGATGATGGGGTATGTCAACGATATCATCATCGCCAACGCCTACGCCACCGATGCCGAGCTGGAAGCCATGGCCGCCGCCAACAGCACCAAGATCATGTTCCACATGACCCCGGCCGAAGGCCTGCCCGAGAGCATGAAGAAGCGCCTGCGGATGAACCTGTCCGTTCGTGGCGACAGCGGCGAGTGGATCATCCGCACCCTGGAGAGCCGTATGCTGCGAGAGGCGACCGAGCCCTTCAACACCGTGGACATCCAGCCCGGTGACGTGCTGATCGACAACAACCTCTATGGCCAGTACGCCGGTGAGGTGCAGATCGCTCGTAAGCCCATGAAGAACTACGGCAAGACCAACGTGGTGGGTCACATTGACCCCCGTGAGGTCGAACTGCTGCCCTACATGAAGGGCTCCACCCCGTTCGGGTTCAACTTCTGAAAACTAGAAAGGAAGGTGCGTCCCCATGTCTTTCCCGAAGGATTTCCTCTGGGGCGGTGCTACCGCTGCCAACCAGTGTGAAGGCGGCTGGAACGAGGGCGGCAAGGGCCTTGCCGCTTCGGACGTGCAGACCGCCGGTTCCCTGACGGAACCCCGCTATGCGACCTACATTGATAAGGACGGCAACCCCGGCAAGGTGATGGTCTTCCAGCCGCTGCCGGAGGGTGCACACCGTGCCGTGCTGCCGGGTTACTACTATCCGTATCATGAGGCTATCGATTTCTACCACCACTACAAAGAGGACATTGCCCTGTTTGCCGAGATGGGCTTCAAGGTGTTCCGTATGTCCATTGCATGGACACGCATCTATCCCAACGGCGTGGAGGAAACGCCCAATCAGGCTGGTCTGGATTTTTACCGGAACGTATTTCTGGAATTGAAGAAGTACGGCATCGAGCCGCTGGTCACCATCCAGCATTACGATGTGCCGCTGTATCTGGAAGAAACGTTTGGCGGCTGGAAGAACCGCAGGCTGATCGAGCTGTTTGACCGCTACACCGAGACCATCTTCCGGGAATACAAAGGTCTGGTCAAATACTGGCTCACCTTCAATGAGATCAACGTGCCCCTCATGATCAAGGATTTGATCCCTGGTTACCCGGCAGAGAACATCCGGCAGGATTTCCAGCTGCTGCACCACCAGTATGTGGCCAGCGCCCGTGCCGTGAAACGTGCTCATGAGATCGATCCTGAAAATGTGGTGGGCTGCATGATCGGCGGTGGACCCAGTACCTACCCACTGACCTGTGACCCCAAGGACGTGCTGCTGGTTCAGGAAAAATTGCAGGAAGGCATCTACTACACTGCCGACGTGATGGCCAAGGGTGCGTACCCATACTTTGCACCAAAGATCTGGAAAAAGTACGGCGTGAATCTGGACATAACGCCTGAAGATGTGGTAGACTTGCAGCAGGGTACGGTGGATATGATCACCTACTCCTATTACTCTACCAGCTGTGCTACCACCCACCCGGTCACAGAGACGGCAGGCGGCAACCTGAACATGGGCCCCAAGAACCCCTACCTCACGTACAACGAGTGGGGCTGGAGCCTGGACCCGGACGGCCTGCGCTACTCTCTGAACGAGTACTACGCTCGGTATCATCTGCCGCTCATGGTCGTGGAGAACGGTCTCGGCGCTTCCGACACACTGGAAGCAGACGGCACTGTGCACGACCCCTACCGCATCGCCTATGTCAAGGCGCATGTGCAGGCCATGGAGGCTGCTATGGCAGACGGCGTAGACCTGCGTGGCTATACCCCCTGGGGCTGCATCGATCTGGTAAGCGCTTCCACCGGTGAGATGAAAAAGCGCTACGGTTTTATCTATGTGGATAAAAACAACGATGGCACTGGTACGCTCAAGCGTTACCGCAAGGATTCTTTCTACTGGTACAAAAAGTGCATCGCCACAAATGGCGAGGATCTGACCTAAAATGTTTTTCTCCGCACCTCTGTGTGCGGTGAGATGATTTGAAAGGAGCTTTTTATTATGAAAGTTTTGCTCTGCTGCGCTGGCGGTCTGTCCAGCAGCATCCTGATGAAGAAGATGAAGACCTGGGCTGACGCACACGGTGAGGATCTGGAGATCCAGGCCATGGGTACTGGCGAGGCTGTGGAAACCTGGCAGAATGGCTACGAGTGCGTGCTTCTGGCTCCCCAGGTGAGCTACCGCCTGAAGCAGCTGCAGGAGGAAATCAAGCTGCCCATCGCAGAAGTTCCCTCTCTGGATTATGCCATCGGTAATGCCGAAAACGTGATGAAGCTGGCCCACAAGCTGTGCGATAAATAATCGAGAAAAACGACTGCGGAATCATGGGTGCAAGAGATTGCACGGATATGTGCCGCAACCTGCCCAAGGAGCATCCGGAAGGCGATTGGAGCGTTATCCTCGTGGCCGATGAACAGGCACGGAATTTGCTATAAAAATCCGATAAAATAGAAGCCACCCCACATCAAGCTGTTTTCACAGATTTGATGCGAGGTGGCTTTTGCTATGCACAGCACGTGATGGCTTAAGGTACGATGATAAGGTACTTATTACCTTTAATTATAAGGAAGGTACGGATACGATCACTTTCGGGGAAGCTGTGAAAGCGGAGAAAAGTTCGGATTTTTTGTTTTCTTCGGAAAACAGAACGAATCCATTGCTTCCCCCGAAAAATGATCCACTGGTGTATGCAGACCTGATTCTCAATGGTGACCCGGAGGAATACTTGAAAAATGTAACCGGGAGCCACAGGCTAGAAATCTAAATGACTGCTGGACAGTACCATTTTTGAGCTGGTGTTGTCCGGCATTTTTTAGTGTTGGCCGATTAATTTTAATGGAATCTTTATATTTCTACAATTTTCTTTACGGCTCTTTTATTTATTCCATGCTAATCTTTTATGCACACGGATAGGTAAAGGAGCTTTTATGATTCAATATCCTCGTTACAAACGGCACCGTTTTTCTTCTTTTCAGGTCATTATTGCAGGTTTTGCGGCAGTTGATCTGGTGGGCGCATTGCTTCTGATGCTCCCGATCGCTGCACAGCAGCGGTGCGTCACACCGTTCCATGAGGCACTGTTTACCTCCACTTCTGCCCTTTGCGTGACCGGCCTTGTGGTTCAGGATACCGGCAGCTACTGGTCGGTATTCGGGCAGAGCGTGATCCTTCTTCTGATCCAGATCGGAGGATTGGGCGTCATTACGGTGGGTGCTGCCTTTGCGCTGCTTTCCGGGCGAAAGATCTCCCTCAAGCAGCGCAGCACGATGCAGGAAGCTACGGCTGCCCCGCAGATGGGCGGCATCGTGCGGCTGACAGGCTTTATTCTGCGGATCACCGCTCTGTTTGAACTGGCCGGTGCTGCACTGCTGCTGCCGACATTTTGCGCCGATTATGGATTGCGCGGGATCTGGTATGCACTGTTTCATTCCATTTCGGCGTTCTGCAATGCCGGGTTTGACCTGCTGGGAACAGAGGATGCAAAATTTGTTTCGCTGACACGGTATGCAGGTGACCCATTGCTTACCACAGTGATCGCGGCCCTGATCGTCTTTGGCGGCCTTGGCTTTCTGACATGGGAGGACATTTGTACATATCGCCTTGA
>OLND01003642.1_pt1 | contig 11679 bp, 10 predicted proteins | sample 1672031 | NCBI WGS metagenome assembly OLND01 (sample SAMEA3136638, study PRJEB25190) | human gut metagenome | biome: human gut; feature: human-associated habitat; material: faeces | place: Austria | collected 2013
TTGACCAGATACAGGCCGATCCAGTTGAACATGATGGAAGTAATGACCTCGTTGACGTTAAAGTATGCCTTGAACAGGCCGGGGAAGATGCCCCAGATCGCACCGCCGATGGCCGCTGCCAGCAGGCAGACGAACCAAGGCAGCTGAAACTGGATGGCACACAGCAGGGCGAAGAACGAGCCCATGGTGTACTGGCCAGGTGCGCCGATGTTGAACAGGCCAGTCTTGAATGCAAAGCCGACCGACAGGCCGCACATCATCAGCGGCGCTGCCTGATATAATACCTTGCCAAGCTTGTCCATGCTGGCAAAGCCGGTGGTCATCATGGCCCTCATGCCTTCCAGCGATGCGCCAGGGTTCAGCACCACCAGCAGGATAAAGCCCAGCACCAGGCCGATGACGATGGACAGCAAACTTGCCAGAACGCCTACCACGCCGGGGTTCTGCAAAAGCGGCTGTTTGGATTTTTTACTCATGCTTTCGCCTCCCCTTGCTTTTTAGCGCCTGCCATGTACAGGCCCAGTTCCTCAACCGTCGTGGTCTTGGGATCGAACTCGCCCACGATCTCACCCTCGTACATAACAAGGATGCGGTCGGACAAGTTCATGACCTCGTCCAGCTCCAGGCTGACGAGGAGAACAGCCTTGCCTTTATCGCGCTCGGCCACGATCTGCTTGTGGATATACTCGATCGCGCCGACGTCCAGGCCACGGGTGGGCTGGACTGCGACCAGCAGCTCCGGCTCCTTATCGACCTCGCGGGCGATGATGGCCTTCTGCTGGTTGCCGCCGGACATACTGCGGGCGATGGTGGCAGGGCCTTGGCCGCTGCGCACGTCATACTGCTTGATAAGGCGCTCGGCGTATTCCTGCACGGCGGCCTTTTTGATGAAGCCGTGGTTCTGGAACTCGGGCTGCCAATAGCGTTGCAAAACCATATTGTCCGCCAACGTGTAATCCAGCACCAGGCCGTGCTTGTGGCGGTCCTCCGGGATATGGCTCATACCCGCCTTGCTGCGCTCGCGGATGGGGGCGCTGGTGATGTCCTTGCCTTCCAGCTTGATGGTGCCGGAGGTGGGCTTTTCCAGGCCTGTAATGCCGTAGATCAGTTCGCTCTGGCCGTTGCCGTCGATACCGGCGACGCAGACGATCTCGCCCGCGCGGACATTGAAGCTGACGCCGCGCACGGCGTTGTTCTTGTGTACCTTGCTGGGCACAACGAGGTTTTCCACTTCCAGAATCGGCTTGCCCGGCTCGCAGGGCTTTTTCTCAACGGCAAACTGCACGTCGCGGCCGACCATCATCTTGGACAGTTCCTCTTTGGTGGTGTCCTTGATATCCACCGTGCCGATGTACTTGCCCTTGCGCAGGACCGTGCAGCGGTCAGAAACGGCCATGATCTCGTTGAGCTTGTGGGTGATGAACAGGATGCTCTTGCCCTCGGCCTTGAAGCCGCGCATAATATCCATGAGCTCGTCGATCTCCTGCGGGGTAAGAACTGCCGTAGGTTCGTCGAAAATTAAGATCTCATTGTCGCGGTACAGCATCTTCAGGATTTCGACACGCTGCTGCATACCGACGGAAATGTCGCTGACCAGCGCGTCCGGGTCGACCTTCAGGCCGTACTTTTCGCTCAGGGCCATGACCTTTTTGCGGGCCTCGTCCTTCTGCAAAAAGCCGTGCTTCGTATCCTCGACGCCGAGGATGATGTTATCGAGCACCGTGAAGCACTCGACCAGTTTGAAGTGCTGATGCACCATGCCTATGCCCAGTGCGTTGGCATCGTTCGGGTTGTTGATCTTGACTTCTTTTCCGTTTTTCTTGATCGTACCCTGCTCCGGCTGGTACAGACCAAAGAGCACGCTCATCAAGGTAGATTTACCGGCGCCGTTTTCGCCCAGCAGGGCATGGATCTCGCCCTTGCGCAGCTGCAGGGTGATATCGTCGTTGGCTTTGATACCGGGGAATTCCTTGGTGATGTGCAGCATTTCGATGACATAATTATCTGCCAATCGTTGCACGCCCCTTTCAATGTGTACGGGCTTGTACACAAATTCTTACTCTATATTATACAGAAAAACTCTGCTGTGCACAAGAGAATCTGCGCAAAAAGTCGTCAGAATTTGTAGAAAACCAACAAAAACCACCCTGCGCGGGATGCGCAGGGTGGTCAAAAGTCATGCCTTTAAAGCATCTGCCGTATCAGATCAGCTCTGGTAGTCCACGGTGATGGTGGTGACAGCGGGCTTGACATCAGCATCGAAGCTGTCGTCGATGGCCAGAGAGCCGTCCACGATAGCAGCGTACATGGTGTCGTACTGCTCCTGGGTGAAGCTGGTGAACTTGCTGGTCGCCATGGGCAGACCAACACAGTTCTCAGCAGCGCCGAGCTTGGTTTCCTTGCCGGAGTAGGTCTCACTGAACTTCCAGCCGTTGTTCAGGGCATCGGTCAGAGCCTCGTTGACAGATTCGGCCAGACCCTTCGTGGCGGAGGTGATAACGGTGTCGAACTGACCGGACTGGTCAACGTCAACGCCGATCATCTTGCCGCCGTTGGCCTGAGCAGCAGCGTCGCAGCTCTGGCAGACAGGGCCGCCGCAGGCAAAGACGACCTCGGTACCCTCAGAGTACCAGCCATCCATCTTGTTCTTGACTTCATCGGTAGCAGCGAAGCCGCCGGAGTACCAGTACTTGATGTTGACATCCGTAGCACCGATCTCCTTGGCAGCGGCGTCAGCGCCCTGCACGAAGCCGTAGCCGTAACGGATAACAGCGGGAACGGCCATGCCGCCCAGGAAGCCCAGCTCCTTGTAGCCGTCGTAAACAGCGGCATAGCCGGCCAGGTAACCAGCCTGCTCTTCCTTATAGGTGATCAGAGCGGTGTTGGCCGTGGGAGTCTTGTCGCCCAAGTCGGCGGTGGAAACGTCCAGGGCCAGGAACTGCACATCGGGGTACTTTTCCTGAGCCTCGGCAATGGCGGAACCGAACAGGTAGCCAGCCACGACGATGGACTTAGCGCCGTCGTTGACAGCGTTGTCCATCTGCTCCAGACGGGCAGCGTCAGAGTCCTCAGTGGGACGGTAGTAGTTGGCGCTCAGGTTGTTTGCAGAGCAGAAGTCCTGCACACCCTGCCAGGTGTACTGGTTGAAGGACTGGTCATCGATGTTGCCAACGTCGGTAACGAAGGCGACATCGGTCTTGCTGCCGGAAGTGCTGGCGGCAGAAGCGGCCTCAGAGGTAGCCTCTGTCGTGGTGCTCGTGGCGGTGCTGGCGGAAGAACCGCCGCAGGCAGCCAGAGAGAGCGCCATGCTGGCAGCCATTACAAAAGCAAGAAACTTTTTCATGGTTTTGATCTCCTTAGGTTGTTTTTCAGTTGCGCAGCGGGGCGAGTTCCCCGCCGCAGTACCTTCAGTATACCGCATCTGCGGCGGCAATTCAATGAAAAAAGATGACAAAAAGAATTACAAAAGCATAACAAAGGGTTTACATGGTCCGATTCACCGTCACATTGGGGGTGTCGGGCAGGGTGTCCAGGTCGGCGTAGGCATCCACTTTGCGCACGCTGGTACGCAGATCCTCGTACAGTTTTCGGTAATCGTCCTGGGTGAAGGTGTCAAACCGCCAAGGCGCACCCGCTTCCAGCGCGACCGCGCCGGTGGTGTAGCCGACCTTCTCGGTCTGGCCCGCGCTCTGGGTGTCCCAGCTGCCATTCGTGAAGAAGCTGTACAGCTCCCGCTGGACGGCGGCGTTATAGCACTTGACCGCGCTTGCCAGCACGCGGCCGCTCAGGGCGGTGTTGTCCACATCGGTGGTGACAGCCTTACCGCCGGTCTGGTTGACTGCGGAGACCGCACCCTCGTACAGGTTGCCGCCGCTGACCATAATGAGCGCTGTACCGTTATTGTACCAATCCACCATACGCTGGGTGATGGCATCGCTGTTCTCGTCGGTGTCAGTGAACCAGGTCTGTAAGGTCACGTCCTCGCCCTGTAATTCTGCGGCGGCCTCTGCCCCCTGCAAAAAGCCGGTGGCGTACCGCACAATGCCGGGCACCTCCCGCGTGCCAATGAAGCCGAGGGCGGTGTACCCTTCGGTCACGACGGCGTAGCCCGCCAGATACCCGGCCTGTTCTTCCTGGAAGAGGACGCAGTGGACGAGTTCGGCAGTCTTGTAGGCGCTGTAATCGGCGTTGTGGGGTTCATCGTCGAACAGCAGGTAGTGTACATCGGGGTAGTTGTCCTGGATGCGGTAGAGTGCTTCGCCCGCAGCCTCGCCCTGGCAGACGACAAGCCTTGCGCCGCTCTCGGCGGCGGCACGCAGGGCAGTCTCGGCATCATCGGCCGTATTGCCCGCGGCGGCATAGGTATCGGCGGTGTAGCCGTACGTGTTGGCGAAGGTCTGCACGCCCTGCCACAGCATGGCGTCTGCCCCGTTCTCTGTGCCGGAGGGGCCTGTCACCAGTGCAATGGTCTGTCCGCCTGCCGGGATCAGCGTCGGGTCATCGGGCTGGTAGACGAACGTTGCGTCGTTGGTGGGGGCAGTCACGGTATTCTGTTCCTGCGCCGGGTCGGCGGTGTCAGCCGCCTTGCAGGCGGTCAGCCCCGCCAGCAGTACCAGCGTCAGGAACAGTGCTAAGAATTTCTTCATGGGTTAAGGGAACTCCTTTGGTTTTCTGAAAAGCCGCCCCTCAAAGGGGAGCCAAAGAATTTTCACTCCAGATTCGCCGGGCCGAAGCCGTAGGGCAGCAGGTCGCCGAGGGTGGTCACGATGTAATCGTTCTCGTCTTTCGCCATAATGACGGTCAGTTTCGGCCCGCCGAACTCATAGAGCGCCTGGCGGCAGACACCGCAGGGGCCAGTGACGAGGGTGTTCTTCTCCCCCACTTTGCTGCCCACAATGGCGATAGCGTCAAACTCGCGCACCCCCTCGCTGACTGCCTTGAACAGGGCCGTGCGCTCGGCGCAGTTCGTGGGGGTGTAACCTGCGTTCTCGATGTTGCAGCCCTTGAACACGCGGCCATCCCTGGCCCGCAGCGCCGCGCCCACATGGAAGCGGGAGTACGGCACATAGGCAAACTTCTGGCCCTCAAAGGCTTCGCGGATCAGGGCCTGGATCTCAGCTTTTTCCATCTTACTTCTCCAAAAAGGCGTCCACGCCCAGCGCGACCTTCATCATGGCGGTAAAGCTGGTTTGGCGCTGTTCGGCGGTGGTGATCTCCGGCGAGACAAAGCTGTCGGAGATGGTCAGCAGGCAGGCCGCGCGCTTGCCCAGCACCTTCGCGTTGTGGAACAGCGCGAAGCTTTCCATCTCAACGGCTAGGCAGCCCTTTTCGTCGCGCAGTTTTTCCCAGTAGGTGGGCTTGGCGTCGCTGGGCTGGCGGTAGAACACGTCGGAAGAATGGATGTTGCCCTCGATGAGAGGGATGTCCGCAGCCTTGGCGCTGGCACGCAGGGCGTCGTTCAGCTCGGCGCTGGGGGTCTGGATATCGTCGGTGTCGCCGCTCTGGGTCACGGCGTAGTTGCTCTCGGAGTAAGCACCGGTAGCCAGCACAACGTCAAACAGCTTGGCCTTGTCGGTGTAGGAGCCTGCGGAACCGATGCGGATGATGTTCTCAACGCCGTACTGGCTGAACAGCTCATAAGAATAAATACCGATGGACGGCATACCCATACCGCTGCCCATCACGCTGATGGGGCGGCCCTGGTAGGTACCGGTATAGCCGAGCATACCGCGCACATCGGTGACGACGCGCGGGTTCTCGAGGAAAGTCTCGGCAATGAATTTAGCGCGCAGCGGGTCGCCGGGCATCAGCACGGTCTTGGCAAAATCGCCTTTTTCGGCGCGGTTATGAGGGGTAGACATAAGAGCACACTCCTTTATTTTAGGTTATTTGTAGGTATAGTATACCACACTTTCGCAGTTTGTGGTAAAATTAAATGAAAGATTTTTGTGAAAGAGGGATTCTTATGCAGCTGCCGCACCATTGCACCCTTTGCCCCCGGGCCTGCGGGGCCGACCGCGCCGCCGGGCAGCGGGGCCTTTGCGGGGCCGACGATACCCTGCGGGTAGCCCGCGCCGCCCTGCACCACTGGGAAGAGCCGTGTTTAAGCGGCGACCCCAGCGCCGAGACCGGCAGCGGCACGGTGTTTTTCAGCGGGTGTACGCTGCGGTGTTGCTACTGCCAGAACTACCCCATCAGCCAGGGTGAGGTTGGCAAAGCGATTTCCGTAGAGCGGCTGGCCGAGATTTTTATGAATCTGCAAAACGGCGGGGCGAAAAATCTGAACCTCGTCACGGCATCGCAATACCTGCCCTGGGTCACGGCGGCGCTGGATCAGGCAAGGACCGCCGGATTCTGCCTGCCAGTCGTTTACAACACCGGCGGGTATGAGACGGTGGAGGCTGTCAAGGCGCTGGCCGGGTATGTGGACATCTGGCTGGCGGACTACAAGTATGCGGACGGCGCGCTGGCCGCCGAACTTTCCGCCGCGCAGGATTATCCTGCCGTGGCCGACGCCGCCCTTCGCCAGATGCTTTTGCAGACCGGTGCGCCGGTGTACGATGCGGACGGCTATTTACAGAGGGGTGTCATTGTGCGGCATCTGGCGCTGCCCGGCCATGCGGCGGACAGCAAGGCCGTTTTGCAGCGGCTGGCCGCACTGCGGGCGGAAATGGGCGTCGCATTTATCCCGAGTTTGATGAGCCAGTTTACCCCTTTTTATAAGGCGGCCGAGCACGGTTTAGGGCGGCGCATCACGACCTATGAGTACCGACAGGTCATTGACGAGGCCGTGCGCCTGGGCCTGACCGACGGCTATATGCAGGAAAAAAGCAGCGCTCGCGAGGAATACACGCCGCCGTTTGATTTGGAAGGAGTGTAAAGATGCTGCTTTCGATTCTCTATCTTGCTTTATTCATATACGTTGGCCTGCTCTTAGCCCGCCGGGCGGTGCCGGATGGGAGCGCTGCCGTTATTCTGCCGCTGGGCTGCGGGTTTGGCGTGTCGCTGCTGGCGGTGCCGCCTGCGGTGCTTGCGCTGGCGCTGGGCTTCACGCTGCCCGCCGTTCTGCTGGCGGCTGCAGCCGCAGGCGTTCTGGGCGGCGTGCTGCTGCACTGGGGTGTGCGGCTGCGCGGCATGGCAAAAGATGCCGATTGCGGCGCACTGTGGGCCTGCATCCTGCCGGTCGCGCTCATCACACTGTACCTGCTGCACACCCATGTACTGCACATGGTAAACGGCGCGTACCACACCGGGCAGAGCTGCTACGGCGATATGCCGATGCACCTGGGGTTCATTAAATATATCGCGCAGAGTGGTGAATTTTTACCGTGCTATCCCCTATTGGGCGGCGAGCACCGGTTCGGGTATCCGTTCTTGTGCGAGACTGTCTCCAGCGTATTTTTGGTGCTGGGGGCGGACCTGCGCACGGCATATCTTCTGCCGATGCTTCCCGCATTTTTGTCGGTGTACGGTATGTTCTGGCAGCTGGCCCGCCGGATGACGGGCAGCGCCGCCAAGGCGAGCCTTGCGTTTTACCTGTTCTTTATGGGCAGCGGGTTCGGCTTTGTGTATTTTCTCGGCAGTGCTGAAAAGTTTGCGGGCATCTTCACCGGTTTCTACACCACACCGACAAATTTTGTGGAGCAAAACATCGAGTGGGTCAACCCCATCGTCGATCTGCTCATTCCCCAGCGGGCAACGCTGTTCGGCTGGTGCGTGCTCTTTCCCTCCGTGTACCTGCTGTGGCGGTTCTGCTATGAGGGCAAGCGCCGCCTTTGGCCATGGCTGGCCCTGCTGGCGCTGCCCCTGCCGCTTTTGCATACCCACAGTGCGCTGGCGCTGGTGCTTTTGTGCCTTGTGGGCGGCGTATACACCCTGGCGCAGGGTGCACGGCGGGAGACGCTTTTGCCCTGGCTGGGGCTGGCGGCAGTGTGCGGCGCGGCGTGGCTGGCGCAGATGCTGCCCACCGTGCTGGCCCAAAGCCTGGACGGTCAGCACATGCTGCGGCTGCACTTTAACTGGATCAACGGCCAGGACGACGGCACGCTGAAGGACAATTATTTCTGGTTTTACATCAAAAATATCGGGCTTGTGTATCTGCTGCTGGTTCCGGCGTTTATCCACGCCAAGCCCAAACAGCGGTGGCTCTACGGCGGCGGGCTGGCAATTTTGGCGCTGGCGGAGTTCGTTGTGTTCCAGCCCAACAATTACGACAATAACAAACTGCTTTACGTTTGGCATATGCTGGGGTGCATTTTAGCGGCGCAGCTGTTGGTCGATTTGTTTGCCAAGGTTCGTGCCCTGCCCTGGCGGGCGTTGGGGCTGGCGGCGTGCTGTTTTGCGGCCATGTTCGGCAGTGTGCTGACCGCCGGGCGGGAGATTTTCAGCGACTACCAGCATTGGAGCGCGAATGACATTGCACTGGCCGACTATATTGATGCGAACGCCGAGAGCGACGCGCTGTTTTTGACAAGCGACAGCCATGTCACACCGGTATTTGCGCTGGCCGGGCGGCGGATACTCTGCGGGTCGGGCAGTTATGTCTATTACCACGGCATGGATTACACCGACGAGTACAGCGCCATGGCAGCGCTGTACGAGCATCCCAACGAGGGCACACTGGCGGCGTGGGATGTGGGGTATGTGCTGTTTGATTCCTCCGTCTACGGCAAATTTGCCGATGCAGACGAGAGTTGGTACGCCGCGCGGTATCCCATCTGGTACGAAAATGACGGATGCCGCGTGTATAAAATTGTATAAACAAGATCCGTGCCGGATGTTTTCCTGCGCGGGCCTTGCCTATTCCCCAAAAATTTCTTTCTGCATTTTCTTTGTCAGCTTGGCAAAAATCAGTGCATACCCGCTTTTGCACAGGCGCACGACCTCTTCCTGCGGCACGGCCCCATCCAGCCGCACGCTGATCCAGTGCTGCTTGTTCATGTAATACCCAGGCAGGATATCCGGGTACTGTCGCTGCAGGAAGTTTCCCTCCTCCGGTGCGACTTTCACCGTCAGCATCGGATGGTTTTGGTATTCCGGGGCACAGTCGTCTGCCGTAGTCAGCAGTGCGGCGAACATTTTGCCGCCCACCATATAGCGATCCCAGCCCCACTCGGGTTTATAATCCCGCACTGCGCCGGGATTTGCCAGCAGCAGGGTATCCAATTCCGGGTAACGCTCAAATGTCATCGGGTTTTCCCCCTTTGTAAAAACAGTATAGCATACTCCGCCCCTCTTTCACATAGGATTTGACAGAAATTCCTATGTGAGGAGGTCAGGCTATGAAGGGCGACCCTGAGGAGCGCGCGGCGGCGGTGGGACGGTATATCGTGGAGAGCGGCGCGACCGTACGGGCGGCGGCAGCCGTGTTCGGCGTAAGCAAATCCACGATCTGGAAGGACCAGCACCGGCTGCGCCGCCAGAACCCCGGCTTGTGGGCCGAGGTGCAGGCCGTCGTGCAGAAAAACAAGGCCGAGCGTCACCTGCGCGGCGGCGAGGCCACGCGGCGGAAATATTTGCGCGAACCATCTTGCACCGCGCCGCACGGCACAGTATAATAAAGAAAAAGCCAAAAGGACGGTGTACCTATGAAACGGCAGGATTACATCAGCTGGGACGAATATTTTATGGGCATTGCCATGCTTTCGGCCATGCGGTCGAAGGACAACAACAGCCAGGTCGGCGCTTGTATCGTCAGCCCCGAGAATAAGATTTTGTCTTTGGGCTACAACGGTATGCCCATCGGCTGCAGCGACGACGATATGCCGTGGGAGCGCGAGGGCGAGGATCTGGACACAAAATATATGTATGTCTGCCACTCGGAGCTGAACGCAATTTTGAACAGTCCCAACCACGATTTGCGCGGTTCGCGGATGTATGTGACGCTCTTTCCCTGCAACGAGTGCGCCAAGGCCATCATCCAGAGCGGCATCAAGGAATTGATCTATTTATCGGATAAATATCACGACACGCACGCCAGTATTGCCAGCCGCCGGATGTTCAACATGACCGGCGTGAAATACCGCGCGTATGAGCCCACCGGGCGCGAGATCAAATTGGACGTATAAGGAGCTGTGGATATGAAAACCATCATCATCGGCATTGCAGGCGGCACCGGCAGCGGCAAGACGACCCTGACCGAGAAGCTGCGGGATCATTTCGGTGCGAACGAGGTCAGCGTCATCAACCATGACAGTTACTACAAGCGCCACGACGAGCTCCCTTACGAGGAGCGCTGCAAGCTGAACTACGACCACCCGGACAGCTTTGACACGCCGCTGATGGTCGCCCACCTGCGGGAGCTGCGCGCCGGCCACCCGGTGCAGGTGCCGGTGTATGACTACACCATCCACAACCGCAGCGACAAGGTCGTTCTCGTGCAGCCCGCGCCGGTCATCATTGTCGAGGGTATTTTGATCTTCGACTCCCCCGAGCTGTGCGACCTGATGGATATGAAGGTGTTCGTGGACACCGACGCCGATGTGCGCATTCTGCGCCGCATCGTCCGCGACGTCAAGGAGCGCGGCCGCACGCTGGACAGCGTGGTCAACCAGTATTTGACCACCGTCAAGCCGATGCACGAGCAGTTCGTCGAGCCGAGCAAGCGCAAAGCCGATTTGATTGTGCCCGAGGGCGGGCACAACCTGGTGGCGCTGGAGCTGCTGATCAAATGGTTCCTCTAAGAAAACAAATTTTGGAAATCTAAACGATGTATCATATGAAAAAATTCTATTATAGCCCCTTATTATTTCTGCATTATTTAATGATATCTTTGGTAATCGTTCCATCTTATATCCTAAATCAATGCACATTAATTCAGGCGAATACAAATATAATTTATCAACATTCTCATATACTTTATTAAATCCCTCAATATAATTCCATTTTTCACATGCACTCTTCCAATCATTTGTACAAATAGACGCTCCATCTTCTATTAAACGTATTTTTAAGTGAGTATAGACATGATAAACAAATTTTGAATATGCATCTAAATTTGCAAGATAAATAAAATCATATTTACTGTAATCTATTTCTGCTCTCTCCAAAACACCATTTAGAGCATTCTCAGCATCATAAAAAATCTTATCCTTATTATCATTATGTATTCCCCAAAACCACTTATTAAATTTTAATGATTTAACATAAAATACCTTATTAAATAAATGTGATTCTTTTAACCCCTCAATATATGTAATTAATGCTGGAGTATGATCAGTAACAATTAAATCACACTCTCCTTCTGGCATATTATGAAGTCGCATATTAATAGTAATAAACAATTGATATACTGTGTTTATTTGAAATACTGATTTCATTTTCTATTTTACCTTTCTTAATTTATATATTCTATGAATTCTCTCACTGCACCATCTCCACCATTCTTACAAGATATAAAATCTGAAATTTCAACTATTTGCTTAACAGCATCTCTTGGGCAACCAATATAACCACCATTCTTCTTTATATACATCATAAGTTCTAGATCATTTAAATCATCGCCTATATATGAAACTTGGCTTATGTTTATATCCATATTGTTAATAAATGATATAAAAAAACTCTTTTTATCATTAACTCCCTGATAAATATGCTTAATGTTTAATTCCCTTGCACGATATTCTAATATTGAAGATTGACGACCAGTAATAATAATTGGCTCAATTTCTTTTCTTGGTA
>OLND01003654.1_pt1 | contig 11641 bp, 10 predicted proteins | sample 1672031 | NCBI WGS metagenome assembly OLND01 (sample SAMEA3136638, study PRJEB25190) | human gut metagenome | biome: human gut; feature: human-associated habitat; material: faeces | place: Austria | collected 2013
AAATGCGAGGTTATGCAACAATGATAAAAGTACTCTTTATCTGCCACGGCAATATCTGTCGTTCTCCAATGGCAGAATTTATCTTTAAGGATATAGTCAATAAACGTGGACTAGGTGACCAGTTCTACATCGCCTCTGCGGCGACGAGTACAGAGGAAATCTGGAATGGAATCGGTAACCCGGTGTATCCACCGGCGAAGTGTGAACTGGCGAAACATGGAATTTCCTGTGAAGGGAAAAGGGCAGTACAGCTTAAAAAATCAGATTATAATAAATATGATTATCTGATTGGAATGGAAGAGCGAAATAGAAGAAATATGCTTCGAATTCTAGGCAAAGATCCGGAAAAGAAAGTGAGCCTTCTGCTGGATTATGCGGACGAACACGGGGATATCGCAGATCCATGGTACACAGGAAATTTTGACATTACATATCGCGACGTAGTTAGGGGATGCGAGGGCTTTCTGACATATCTGGAAGGCAAAGGGCAGATTATTATGAATGAAACTGACCTGATCTGAATTTTATTCTAAAGTATTTTTATAATAAGAAATGTTATAAAAACAATTGTCGATATTCACGATTTTTGTCGAACGAATTTTCTTTACAGAAACAATATTATGCGGTATCCTCTAGATACAGCAACTCTTGAAGGGAGCATCTGCTTCCTTCTTTCTTCAAATCTATTTAAGTCATGGGCAGATCGCCCGAATAATTCAGGAAAGATGAGGAATTGAATATGGAAAACGGTTACGAAAACTTCGTGGATACTTTGAGACAGAGTCTTCTTAAGGAAACTTCTTATGAAGAAGAAATGATCTGTTATAAGAAGGCTGAGGAATATCCTCCGACTTCGGGTGACAGACTGCTTTTGAAAAACAGACAGAAGGAAGGCGTTTATGAGGTCTGTGCACTTTATGTGCGAGATCTGTATGATGAATTTCAAAATGGATGGAGCATGGAGAATATCATACAGGAAATTATGAAAAGATTAGATACGCTTGCTCGTTCCGAGTGTTTTGAGAAAAGTAAAAATCTGGACAGTTACGAAAAGGTAAAGGGAGATCTGTTTATCCGCCTGATGAATGTGGTTAAATATCGAGATGAACTGAAGAATGCAATTTTTCGAACCGTTGGGGATATTGCACTGGTATTATATGCCCGGATGGGAGAACTGGATGGATGCAGTACCAGCATTAAAATAAAAAAACATATGTTACAGAAATGGGAGCAGGATGAACAGTCAGTGTTTAATGAGGCACTTTTGAATACGTATTTTATTTCTCCACCAAGAATTTATTGCTGGGAGAAACTTCTATATAATTTGGATTATGAAGGCGAGAATTTTATGAATCTGCTGTTTGATATGTCTTTGAAGAAAGATGCAATAGGAAATTGTCTGAGTACATCTGTCCGGACCAATGGAGCAGTGGCTGTTTTTTTACCCGGAGTTGCGCAACGATTGGGGAAACTTATTGGTGGCAGTTTTTATATGGTGTTTACAAGTATTCATGAAGTAATGATACACAGCGAAGATAGTGCAGATCCAAGAAAGCTAAAAGAGGTTCTGGCAGAGACTGTAGAGGAAACGACACCGGAAGAAGATTTTCTTACCTATTATGTGTACCATTACAATGCGGAAACTGGTCAGTTCAGCTATTATTGAAGCAATCTGATTACCCCGTATGCTTTTTATCAGTGTGTGCATATACTAATTAAAAAGCAGTCAGGAGATACAAAATTGGCTTATAAAATTGTTTTGGATGCGGGACATGGCGGAACGGATCCCGGTGCTGTATATAATGGAAGAAATGAAAAAGATGATAATCTTGCACTTGCACAAGCGGTAGGAAAAATCCTTGAAGACAATGGTGTGGATGTGGTATATACTAGAACAGAAGATATTTACCAGACGCCATTTGAGAAGGCAAGAATCGCAAATCAGTCAGGTGCAGATTATTTTATCTCTTTTCATCGGAATAGCAGCCCTGAAGATAATCAATATCAGGGCGTAGAAGTTCTGGTATATGACAAAAGTGGAATTAAGTATCAGATGGCACAAAATATTGTTGGAGCACTGGGGGAACTTGGATTCAGAGAAATAGGAGTAAAAGAACGTCCGGGACTGGTCGTTCTGCGAAGAACCAGAATGCCTGCTCTTCTCATTGAAACCGGATTTATAAACTCAGATGCGGATAATGCATTATATGATGAGAAAAGAGATGAAATAGCACAGGCGATTGCAGGCGCAATTCTAGGAACGTTATCGGAAGAAACGATAGAAGCTCCTTTGTATTACCGAGTACAGACCGGCGCATTTCGGAGCAGAGAGAATGCAGACCGTATGCTTTATCAATTGACAGATCAGGGATATCCGGCATTTCTTTTGAATGAAAATGATTTATATAAAGTTCAGGTTGGTGCATTTCAGCAGATCGGAAATGCAATAAATATGGAACAACGCCTCAGAGATGCGGGATATAGTACGGTCATTGTAACAAAATAAACCAAAAGAGAAGGTATCGAATATGTACGAAGAGTTCATAAAAGAAACAAGTGAGTTCATTTTTGCAGAAAATGGGCCAGAGAAAGCGGATATTATTTTTGTACCCGGCAATGGTTATTCACAGATGGCAGAGAGAGCGGCACAGCTGTATGCGAAAAAATATGCTCCATTTGTACTGCCAAGTGGAAAATACAGTATTTCTGCAGGCAGATTTGGCGGAGTACTGACTGGTCAGAAACGGTACAATGGAGAGTATCAGACGGAATGGGAATTTTTAAAGGATGTACTGATGAAGAATGGTGTGCCGGCGGATGCTGTTCTGAAGGAAGATCGGGCGACATTTACCTGGGAAAATGCAAAGTTTTCCAGAAAAGTTACAGATCAGGCAGATATTAATATAAGGAAGGCAATTATTTGTTGCAAAAATTATCATGCCAGAAGAGCTTTAATGTATTATCAGAGGGCATATCCGGACACTGAGTTTCGGGTATGCCCATGTTGCGTTGATGGCATTACCAGAGATAATTGGACAGAGTCTGAGAGAGGAATAAAAGAAGTTCTTGCAGAAGTAAACAGAATAGTCACTCAATTCTCACTAATGATGTAAACTTGATAAATATAAAAAAAATAATTTGGGGGTGTCGAAAAAAGTAGAACTGTGATATAATGCTTGTGTCGTAAAATAAAATATTGTGTTACAAATTAGTTACGAAAAGATAAAAGTTTCATATACGACAAAATAGATATTTTTATATTACAGTACTTAAATTCGAATTATATATGATATAGAAACAAGTTACATTTTTTGTTTAAAGATTACGTAAATAATATGGAACTGCCGGCATATAATAGCTTTGCGTGGCAGTAATGAATATAGATTGAGGTGTGAGGATTATGATGAAAAAGAGGAAGAACGTGCAGTTTATTGCTGCTGCAGCACTTACCGCAGCACTTGTAACAAGTCAGTTTTCATTTGCAACAGTAATGGGAGACGATACATCGATCGTACAGGTCAGCAGTCTGATCCCGAATAATGTTACGATTGATCAGCCGGTTCCTCTTTCAGATATTTCACTTCCGAAGAGTGATTATGGAACACTTTCCTGGGCAGATGGGTCTTCTGTACCGTCAGCGAGAGTGCAGACTTATGATGTTGTATTTCGCCCGTATAATGCTGCTGATCTGGCGAAGATTTCCGGCTGGGATGGGCAGTCAGATGCAATTTACAGCAGTGTGACAGTTGTTGTAAGCAGTATCAGTAAGGATTCAGATTATGAGGAGACTCAGACAGAGCAGAAAACTGCAGATACTGAGAATATTGCACAAAACACAGAAGAAAACACAGAAGAAAACACAGAAGAAAACACAGAGGCCAGCACGACAGATAATACTGAAGAAAATACGGAAACTACTGTTCCGGAAGTGACTCCGGAAGTAACGGAAAACCCGGAAAATACCGAGAACACAGCAGACTCTGAGTCCACGGAGGACAAGAATAACGCAGATACAGACAGCACAGAAGTGACGGAAACACCGGATAATGATAATACAGACAATATTATTACTGAGAATACGGAAGCACCGGCTGTAACAGTAACTCCGTCAGAAGATAAAGATACACCGGAGGCCGTTGAGACACCGGGACCTGCAGATATCGCAGAAGTTACTGAGACACCATCAGTGACAGATACACCGGAACCTACAGTGACTCCGGAGGCTGATAAAGACAATATTTTTGATGGAACAGAGAAAGATATCACAGCAGATGACCGAGCTCAGTCGGTTGAGGAGGACATAGAGCCGTCTGATGAAGAAAAAGCACAGATAGCAGAAAAAAATCACACATGCAATGGCATTTCTGTATCAGGGATCAATCTTCCATGGTACGTACAGTTCAGGGTTGCAAGTGGTGAGAATTATGAATTTACCAATGAAGTAGAAGCAAATGTATTCAAATCTTATGATTTTGAATTATGGGATCTGAAAAACAATACAGAGTATGAGATCCCAGATGGTGAATATCTGAGTGTGACAGTTCCTGTTAAGGCCGGATATGATTATACAATTGAGCATCTTCTGGACAGTGGTGCTATGGAAACAATCGTACCAAGTGTTGAGGGCAGTACAATGGTATTCAGTACACACTCTTTCAGCCCGTTTGGAATTGCAGGAAGCAAGGCACTTGTAGGAGAAGAAATTGAAGATGGAAGCTATTCTTCCGGTACAACTTCTACCGCGACAACGACTCCGCAGGCGACAGCAGCAGCTTCCACAAATACCGGCAGTACATCTGGCGGTACCGCAAATAATGCAAGTAATACAGCATCCACTTCTGCGAATAATACATCTGTTCAGGCATCCGCATCTGAAAATCAGAACAGTACTTCTAACACTGCTGACCAGAGCGAAGCAGACAGTAAGGGGAATTCTGTAGGAGCAGTTGAGACTGGAGATAATACTCCGATCCTTCCGTTTGTGATCATTGGCATCGCAGCTGCGGTAATTGTAGCAGTACTCGTTTATCTTAAGAAGAAAAAATAATATTTTGCATAGCATTTTGCACATATGAAGCAAAGCTCTTCCATATATTTCAATATGGGAGGGCTTTTTTATGAAGGTAAAGGCAATTTTGAGATCATTGTTTCTGGCATATCTTCTGTCGGGTGTCTGCCTGCTCCTGCTGGCATTACTGGTATTCAAACTTGACATAGGGAAAGGGCCGGTTACGGTAGGAATTTTAGTGATTTATGTGCTGTCCTGCCTGGCAGGAGGATTTTTGGCAGGAAAGATACTTCGTCAGGATAAATATCGGTGGGGATTTCTGGTAGGCTTATGTTATTTTGTGTTACTTGCAGCTGTTTCTTTTGCAGTACAGAGAAAGTGGGATATGAGCTTCCAACATCTGGTGACTACATTTTTTATGTGTCTTGGAGGAGGAACCCTTGGAGGGATGCTTTCCTGATAAAAAAATGCTTTTAATTAGGCTGATTTTATGCTATACTATACCCAGATAATTATACATAAGGAGGGATATATAATGGAACATATCAAAACATTAAATACAAAGAACCTGCAGAACACAGTGAAAAAAGGTGGATGCGGTGAATGTCAGACATCTTGCCAGTCAGCATGCAAGACTTCCTGTACTGTAGGAAATCAGAGCTGCGAGAACAAATAAGCAGGTTCAGAACATTCAGTAAGCAGCGGAGTGAAATCCGCTGCTTATTCTTATGAACAAAAAGTTACAGGAAAGGATTTTCAGAAAGATGAGTCTGATTCATAGATATCAGAGCAATGGCTATAACATTGTTCTGGATATTAACAGTGGATGTATTCATCTGGTAGACCTTGTAACATACGAAGTTCTTCCTTTTATGGAAGAGGGACTTTCAGAGCAGGAAATCGTTGATAAATTAAAAGACCAGTATCCTGAGGCTGATATCCGTACTTCCGTTTCTGAATGTGAAAAACTGAAAGAACAGGGTATGTTGTTTACCAGAGATATATACGAAAATATTATTGATGAATTTACAGAGAATCGGCAGACAGTAGTAAAGGCACTGTGCCTGCACATTGCCCATGATTGTAATCTGGCCTGTCGATACTGTTTTGCCGAAGAAGGAGAGTATCACGGAAGAAGAGCACTGATGTCCTTTGAAGTAGGAAAGAAAGCTCTTGATTTCCTGATCGCCAATTCCGGATCCAGAAAGAACCTGGAAGTGGATTTCTTCGGAGGAGAGCCTCTGATGAACTGGCAGGTTGTCAAAGACCTGGTAGCATACGGAAGAGAGCAGGAGAAACTCCATAATAAAAAATTCCGTTTTACACTGACAACGAACGGTGTTCTTCTCAATGATGAAGTTATGGAGTTCTGTAATAAAGAAATGGGAAATGTTGTTCTCAGTGTGGACGGACGTAAAGAAGTTCATGATTATATGAGACCTTTCCGCAAAGGAGCTGGAAGTTATGATCTGATCATTCCGAAATTCCAGAAATTTGCGGAATCCAGAAATCAGGACAAGTATTATGTGCGTGGTACATTTACACATCATAATCTCGATTTTTCAAAAGATGTTCTGCACCTTGCAGATCTTGGTTTCAAACAGATTTCTGTTGAACCGGTAGTTGCAGCTGATACAGAGGAATATGCAATCAGAGAAGAGGATATTCCTCAGATCATGGAAGAATACGATGCACTGGCAAAAGAAATGATCGCCAGAGAAAAAGCCGGAAAAGGTTTCAACTTCTTCCACTTTATGATTGACCTGACCGGTGGACCTTGTGTCTACAAACGTCTCTCAGGATGTGGTTCAGGAACCGAGTATCTTGCAGTAACTCCTTGGGGTGATTTTTATCCGTGTCATCAGTTTGTTGGTGAAGAGCAGTTCCTTATGGGAAATGTGGATGAGGGAATCACACATCCGGAGATCCGAGATAAGTTTGGTAAATGTAATGTTTACACAAAAGAAGCTTGTAAAGACTGCTTCGCAAGATTTTACTGCAGTGGTGGCTGTGCTGCCAATGCTTATCATTTTCAGAAAGATATAAATGGCAATTATGGTATCGGATGCGAACTTCAGCGTAAGAGAGTGGAGTGCGCAATCATGATAAAGGCCGCATTAGCGGAATAAAATAATGCAAGAAGGGAAAGAACAATGAAGAAAAGCAAAGGAATTGTTGTGCTGCTTCTGACCGCCATTATCACAGTCTTTCTGTGTTACACGGCCGGGATTGGCCTCGGACCAACAGGTACCGGTTCTGCAAAAAACATTAAGACCGGCCTGGACCTGTCTGGTGGTGTAAGTATCACCTATCAGGCAAAAGACAGCAACCCAAGTGCAGAAGACATGTCAGATACTGTTTATAAACTCCAGAAGCGTGTTGAACAGTACAGTACAGAAGCACAGGTGTACAAAGAAGGAAGCGACCGTATCGCTGTAGAGATTCCTGGTGTTACAGATGCAGATGCGATTCTGAATGATCTTGGAAAACCGGGTTCTCTGTGTTTTATCACAATGACAGATGATGACGGTAATGCAAACTTCTCCAGTACAGGAAGCGGTTATGTACTGGCAAGAAGTCTGGACGAGATTCGTGAATCCGGATCCGTCGTTCTGGAAGGTACAGATGTAAAAGATGCCCAGGGTGGTGCATTCCAGTCTGACAAAAACAGCTCCAGAGAGTATGCAGTCAGCCTGACACTTACAGATGAAGGTAAGACAAAATTTGCAGATGCTACAGAAGCAAACGTAGGAAAACAGATTGCGATCGTTTATGACAATCAGATCTTAAGCGCACCGAAGGTAAACGAAGCAATCACAGGTGGACAGGCACAGATCACTGGTATGTCCAGTGTGGAAGAAGCACAGAATCTTGCTTCCTATATCCGTATCGGTTCTCTGAGCATCGAACTGGAAGAACTTCGTTCCAGCGTAGTTGCTGCACAGCTTGGTGAAGAAGCAATCTCCACCAGTGTTATGGCTGGTCTGATCGGTCTTGTTATTGTAATCATCTTCATGATTATTATGTATCGTCTGCCGGGTGTTGTTGCCGGTGTGGCACTGATTCTGTATACAGCGATCGTACTCATTACATTGAATGCATTTGACATCACACTGACTCTTCCGGGTATTGCAGGTATCATTCTTGGTATTGGTATGGCGGTTGATGCGAACGTTATCATTTACGCACGTATTCAGGAAGAAATCGCAGCCGGAAACTCTGTAAGAGCTTCTATTAAAGCCGGTTTCTCAAAAGCGTTCAGCGCAATCTTCGATGGAAACATCACAACCCTGATCGCATCTCTCGTGCTGATGTGGCTTGGTTCCGGTACTGTTAAGGGTTTTGCTTATACACTGGCTCTTGGTATCGTAGTTTCCATGTTTACAGCTCTGGTTGTATCACGTTTTGTTATGAATGCTCTTTATGCAGTAGGATTCCATGATGAGAAATTCTACGGTTGTGCAAAACAGCGTAAAGTATTCAATGTTGTTGGAAAACGAAAAGTATTTTTCATTATTTCCATCATTCTGATCTTAAGTGGTCCGGTTGCAATGGCAATCCATCACAACGTAGATGGAACAGCTCTGAACTATGCACTTGACTTCTCAGGTGGTACTGCAACAACTGTAACATTCAACGAAGACATGGATATCAAGCAGATTGACTCTGAAGTAACTCCTGTCGTTGAAGAAGTTACAGGTGATAAGAATGTACAGCCGACTAAAGTTGTAGGAACAAATCAGGTAGTTATCAAGACGCGTACGCTTTCTCAGGAAGAACGTGAGAAACTGGATAATGCACTTGTTGAGAAATTTAATGTAGATAATTCTTTGATTACAACAGAAAGTATTTCTTCTACAGTAAGTTCCGAGATGAGAAGAGATGCAGTTGTTGCCGTGATTGTGGCTACACTCTGCATGCTTGCTTACATCTGGTTCCGTTTCAAAGATATCCGTTTCGCAAGTAGTGCAGTACTTGCCCTGCTGCATGACGTACTGGTTGTATTTGCATTCTATGGAATTTCCAGAATTTCCGTAGGTAATACTTTCATTGCCTGCATGCTTACCATCGTAGGTTATTCCATCAACGCAACGATCGTTATCTTCGACCGTATTCGTGAGAATATGAAGGGAAGCAGATCAAACCTTGAAGAGATCGTTAATGAAAGTATCACACAGACACTTACAAGAAGTATGTACACTTCTTTCACAACTTTCGTAATGGTAGCTGTTTTGTACATCATGGGTGTATCTTCTATACGTGAGTTCGCAGCTCCTCTGATGGTAGGTGTTATCTGTGGAGCTTACTCTTCTGTATGCATCACAGGTGCTCTGTGGCTGGTAATGAAACGCTATTATAAGAAACCTGTTGCACAGGCTGTAGCAGCAAAGAATACTGCAGCTCCTGCAAAACAGAATAATAACAGCCAGGATACAAAATCCGGAAAGAAAAATTCAGATCAGCCGAAAAAGAAAAACCGCAAGAGAGTAGCAGAACGTCTGGCGGCACAGGAAGCAGCGGCAAAAGAAAATGCTTCCAAAGATGAAAATAAGGATGCATAATCTGAAACATAAAAAGTAACAATTAAGTTGCTGTGAACGGAGTGAACAGTAACACATTTCAGATCCCGGGACAGACTACTGCCCCGGGATTTGTGTTTTAATAATGGATAGGTTGATAAACAGAGAGGATCATTATGGAAAAGTGGATGGTATATAATAAGAAAGCAGATTTTCAAAAAATAGGCAGTGAATTTGGAATTGATCCTGTGATAGCGAGATTGATACGAAACCGTGATATACAGGATATGAAAGAGATTCGTTCCTATTTATATGGAACACTTGCGGAAATTCCATCCCCATGGAAGATGAAGGATATGGAACGTGCAGTGCAGATCCTTCAGAAAAAAATTACGCAGAAAAAAAAGATCCGAATCATCGGAGATTATGATATAGATGGCGTGACAGCTACCTGCATTTTGTTGAAAGGTCTGAAACGACTTAATGCAAATGTGGATACTTACATTCCGGACAGAGTAAAAGACGGATATGGAATGCATGAGCAGCTGATCGATAAAGCACTGGAAGATGGAATTGATACGATACTGACCTGCGATAATGGGGTTGCAGCTGCGGCTGAAATAGAATACGCAAAAAAAGAAGGACTCACTGTGATCGTTACGGATCATCATGATATTCCTTTCCGCGATACAGAGGATGGAAGAATCTGGATCATTCCGAAAGCAGATGCAGTGGTGAATCCGAAACAGAATGACTGTCTGTATCCGAATAAAAATATCTGCGGGGCGGTGGTTGCGTGGAAACTGATCTGGGCGTTATATGAAAGATTGGGGATTGACAGTGATGAGATATGGGATTTTCTTGAATTGGCAGCAATTGCAACAGTAGGTGATGTCATGGATCTGCAGGGAGAGAACAGGATCATTGTAAAGGAAGGACTGAAAAAACTTTCTTCTACTTCTTTTGAAGGGATGAAAGCACTGATTTGTGTGAATAATCTTGAAGGTGCAGAGATTACGGCATATCATGTAGGGTTTGTTATTGGCCCATGTATCAATGCAAGCGGACGGCTTGATACAGCAGCAAGATCTCTGGAACTGCTTCTTGCGGATAATATGGAAGATGCAATGAAGCTTGCGGATGATCTGTATGATCTGAATCAGAGCAGAAAAGCCATGACAGAGCAAGGAAAAGAACAGGCGATTCAGAGCATTGAGGAAAATAATCTCGGTAAGGACCGAGTGTTGGTAGTGTATCTTCCAGACTGTCATGAGAGCCTTGCTGGTATTATTGCAGGACGGATCCGTGAAGCATATAATAAGCCGGTGTTCGTACTGACGAAAGGAGCTGACGGAGTAAAGGGAAGCGGGCGGTCGATCGAGGCATATTCTATGTATGAGGAACTGGTGAAATGCAGTGATCTGCTCACGCAGTTTGGCGGTCATCCGATGGCAGCCGGACTTTCAATGGAGGAAAAAAATGTAGAATTTTTCCGCAGACGTCTGAATGATAACTGTACCCTTACAGAACAGGAGCTGATTCCCAAAATTATGATCGATGTGCCAATGCCGATTTCCTATCTTTCCAAAAAACTGACAGAACAGTTAAAGGTGCTGGAACCATTTGGTAAAGGGAACTCGAAACCTTTGTTTGCACAGAAAAATCTTCGGGCAGTGGGGATTCGTGTTTTGGGCAGAAACAGGAATGTGGCAAAGATGCTTCTTATAGATGAAAATGGAATAAAGATGGATGCAGTATATTTTGGAGAGGCACAGGAATTCGTGGATTTTGTACAGGCGCATGATACCATATCTGTTACATATTATCCTGAAATTAATGTTTTTCAGGGAAGAGAAAACCTGCAGGCGGTCATAAAGAATTATTGTTGATTTTGGCATTGAAATAAGGGAAAATATGGAAAAGAAACAACAGTAGCGAGTTGGACATCCGGAAAAGAGTCACATAAGGTGCAGTGAAACCGGGAACTTATATCAGATGTGAAATGCCCCACCTCTGTAGGTGGCGAGCAACAAATCAGTATCAGTGGTGGGAGTCAATCCCCCATCTGATATAGCCTCCGGCAGGATTGCAGAGATGCGCAGAAGAAGTATGT
>OLND01003656.1_pt1 | contig 11629 bp, 9 predicted proteins | sample 1672031 | NCBI WGS metagenome assembly OLND01 (sample SAMEA3136638, study PRJEB25190) | human gut metagenome | biome: human gut; feature: human-associated habitat; material: faeces | place: Austria | collected 2013
AGGCATGTGCTCTCCCAGCTGAGCTATGCTCCCCTGCGTCCTTCTGAGTGGCGATCACTCATCAGCGACGGGTCTTATTATACACGCAGGCCCCCATTTTGTCAAGCACTTTTTTCGATTTTTTTCAAGTTTCTTCAAATCTCTTTCAGGAGGTCCGAGATCTCCTCCGGCGTGAAGGTATAGACCTGATCACAGAACTGGCACTCGAGATTGATGGGCTTTCCTTCCGCGACGATCTCCTCGAGGTCCTTGCGGCCGATGGCAATGAGCGTCGAGGTCACGCGCTCGCGTGAGCAGTAGCAGCGATAGCTCACCGGCGTATTCTCGAGGAACTCCAGCTCGAAGCCGTCCAGCACGCGGCGCAGCATAGCCTCCGGCGTCAGCCCCTCGGAGAGCATGGGCGTCACGGCGCCTGCGGCGCGGATACCGGCCTCGAGCCGGTCGATGAGGGCGTCCGGCGCATCCGGCAGCAGCTGGATGAGATAGCCGCCCGCCACGCTGACCGTCTGGTCGCGGCCGACGAGCACACCGAGCGCACAGGCCGTCGGCGTCTGCTCGCTCTGGGCAAAGTATGCCGTCACATCATCGCCGATCTCGCCGGAGACGAGCGCGACGGAGCCGACATAGGGTTCCTTCATCTGCAGGTCGCGGATGACCGTGAGCATGCCGTCCGTGCCGACGGCAGCGCCGACATCCAGCTTGCCCGCATACTTCTCCAGCAACGTGATGCCGGGATTCTGCACATAGCCGCGGACATTGCCCTCGGCATCCGAAACGGCCAGCAGCGTCCCAAGCGGGCCGCCGCCCTTGATCTGCAGCGTCAGCGTGCCGTTTTCGACCTTCTGCATGTTGCCCATCATCGAGGCAGCCGTCAGAACGCGGCCGAGCGCGGCTGTGGCCGTGGGCGTGGTGTGGTGGATCTGGCGGGCGCGCTCCGCGATTGCCGTGGAGCAGATGGCCGTCGCCTTCAGAAAGCCATCCTTCGTGATGGCGCGAACAATATGATCCTGCATTGCAGTTACTCCTTCCATGCGGCAAAATACATGCGCTGCTCGTCCGGACCGGGCGGCGTCAGCGTGCGGTCGCCGAAGCACTCTACACGCGCAAAGCCCGCCTCGCGGAGCCACTGCTCCAGCGTGTCCGGGTCATAGGCATATTCACAGTGCTGCTCAAAGCTGCGCGCCCACAGTGCACCCCTGCGGCGGAACAGATCGATGCCATAGTAGCAGCAGTTCTCTTCTTCGTCAAATTCCGCTCGCCAGACGCAGTAGGACTCGTTATTCTCATCGAGGAAGACCTGTCCGTCCAGCCCGCGCAGCTTTTGTGGCGTGTTGATGTCGAAAAAGAACATGCCGCCGGGCCGCAGCGCGCGCCAGACGCGGTGAAACGTCTTGCGGCAGTCCTCCGGCTCCGTCAGATAGTTCAGGCTGTCCAGGAGGCACACAATGGCCTCCACAGGCTCCGGCAGGGTCAGGCGCTGCATGGGCTGGCAAATGAAGAACGGCGGGTTTTCCGCCATGGCTGCAGCCTTCTGTGCGGCGGCCGTCAGCATTTCCTCGGAAATATCCGCACCGATGACGCGATAGCCGCGCTCCGCCAACAGCACGGACATGGAGCCGGTGCCGCAGGCAAGGTCCAGCACGGTCTTTGGCGAATGCCCCGCGCGCTGCAGGACGGTCTCGAAAAACTGCAGCACGGCGGCATAGTCCACATCGGTCGTCAGCCCGTCATACGCGCCCGCGAGCGTTTCATAGGGCTCCCTTGCTTCGGGGTTCATTTCTTTTCCTCCGCATCGACTTTTGCAAAAGCGCGCTCATAGCCGCCCGTACCGCCCGTCAGGCAGCGGTTCACGCGGCTGATGGTTGCGGAGCTGGCGCTCGTCTCGGCGAGGATGTCGCTGTAGATCATGCCGCGATCGAGCATGCGGGCGACCTCATAGCGCTGCTCCATGGCCTTCAGCTCCGGCTGTGTGCACAGGTCGACGAGAAAATCATAGCAGTCATCGAGCGAATCCAGCGCGGTGATCGCGCGATACAGCTCGCTGTTTTTATCTGAGCGTTTGTTCCTGCTGTCCATGGGATAACACCTCCGGATATTTGGATATCTTTATTTTAACACACTATATTGTGAAAGTAAACCGCATTCTGCGGATATTTACGGCAAATTACGCAGAAATCTCCCCCGGTGCTTTGCGCCGGGGGAGATCAGAGCGTTTTTTACTTGTTGAAGATCTTGAAGATCTCGTCGATGTCGTTGATGTCCGAAGCGGCATCTGCGGGAATGCTCTGCTGCTTGCTGCCCGCGGCCGGCTTCGAGGAGGAATAGATCCCCTTCGACTCCGGCTTCTTCTCGTCAAAGCCGGTTGCGATGACCGTCACGCGCATCTCGTCCTCGAAGTCCTCGGAGAACGTCGCGCCGAAGATGATGTTCGCCTCGGGGTTCGCAGCTTCCATAACGATGTTCGCGGCAGTCTCGACGTCGTCGAGGCCGAGGTCCGCAGCGCCCGTCACGTTAATCAGGACGCCCGTTGCACCGTTGATGGAGGTCTCCAGCAGGGGGCTGGCGACGGCGGCCATGGCGGCCTGCTCAGCCTTCTCGCGGCCGGAGGCAATGCCGACGCCCATGTGTGCGCGGCCAGCGTTCTTCATGATGGAGGAAACGTCCGCAAAGTCGAGGTTGATGATGACGCGGTCGGAGTAGCCGACGAGCTCGGAGATGGAGGTCACGGCCTGCTTCAGCACATCGTCTGCGATGCCGAATGCGTTGGCGAACGTGATCTTCTGATCCGTAACGTACTTCAGACGGTCGTTCGGGATGATGATAAGGGAGTCGACCTTATCGGACAGGGCGGCGATGCCGGACTCTGCCTGCTTCATGCGGTTTGCACCCTCAAATTTGAAGGGCTTCGTCACGACACCGACGGTCAGGATGCCGGCCTCATGTGCGAGATCCGCAATGATCGGGGCTGCGCCCGTGCCGGTGCCACCGCCCATACCGGCGGTGATGAAGACCATGTCTGCGCCCTCAAGGCACTTGGAGATGGCCGCGCGGCTCTCCTCGGCGGACTTCTTGCCGATGTCGGGCTTGGAGCCTGCGCCCATGCCGCCCGTCAGCTTCTCACCGATCTGCAGCTTGTTATCGCACTTGGACTTATTGAGATCCTGACGATCCGTGTTCACAACGACGAATTCGACTCCGCCGATGCCGCTGGTGATCATCCGGTTGACAACGTTGTTGCCGGCGCCGCCGACACCGATCACTTTGATATTTACGACCTTATCTGTGTAAGTTTCAGACATTGACAATCTCCTCCTATGTATCCACTGTTCGGGCGCGGCGCGCCGTACATAATATATGCAGATTTATACCGTTTTATTTTATCGTGGAATGGTCCGCAGGTCAATAGACTTTCTCGGATTTCAAAAAATAATTTACATTTTCCGTATCGTTTTCACTGCTTCGGGGTGAATCTGGCCTCGCTTCCCTCGCTGAAGGACAGATCGATCGTGCCGGTCTGGTAATCCGCGAGGCTTTCGAGCACCTTTTCAAGATAGGCCAGCTTATAGGGGAGATTCTCGGAATTCCCCAACTTGACCTCGTACTGATCGCCGTACCAGAACGAGAGCTCATAGGAGCTCGGCACGGCGACGGACGCGGCCTTCTTCGTAAGGCCGGCCTCCTCGAGCGCCTGCAGCAGCGCGCACAGCGCGTCGTGCTGGCCCTGCGCGGCGACGTCATCGTCCCCGGCGACTGTGAGCTGCCGGCCGACGACCGGGTCGGCGAGCTGCAGGCCCGTCACGGCGATGTGGCCGCGCGCGGCGGTCTCGTCGATCTTTTCCGTGATTTTGCCGTCCGCCGTGATAAGATAGGAAGCACCGTCCGCGCCCTGCGCCGCATAGGTGACGTCATATTCCGTCACGGTCAGCTCCAGCGTGTCCGGCAGGCGGCGCGTGACCTGCACCGTGCTGACATAGGGCAGCTCCGCCATGATATTCCCGGCGATGCGCGCACGGGAAAGCGTGAGCAGATTGTCGCCCTGAGCCACGCCGCAGGCGGCGCGGATCTCGTCGGCAGTATAATATGCCGAGCCCGTCACCTCCACGGAGCGCACGCGGAAGAACAGCACCATGCTCAGCACGACGGCAGCAACGACCGCCGCCATGATGAGGATGCGCTTCCAGACGCCGGGATTGATCCGGTGGCGCGTGCGGTGCCGCGCGCGCTTGCGCTGCTTCTGGCGCAGCTCCTCCAGATGCGCCTGCTCGCGCCGCTGGTCACGGCGCTGCTGCGCAGCCTGTGCTGCGCGGGAATTTCGCTCCGGCGGCCTGCGCCGCGGCTCGTTTTTCTCGTGTTCCATGGTGTCCACCCCTCCGTGGGTCTTGTCAGCGTTCTGTAATGTCCGCGCCGCAGGCACGCAGCGTCGGAACGAGCTGCGCATAGCCGCGCTTCAGGTGCGCAGTCCCGGCAAGCTCGCTCTCGCCGCGGGCGCAGAGTGCTCCGATGACCATCGCGGCCCCGCCGCGCAGGTCCGTTGCCGTCATGCTTGCACCGTGCAGCTCCCGCACGCCCGTCACAACGGCGTAGCGCCGTGCGGCATGGATGTGCGCACCAAGCGCCCGCAGGGCCGGGACATGGCGGAAGCGGTTCTCAAACAGATTTTCTTCAAATACCGTCACGCCCTCCGCAACGGCCATGGCGGCCATCAGGGGCGCCTGCGCATCCGTCGGAAAGCCGTCATACGGCGCGGTGCGGATCGGCCCCGCCGCCCGCAGGCGGCTGCACTGCAGACGGAGCGAACCGTTTTGCTGCGTGAGCGTGCAGCCCGCGCGTTCGAGTGCGGCCAGAACGGCCGTCAGATGCTCCGGCCGGACATTCGTGAGCGTCACGTCGCCGCGCGTTGCGGCAGCCGCGGCCAGATACGTCGCCGCCTCCATGCGGTCCGGCAGGACCGTGTGGCATGCGCCGGTGAGCGGAACGCCGCCGCGGATGCGCAGCAGGCTCCCCTCGCCGCGGATGTCTGCGCCGCAGGCGCGCAGGAAGGCGATCAGGTCGCCGATCTCCGGCTCACGCGCGGCGTTGCACAGCGTCAGTGTTCCCCGGCAGCCGAGCGCCGCAAGGATGAGATTCTCCGTTGCGCCGACGCTTGGAAGCGGCAGTGCGACCGTGCAGCCGTGAAGGCCGTCGGTCCGGGCCGAAATATGCTCGCCGTCAAGCGTGATCTCCGCACCCATCCGGCGCAGGCCGCGCAGGTGCAGATCGATCGGCCGCGCGCCGAGCACGCAGCCGCCGGGCAGGCTCAGCTCCGCCGTGCCGAAGCGCGCGAGCAGCGGCCCGAGGAACAGGACGGCAGCGCGCATTTTCCGCATGAGTTCTGCCGGAATATCTGACCGGCATGCGGAGCCGGCATCGACTGCAACGATCCCGCCGTGCTGCTCCACCGTGCAGCCAAGGTGGCGCAGAATGGCGCAGGCAGCCGTGACGTCGGAAATATCCGGGCAATCGAGAAGCTCGCAGCGCGCGCCGGTCGCCAGCGTGGCAGCCAGCAGCGGCAGCGCGGCATTTTTTGCGCCGTGCAGCGCAATGCGTCCGTGCAGCGGCGTTCCGCCGCGGATGCAGAATATGTCCATGACCGACCTCCGGATGGGAAGATGCCCCATCCTATGCGGCGGTCAGGATTTGTGTGTTTTAGCCAGATTCAGAATGATATCACAGATGCGGGACGCGGAATCGACGACAGCCAGCTCCTGCAGCGCTTTGCGCATGGATGCGCGGCGCGGAGCATCGGCCAGCAGCTCCTGCGTCGTGCGGAACAGCAGCTCGCCGTCGCAGTGGTTCTCATGCAGTACGACGGCCGCGCCGTGCTGCTCGAGGATGCGGGCGTTTTTCTCCTGATGATCGTTCGTCACATTCGGCGACGGGACGATGATGCACGGCGTGCCCGCTGCGGCGATCTCGTTGAGCGTCGAGGCCCCGGCACGGCTGATGACCACATCGGCCGCCGCCATAAGCTCCGGCATGTTATAGATATATTCCTGCATCGTGATGAGCGGGTGCTTTTCCAGCTCGACTCCCTGCTCCTTCACATAGTCCGGCATCCAGCGCCAGCCGAACGAGCCGGTCGCATGGATATGCCGCCAGCAGTCCTGCTCGCATTCGAGCTTCATGAACTGCGCGATCTTCTTGTTCATTTCCCGTGCGCCGAGGCTGCCCCAGGCGGAGACGATCATTGGGGTCTTCTCGTCGAGACCGAGGGCGCGGCGGGCGTCAGCACGGCGGGTGAAGACGAACTCCTCCCGTACGGGCATGCCGACCGCGATAACACGGGACGGGTCGCGGTAGGCCGAGCGGCTGTCCGCGAAGCTCACCAGGATGCGGTCGACCTTATCGGCCACCATTTTTGTGGCGAGGCCCGGCACGGCATTGGACTCGTGCACGGCCGTGGGGATGCCGAAGCGCGCGCCCTCGTGGAGCATCGGATAGCTGGCATAGCCGCCCGTGCCGAGGATGACGTCCGGCTGGAAATCGCGGATGATGCGGTCCGCCTTTTTCAGTGCGCGACGGATGGAGAGCGCAGCCCTGACGTTATGCCGGATGGCGCTCGGCTTCAGGCTGCGCATATAGCTGGAGATCTGCAGCGTTTCGAGCCGGAAGCCCTCGCGCGGGACCAGAGTGGCCTCCATGCCGTCCTCCGCGCCGACAAACAGGATCTCGCTGTCCGGACGGCGCTCGAGCAGCACGCGCGCAACGGCAAGGGCGGGATTGATGTGTCCGCCCGTTCCGCCGCAGGTGAATACGGCCTTCATGGGCCTGCCTCCTTTGACTTATCTGGGACTTTGGGTAATGCTGCGCGACACATTCAGCACGATGCCGTTTTCGGCGAGCTGCATGATGAGCGCGGTGCCGCCATAGGAGAAGAACGGCAGCGAAATGCCTGTGGAGGGCAGAAGATTCGTCACAACGGCGACGTTCAGGAACACCTGCAGGGCCAAAAGCGTCGTCAGGCCTGCGGCCAGCAGCATGGAGAAGCGGTCGCGCGCATGCATGGCGATCCAGTAGCCGCGGATGATGAGCAGGGCAAACAGGATGAGGATGCCGACGGCCCCCACAAAGCCCAGCTCCTCGCACGCAATGGCGAAGATATAGTCGTTGTGCTCCTCCGGCAGGTAGAGATACTTCTGGCGGCCGCGGCCGAAGCCGAGGCCCAGCAGGCCGCCGGAGCCGATGGCATACTGCGACTGCAGCACCTGCAGGCCCTTGTCGAGCGGGTCGTTCTCCGGGTGCAGCCATGCGCTGATGCGTCCGCCGGTGTAGCCCTTCGTCAGAAGGTAAACGGCAACGAGCAGGCAGCCCAGAATAACAAGACCGACCAAATACTTCCAGTCCGTGCCGCCGAGCGTCATGAGGATAAAGCCGAGTGCCAGAATGATGAGCGTCGCGGACATGTGCGGCTCGAGGTAGAGCAGCACGGCGATGATGCCGAGGATCACGACATAGGGCGCCACGCCGTAGCGGATCGTCTTCATATCCCGCGTGTGCGCTGCCATAATGGCCGCAAACGAGCAGATGACGCCGAATTTTGCAATCTCGGACGGCTGGAAGCTCACGAAGCCGAAGTCGAGCCAGCGCGTCGCGCCGCCGCTCTCCGTGCCGATGAACGGCACGAGGACCAGCAGGCCGATGGACGCAGCCAGGATCAGGAGCGACAGCTTCTGATACCATTCATATGGCACGCGGCTGATGAGCCACATCACACCGATGCCCATCACGGCAAAAATGAGCTGATTCACGAAGACTGAGGCTGCGTTTTTCGTCTCGTAATAAGCGCGGGCATAGCTTGCGGAGAACAGCACCAGCAGGCCGATGGCCACCAGCAGCAGCGTCAGCAGCAGGTACGGCAGGGCAATGACGCCGAGATCGCTCTCCACAACACGCACCGCGCTCTTTTTCAGTTGCTTTTCTCTGTGGGACATGGCCGCACCTCCTCTCCGCAGGATAGCGTGCAGAAATCAGATCAGAACCAGATGCGCACGCCGAACCAGGCGATCACGCACATGACAACGGTAACGGAGACGAAGACCACCCAGATTTTTTTCTCCGACCAGCCGCACATTTCAAAATGATGATGGATCGGGGCCATCTTGAAGATACGCTTGCCGTGCGTCAGCTTGAAGTAGCTCACCTGCAGGATATCGGACAGCGTCTCAATGATGTAGATGAGGCCCACAAACAGCAGCACGAGCGGCATATCGAGCGCATAGGCAAGGCCGCACACCGCGCCGCCGAGATACAGCGAGCCGGTGTCGCCCATAAATGTCTTGGCGGGATAGAAATTATAGAACAGGAAGCCGCCAAGCGCGCCGACAAGCGTCGCCGGGAACGTGGCAAGGCCCCACTGCTTTGCCGTCATGGACACGAGCGTGAAGAACAGCATCACGGGAAGCGTCACACCCGTGGCAAGGCCGTCGATGCCGTCCGTCAGGTTGACGGCGTTGACGCAGCCGACGATGATGAACACGGACAGCGCCAGATAGACCAGCGGCGGGATGTGGACGAGCGGCTCGCGGACGAACGGGATATAGAGATCATACGTCAGGGCATTCGTAAAATGCATGCCGGCAAGGAACAGGCAGGCAGCCAGTACCTGCAGAACAAGCTTCTGCAGGCCCGTCAGGCCGAGGTTGCGCTTTTTCTTCACCTTGATGAAGTCATCGGCAAAGCCGATCAGGCCGAACATCAGCGCCAGCGCCAGCACAAGCAGGTGCTTATAGTCGCCGGTCTCGCGCATGGCATGCCAGCCGGTGACGATGCACAAAAGCGACGACAGAATAAAGACGATGCCGCCCATGGTCGGCGTGCCCGACTTGCCCTGATGCCACTTCGGGCCGACTTCACGGATGGACTGGCCCGCCTTCAGCGCGCGCAGCGCCGGGACGAGCCCCCGGCCGAGCAGCAGCGCCAGAACGAAGCCGCCCAGCACCGAAACAAGGATCCAGATCAGCGTAGGTTCCATTTTTTATTCCCCCATATGTTCTTTCGTTTTCAAAAGGCGCGCAAGCACCTGCTCCATATGCATGCCGTGGCTGCCCTTGAACAGCAGCGTGTCTCCTGCGCGGCAGGTCTCCTCCAGCGCAGCGACGAGCGCATCGTGCGTGGCAAAGGCCTGCGCCCCGGCAAGGCCCGCCTCGTGCGCGCCCTGCACATAGCATTCGCTGTACGGGCCGTAGGCCAGCAGCAGATCCGCCGTCTTTGCGGCCTCGCGGCCGACCCCGGCATGGAGCTCCGGCGCAAAATCGCCCAGCTCCAGCATACCGCCGAGTACAGCAATGCGGCGGCCCTCCGTCGGCGTGCCTGCCAGCACCCGCAGCGCGGCGCGCATGGACTCGGGCCCGGCGTTGTAGCAGTCATCAATGATCGTCATACCTGCCGCATGGCTGACCCGCTGCCGCAGCGGCGCATAGGACCGCAGGCCTTCTGCGATCTGCTCCGGGCTCAGCCCAAGCAGCAGACCGGCGGCCGCAGCCGCCAGCGCGTCGAGCACATTGTGCAGGCCCGGCACGTTCAGCGCCGCCTCAAAGCTCTTTCCGAAGGCGTGGACCGTAAATTTGCTTCCCTCCGCCGTTTCGCACACGCGGGAGGCGCGCACGTCGCAGCCCTCAGACAGGCCGAAGCACACGGCGTGATACCGCGCGGCCAGCGGCCGCAGCAGGGCGTCGTCCCCATTGAAGATCACGCGTCCGCCGGGGCGCAGGCCCTCGAGGATCTCGAGCTTGGCGTGGAGGATGCCCTCGCGCGAGCCGAGATTTTCGATGTGCATCGTGCCGATGTTCGTGATCACGGCCAGGTCCGGCTGCGCGATGCGCGTGAGCACGGACAGCTCGCCGAAGTGGTTCATGCCCATCTCGAGCACGGCCGCCTCGCAGTCCGGCTTCAGCCGCAGGACGCTGACCGGCAGGCCGATCTCATTGTTATAATTCTTTTCCGTCCACTGCGTGCGCAGTGCCGTGCGCAGGACGGCGGCGATCATTTCCTTCGTCGTCGTCTTGCCGACGCTTCCCGTGATGCCGACACAGCGGCACGGCAGGCTCTCGCGGTAGCCGCGGGCGATGTCACGCAGGGCGCGGGACGTGTCTTCGACATAGATCGCAGGACCGTCCACCGGGCGGCTGGCCAGCACGGCAGCCGCGCCGCGCTCCAGCGCGGAGGCCGCAAAGTCATGTCCGTCGCGCGCGCCGGGCAGGGCTGCGAACAGCTCGCCGGGCCGGATCAGGCGAGAATCAAAATTTGCGCCGAAAAACGGCCGTTCTTCCAGCTCGGAGGCGATCTGACCGCCGCACCACGCGGCGGCCTGCCCGAGCGTCAGGGTCTTATTGCTCATGGTCTTCCTCTTGCAGACAAGCGGCGACTTCCTCGCGCTCGTCAAAGTGAATTTTTTCCGTACCGAGGACCTGATAGGTCTCATGTCCTTTTCCGGCGAGCACTATCATATCATCTTTTTGCGCGAAACGCAAGGTCATGCGGATGGCCCTGCGGCGGTTCTCCTCCACATAGACGGGCTTCTCCGTCTGCGGGATCCCGGCAAGGATCTCGCGGATGATGGCCATCGGCTCCTCCGTGCGGGGGTTATCCGACGTCACAACGAGCACGTCGGCCAGCCGCGCGGCGATCTCGCCCATGATGGGGCGCTTTGTCCGGTCGCGGTCGCCGCCGCAGCCGAACAGCACGATGAGGCGGCCGCGGCAGAAGTCGCGCACGGAACGGAGAATGTTCTCCAGTCCGTCCGGCGTGTGGGCATAGTCGATGAGAACGGTGTAATCGCGGCCCGGCGTGGGCACGACCTCGATGCGGCCCTTTACGCCCGCCGCCGTGCCGAGCGCGCGGCAGGCGTCCTCCAGCCCAATGCCGAGGGCGCGGGCAATGCCGAGCGTCAGAAGCGCGTTCGAGACCGTGAAGCGGCCGGGGATGCCGATGCGGACATGCGCCGCCTTCTCCCCTTCCCGCACGTCCATCGCCACATGATCCGGCGCAAGCTGCACCTGCTCTGCGCGCAGCGCGGTGTCCTTCCCGGTGCCGACGAGCAGCGGTGTACAGGCCGCGCCCTGCAGCATGGTCCGGTAGGCCGGATCGTCCGCATTGAGCACACCCGTCCGGCAAAGCCGGAACAGGCGGGCCTTGGCGGCTCCGTAGGCCTCCATGGTCTTATGGAAATCGAGGTGGTCCTCCGTCAGGTTCGTGAACGCACCGACCGTGAACGGGATGCCGTCCACGCGGTGCAGCGCCAGCGCATGGGACGAGACCTCCATCACCACATGCGTGCAGCCCGCATCGAGCATCTGCCGCAGCAGGCCCTGCAGGGCAAAGCTCTCGGGCGTCGTGCGCTCCGTGGGGAGGACGGTGTCGTCGATGCGGTTTTCGATCGTGCCGATGAGGCCGACCTTCGCGCCGAGCGTCTGCTCGAGCACATGCTTGACAAGGCAGGTCACGGTCGTCTTGCCGTTCGTCCCCGTCACGCCGATCATGCACAGGCGCTCCGCCGGATGGCCGAACCAGTTGCAGCCGAGCTGCGCCAGCGCCGCGCGCGCATCGCGCACGCGCACCCACGGCGTGTGCTCCGGCATGTCGTGCTCGCACA
>OLND01003658.1_pt1 | contig 11623 bp, 7 predicted proteins | sample 1672031 | NCBI WGS metagenome assembly OLND01 (sample SAMEA3136638, study PRJEB25190) | human gut metagenome | biome: human gut; feature: human-associated habitat; material: faeces | place: Austria | collected 2013
TTTAAGTTTACCGCCAGGAAAATCATCAGCCCGGAGGCGATGACATAACCAGGCATCGAAATTCCAATCGACGAAAAGACACGGATGATCGCATCCGGCAGCTTATCCTTACAGAGACCTGCGATACAGCCCAGGATGATGCCGCACACAATCGCAAGGAGAAGGGCTCTCACGCCCAGTCCCATGGAAACCTGGAAGGATTCAAAAATGATATCCTTTACCGCACGGCCTTTCTGGAGCACATAGCTGGTTCCCATATCCCCGTGCAGGAGATTTTCGAGGTATTTTCCATACTGCACATACACCGGCTGATCCAGTCCGTACTTGGCAATGAGGATCGCACGGTTTTCTTCTGAAGCCTTCTCCGACATAAAGGGGTCGCCGGGCATCAGATTCATCAGAAAATATGAAATGGTAATGATCGCGAAGAGGCTGACCAGGGCCAGCAGGATTCGCTTTACAATATATCTTGAAGTCTGCATTTTTATTCTCCTTACTCTTTATGCGTTATGGCAGGCGGCGAAATGGCCCGGGGTGATCTCCCGAAGCGCCGGCATGCTTTCCGCACAGGCTTTTCCGGCTTTCGGACACCGGGTCCGGAAAGGACAGCCTGACGGAGGATTTAAGGGGCTTGGCACCTCGCCCTCCAACTTGATCCGTTTTCTTGCCGCGGAAAGATCCGGATCCGCAATCGGAATCGCGGAAAGAAGCATCTCCGTGTAGGGATGAATCGGATTGCGGTACAGCTCCGCACTCTCTGCCAGCTCCACCATATGGCCCAGATACATAACGCCGATCCTCGTACTGATATGCTTTACGATGGCCAGATCGTGGGCGATAAAAAGATAAGTGAGTTTTCTTGTCTCCTGCAGTTCCTCCAGCATATTGATGATCTGTGCCTGGATGGAAACATCCAGCGCAGATACCGGTTCGTCGCAGATGATGAAGCCCGGATTTACCGCCAGCGCCCGGGCGATGCCGATACGCTGTCTCTGTCCGCCGGAAAACTCATGAGGGAAACGGTTGTAGAACTCCGCGTTCAATCCCACCAGCTTCATGAGCTCCAGGATCTTATCCCTCCGCTCTTCCTTTGTCTTACAGAGCTTCTGGATATCCATGGCCTCGCCGATGATGTCTGAGACGGTTTTTCTGGGATCCAGGGAGGCGTATGGATCCTGAAAAACGCTCTGCATTTTTTTGCGGTATTCCTTCATGTTTTTTCCGATGATGGATTCGCCCTCGTAAATGATATCGCCGGAGGTAGGCTCCTCGAGACGAAGAACCGTTCTTCCTAAGGTGGTCTTTCCGCAGCCGCTCTCGCCCACGATACCTAAGGTCTCGCCTTTCCGGATGAAAAAGCTCACATCATCGACGGCCTTCAGTTCCGTCTTTTTGATAAATCCGGTCCGCACCGGATAATATTTCTTGAGATTTTTTACTTCCAGCAGAATCTCTCCGCTTTCCACATTTTTCTTTTCCATGGTCTATCATCCTATCCTTCAAGTATTCTGCATCGCTTTTTTGATGACCTGCCAGCAGGAAGCCTTATGGGTCTCATCCAGCTCGCACTCGGGCGGCTCCTCCCTGACGCAGATCTTCATCGCACAGCTGCAGCGGGGAGCAAAGGCACAGCCCGGTTTCACCGCGCTCATATCCGGCGGATTTCCCTTGATGGGCTTAAGCTTCTCGCTCACATCGCTGTCAAGCTTCGGCACGGAGGCCAGAAGGCCTTCTGTATAAGGATGACATCTCTCATAGAAAATCTGGCGGCTCATTCCTTCCTCCACCACCTTTCCCGCATACATGACAATGATCTTGTCGCAGATCTCGGAGACCACGCCAAGGTCATGAGTGATGAAGATAATGGCCATTCCCAGTTTATCTTTCAGTTCTTTCAAAAGTTCTACAATCTGTGCCTGGATCGTCACATCCAGGGCCGTGGTCGGCTCGTCCGCGATCAGAAGCTCCGGATCACAGGAGAGTGCCATGGCAATCATGACCCTCTGTCTCTGGCCGCCGGAAAGCTGGAACGGATACTCCTTCATCATATGCTCCACACGCGGAACACCGGTTTTCCGGAGCATATCCTCCGCCTTTTTCAGTGCCTCTTTTTTTGATATTTTTTCGTGTTGCAGAACACATTCCGCCACCTGATCTCCAATCTTCATGACCGGGTTCAGACTGGTCATCGGGTCCTGGAAAATCATGGAAATTTTGCTTCCGCGCAGCTTTCTCTGCTGTTCCTTCGTCAGCTTTACAATGTCATCGCCATCCAGCAGGATTTCGCCATCAGCAATTTTTCCTTTCGTTCCAGCCAGTAATCCCATCACAGAGAGGGATGTCACGCTCTTTCCACTTCCCGACTCGCCTACGATGCCAAGCGTTGCGCCGCGTCGAAGCTTCACATCGACACCGTCTACTGCTTTGATCACACCGCCATCGGTATAGAAATACGTATGTAAATTTTTTATCTCAAGTACGTTATCAGTAGCCACTTCTGCTCCTCCTTATCAATCGGAAAGTTTCGGATCGAGTGCATCGCGAAGTCCGTCGCCTAACAGGTTAAAGCTCAGTACGGTAAGGAAAATCGCAAGACCCGGGAAAATCGTCACATACATTGCACTTGCCATATAGTTTCTTCCGTTGGAAAGAAGCAGTCCCCATTCCGGTGTCGGCGGCTGTGCTCCCATTCCCAGGAAGGAAAGGCTCGATGCCGTCAGAATGGAAGATCCAAACGACATGGAATACTGTACAATGATGTCCGGAATGGCTCCCGGCAGAATGTGGTGAAACAGAATTCTCGCATCGGAAACACCGATGTTCCGTGCCGCCAGGACAAAAACGGAATTTTTCAGGGTCAGCGTTTTGCTTCGGACAAGCCGTGCGAAGGTCGGTGTAGAAAAGACAGCGACCGCAATCACAACGTTTGTCATGCCGCTTCCGAGGATTGCCACGATGGCGATTGCAAGGATCAGTCCCGGAAAAGCGAACAGGACATCGCAGATTCTCATAATAATAGAATCAATCCATCCGCCGTAATATCCGGCCAGAAGTCCGAGAATAGTACCACAGACTGCACCGACCGTAACAGCGCCGAATCCGACCGCAAGTGAAATCCGGGTTCCACAGATGATACGGGAAAACAGATCCCGTCCAAACTCATCCGTTCCAAACAGGTGCTTCATACTTGGTCCCTGCAGAATCGCATTGTAATCATACTCATTGATTCCGTACGGCACAATTTTGCTTCCGAAAAATGCAAGGAAAATGAGGAAAATGATAAAGCAAAGCGCAACTACTGCATTTTTCTGTTTTTTAAATTTTCGAACCATCTCAGAAAACGGAGTTTTAATTCTCTCCTGGTTCTCGGTCTGTACTTTTTTCTTTTCTTTCATTCCACTCATCTCCTACTGAAGTTTAATTTCCGGATTCAGAACCGCATAGAGGATATCGACAATCAGGTTGATGACGATAAACTGCAGCGAAAAGATCAGAATCAGGGACTGGATTGCCGGATAATCTCTGTAATTGACCGATTCAATCAGAAGGGAGCCAAGGCCAGGATAGGCAAATACCGTTTCTGTGACAACAGAACCTCCCAGCAGAAAGCCGAACTGCAGACCCACAACCGTCACGACGGAGATCATGGAGTTGCGGAAAACATGCTTCCAGATCACAACCTTTTCTTTGATTCCTTTTGCTCTTGCTGTTCTGACATAATCTTCTTTTAACACCTCAATAATGGAGGATCTTGTAAATCGTGCGATCACGGCTGCAATTCCGACGCCAAGCGTAATAGACGGCATAATCAGACTTTTCAGGCTCGTTCCGCTTGTTGTCGGCAGAATTCGCAGTTTTACCGCAAACAGCATAATCAGCAGAAAGCCGATCCAGAACGAGGGGAGCGAAATACCCGAGACCGCAATCGTCATTCCGGTATAATCCTGCCATTTTCCCCTGTGAGTTCCGGACCACACACCAAAGAGCACACCAACAACCGAGCTCCACAGCAATGTGACAAATGCCAGACGGACGGTATTTCCGAATCTTCCCGCAATTTCCTTTGTAACCGGCTGCTTTGTTCGAAGGGAGGTTCCGAGATTTCCTTTTAAAAGTCCTGTCACATAGGTAACATACTGTGTCGGAATGGATTTATTGAGGCCAAGCTCTTCTCTTACTGCCTCTACGTCATCCTGTGTTGCCTGCTCTCCTGCAACGAGTCTCGCCGGATCTCCCGGAATCAGGCGGACAAAGAAAAATACAAATGTAACAACAATAATCAGTGTGGGGATCGTACCCACAATACGCTTCAGTATATATTTTGGCATATTGTATCTCCTACTTTCATGCTTATCCTACAGGTACAATCCCACGGATCACTGCCTGCTTTCCTGTTTGTAAGAAACCGGCGCCCTCTTTTGATGGAAGGACGCCGGGGTCTTTTTCATATCCTTATTTCAGTCTGCCGTTATTCGGCTGCCATTCTGGCATTTCTCATGCCGATGCTTCCATCGCCTAACAGATATACTCCGGTAATGTTGTTGCTGGTTGCCCAGATGTTTTTATCGCTTGCGATGCAGAGCAGCGGGAGATCCTTCCATACGATATCCTGTACTTCTCCATAGATCTCACCACGTTTGTCTTCATCTGCAGTTGCAAGACCGTCTTTGAGAAGCTGATCTACTTTTTCATTCTCATAGTAGCTGATATTGAAGCTCATCGGCGGCTCAGACTCGGTTGCCAGCATCGGGCGAAGTCCCCAGTCAGCATCACCGGTGGAAGTAGACCATCCGCTTAAGTAGCAGTCAACCTCGGCATCTGCTCCTGCGCAGTCAGCTCCCTGAACCTTTTCATTCAGAACGGCATTTTCCATTCCGTTCAATTCCAGATCAATACCAACCTCAGAAAGCTGCTGTTTGTAGAACTCTGCTTTTTTCTGATTTGCTGTCGTGTTGCTGTACATCAGTGTTGTGGTAAATCCATCCGGATATCCTGCTTCCTTTAACAGCTCTTTTGCTTTTTCCGGATCGTAGGAATACGGATCATTTCCTTTGTAGTGCTGTACTTCTTCTCCTACCATAGAAGTTGCCACAGAACCGTAACCGTTCATAACGACCTGGATATATGCCTCTTTGTTGATTGCATAAGCCATTGCCTCACGAACCTTAACATCGTTGAACGGTGCTTTCTGTGTATTCATGAAGAAGTACCATACGGCGATGCTGTCGCCCATTCCAACGGATACGTTGCTGTCACCTTTTAAGGTGTCAACACTTTCTGTCGGTACAGACCACATAATCTGTGCGTCACCTGCCTGAATTGCAGATACACGGGTAGCACTTTCTGCAACCGGTTTGAATGTGATGCTCTTAAATCCTGCATCTGCATCTGCCAGAGCAGTTCCGCCGCAGACGTCTGCGTCATATCCCCACCAGTCTTTGTTCAGCTCTACCTTCATATGGTCACCGGCAACCCACTCAACAAATTTGTACTGGCCGGTTCCTACCGGTGCCTGTGCACAGGCATCTTCTCCTGCTTCAATCTGTTTCGGGCTCATGATCAGCGTAGCCGGATGTGCCAGGTTGCTGATGAAAGCACCGAATGACTGTGATAAATAAATTTTAACGGTATAATCATCTATCTTCTCTGCATGATCCAGAACATTGCAGAGGAATGTAGTACGTTTCAGTCCAAGGCTCTTGTCTGCCCATTTATTTACGTTTGCAATCAGGGCATCTGCATTCCACGGAGTTCCATCGGTAAAGCTTACGCCCTCACGAAGATGGATCGTATACTCGGTTGCTTCATCGTTTGCTTCGTAGCTGGTTGCCAGCATCGGAATGATCTGCATATTCTCATCAAATCCAAACAAACCGTCCATCATCATTCGCTGTACACCACCGGAAAGTGTATCGGAAGTATCCATCGGATCCATGGTGGTAAAGTCTACAGCTACCATTGCCGTAACATCAGAATCCTGGGATACCGACTCGCCTGCCGGAATCGTGATGGTATTCTCCGTACCTGCTTCTGAACCGGATGAGGTCGATGCAGCGGATGCTGTTGATGTGCTCTTACTTGTGTCAGAAGAACCTGTCGATCCACATGCTGTCAGTGCCAGTGCCGTTGCTGCTGCAACCAGAGCACGCATTACATGTCTTTTTTTCATTGTTGTCTCCTCCTTTTCTGCAAGTGTTGCTGTTTTCTTTGTTCTTTCTTTTCACAGATAACAGAACCATGATATAAAAAAGAGCAAAGATGCCTTACCTTTATTTTACAGCCCCTTTGCTTAATCGGTATTATAGATGCAATGCATTACTATGTCAAAGCATTCTTCCTGATTTTTTATTTTCTTTTTTGTCTTTTTGCATTTAGGTTGTTTATTTTCGTCAAAAATGATATAATTATCCTAATTTTTAACCCATTACCACTTTTTAGCAGGAAAAGAGGCCCTTTATGAACAGAACACAAAAACTTGGCAACGTATTGATCATTTCTTCCCGGAAACGAATGCTTTCCGAATTTCAGTCTTATCTTCACTCCGTGCTCGGTGAATATCTCACCTTTAATACCCTTTTAAGAGAACAGGCCACAGACCCATCCCTCTTCCGGGGATACCAGTGCGTCCTTTTTCCAACCGCCCGCGCCATGGAAAACTTTCCGCTTACCATCGACCCTTCCATTCTGCAGCTCCCCTGCGACCGCGTTTTCAACCATATGTTCCTGGATAAAATCATTCAGATTCCGCCGCACGAACGTGTCTATCTGGTAAACGATGATAGATATTCCACGCTCGCTATCATTTCCCAGCTTGAGGAATGCGGCGTCACACAATATGACTTTGTTCCGTTTTATCCAGGATGCAAGGATACCGAGTCTGACATTCAGTTTGCTATCACCGCCGGCGAGCCGCAGCTCGTTCCTTCCCGCATTCCGAATGTGCTGGATATCGGCAACCGTATCATCGATATTTCCACTATTTTACAGCTCTGCGAATATTTCAACATTCCTCTGCAGACCGTAAACCGTGTATCGCGCAATTATGTCAATCAGATTCTTCACACCGTCAAGACCTCAGAAACTTACTATACAAATTATGTACAGACCGAACAGCTCATGCAGGTTATCCTGTTCTCTCTTCCCATTGGCATCTGTCTGTTTGGTGCGGATGGCCGCATTCAGTTTATGAATACTAAATTTGCACATGCCTTCTCGCTTCCCTCCTCCAACTTTGAAGGACAGCCTTTTTCGGAATGTTTTCCGCCTGCCTACGCGGATACGGCTTTCGACCGCAACGGTGACTGGACTATTCTCCTTTCGGATCAGAAAACACAGATCACGTTAAGCGTTCTCTCTATGGTTTTTCCAGATACAGAACCTGTTTTTCTTGCGTTTCTTCCCGAGAGCAGATCCATGGAAATGTCGGTATCGAAAGACGAAAAAACGGAAGAAAGCACTTTTTTTGCTTCCTCCCGTACCTTTTCACTTTCCCTGTCCCACGCAGATTCCGTCCAGAATCTGATGGCGCAGGCCAGACATCTTGCACTTTTTGATTTTCCGATTCTGATCCAGGGAGAAAGCGGTACACAGCGCCGGACGCTCGCACGTGCGATCCACAATTTTTCGCGCCGCCACCATTATCCGTTTTCTGTTCTTCATTCTCCGGGAAATGATCTGACCGAAGCTTCTCTGCTCCGGCTTCTTGCCGAAACCAACCATGGCACACTCGTCCTTTCCCAGGTGGACCGTTTTCCGCTTTCCATTCAGGATCTGCTGGTCAATGTTCTTACCAATGTTCATGGTAACTTCTTTTCCGCACCGGAAACCCGCCGTTTCGATGTGCGGATCATTGCTATTGCGGATGATAACCTTTACAAAAAAGTAGAAAAAGGAACCTTCCTGCGGGAGCTTTTTCACCTTTTAAGTGCTTCAGAGCTTCAGACTGTCCCGCTCCGCAGACGCAGGGAGGATATTCCCGATCTTCTCAATTACTTTCTGCTTCAGTTTTTCCACAACACCGATATGACCTGCGACCGGATCTTTTCGGAAGGGCTTCTGCGCTTTCTGAAGGAATATGCGTACCCCGGAAATATTCATGAGCTGTACAATCTGTCCTGCAGCCTGTTTACCCGGTACAGCAGCCATAAGCTGCAGCTTTCCGATCTGCCGACATACCTCCGTTCCCGCCAGATGGCTGACGTTTCCCTCACCGCCCTTCAATATCAGGTTCTTTCTTTCGTATCGACGCATCCGAAAGCAGGCCGCCTGGCAATCAAAAACGGACTGGCCGACGGAGAAACCTTTGTATCCGAAGCGGCTCTGCGCACCGTACTCGGAGAGCTTTCTTCCGCCGGTTATCTCATCGTGCACCGGACAAAAGGCGGATGTGAAATTTCCGAGCTGGGGCGTATGGTTCTGGAAAAATAATTTATTTCAGAAATCCCGGTGTTTCCAGAAATTCGGCAAGGCTGCGGTATCTGGCTCCGTCCAGGCCTCTTTTTTCCTTTGCGGTTACCATAGAGTTCAGGATCGCTTCCTCCACAGCCTCTGCCGCTGCTTCAAATGCCTCGTTGATTTTTTCTTCTTTTATCCGGGCGCACGCTTCCACCTCACATGTACTCTTTGTGTCTACGCGGTTTGCTGTTGTAAATCCAATCATGATTTCACCGCTTCCGTGGCCGGTGTAGGCTCCTGTTCTGGCGATTCCGACTCCACAGCGGCGGATAATCCGGTACAGCTGCCGCTCCGATACCGGAAGGTCTGTTGCCAGAACCGTCATAATCGATCCCCGGTCTTCGGCGCTGCTTCCGCATTCTTCCTTCCGGATCCGCTCCAGAATCTTCTCTCCTGCCGGTTTTCCACTGATTTTCAAATCTCTGGTTGCCCCGAAATTTGACTGTACCAGAACACCAATGGTATATGTTTTTCCGTCAAGCACCAGCGTGCGGGATGCCGATCCGATTCCCCCTTTCAGCCCATAGCAGATCGTTCCTGTTCCGGCACCGATATCACCTTCCGCAAAGTCTGTATCCGCCTGCTCCAGTGCCTGATACAGCTCTTTTTCCCCCACTACCCGGTTACAAATCTCATTGATCCTTGAATCATTACATTCTCCGACAACCGGATTGATGGAAAAAACATCTTCCCCTTCTTTTCGGGTCTGCTGTATCATCCATGAAATCATGGCATCCGCCACTTTTCCAACATTCAGTGTATTGGTCAGGGCAATGGGCGTTTCAAGAGTTCCAATCTCCTGTACCTGCACAAGACCGCACGTTTTCCCAAAACCGTTATGCACGTAGGCAGACGCCAGGTACTTTTTCAGAAACGGATTGCCTTCTCCCGGCACAATCACCGTCACTCCGGTATGCTGATTGCCACTTTCCACCGTCGCATGGCCTACCCGCACACCAGGCACATCTGTAATTTTGTTTCGCGGTCCATTTTCATGATGTCCGATCCGATATCCGTAATCACTGATTCTTTTCTGTTTCATCCTGTTTCCTCCTCTTTTTATGATGTACTCCCGGAATTTTCCAAGCGAAATATTTCGAGATGGATTTTAAAGTTATTATATCGAAAATCCAACCGAAAGGATTCGTTTTTGGTAGATACCAAAAGTACATATATGATATCAGGGCTTTTCTAAAAAGATATCTCACATATACGATAAAGTCAAATCTCTCCGTTTATATACGTTTTTCTTTCCAATTATATGCAATTTTTAGGATCATTCACGGTTTTTCAGAATCTCTGCCGGTGTAATCTTCCTGATCTTACCCACCAGCACATGATTGATCACAAAATACAACAGGATGATGGCTGCATAAACGCCTGCATATAATTTCCATCCAAATGTCAGATTGATTCCGGTTGCAACATTGACAACCAGAAACGGATAAATCCGATCCATTGCCACTTTCGCTAATGTCATGCAAAAGATCCCGCCTATTGCTACAATATAAAAGTTTCCATTCAGATAGAGTTTTCGAATTTCTTTTGTCCGGTAACCAAAGATCTGCATCAATGCGATCGGAAAAGAAGAACGGTCGATCATTACCTTTAACATCAGATACATGACAACTACAAAAATGATCGCAGATACACCACAAAGCATTCCGATCATCGGTCCCATCATATCCGAGAAAACAGCAGATGCCTCTTCAACCTGCTTTTTCGTCGTTATGCTGTCGAGTCGTCCGCCCGGTATGGATAACTTTTTATCCGAGCAGACAATATTGTAATAATCATCCTCTTCACCAAAAAGATCACGCATACTGTCAATATCCATAAAGACATACATTCCGGTTGAATATTGCATAATATCCTGTACGCAGAAAGCATAGTCCATATCTTCCTCTTCATCAGAAAGTACCAGGGAATCTCCGACATGCAGGTTATTTTTCTGCGCAAAGGCAGATGAGATCACAACATTTTTCTTGCTTTTTGTCACATTGGCCGGAAAATACGGATCATTTTTTCCTACACCCAGCATTGTAATGTCCCATTTATAACCAAGAATGACTTTTGTAAATCCTTTTGCAAAATACTCCGTTCCACCTTCCGGCACTTTGCTTGTCGGATATTTATAAGAATACATATATTCATATTTTGTATCCTGTTTCGATTCATCTCTGATGGCATTACACATAACAAGACAGTCCAGTGAAAGCATGACGATCAAAAGTGAGATGAACATACCAAACAGTACTGTAAATCCGGTTCGTATCTCTTTTAACATCTGTCTGATCTGAAAACATGTCACAAAACGCATTCCTTTTAAAGAAACTGCATGGATCTTTTTTTGCTTTTCTTCTTTTCGCATCAGGGATAATACCGTTTGCGATAAATGTTTACGTATCACAAGATAATTCACAATAATGGTAGTGATCACCGGCATGAAAAGCATATATATGACAAGATATAACGGGCAGCATACCGGAAGAATGCATATTGAAAAATAAGCATAACAATCCTGCATCTGCGTCCATGCACCAAGCGGGCACATACCAACCGCAAAGCCTGCCACGGATGCTGCAAATGTCAGGATGGCAGGAAGCATCAGATAATGACGGATCAGATCATTTTTGGTGACACCAAGTGCATACAACGCTCCGATCACACTGCTTTCTCTTTCAATTCCGTGGATCACAAATACCGATATGACGTAGGCAAACAGTATCAAAATGATCACACCCGATACAAGTCCTGCGTACTTATTCAGGATCTGGTCATCTCCTGCCGCACCGATACGCGAATTGTCGCTTTGTGTCACAAATTGCTTCAGATTATTTAACGAAAAATCAAAATAGCGGTCAACAATCGATGTTAAATTATCCTGTAGTTTTGCTGTTCCTTTCGCGAGTTTTTCTGAACCGTCTGCCGCTTTGTTTACGGCTTTCGTGTAGGAATCGATCGCATCTTTATATTGTTTGATCCCTTTTAACTGATCGATCACTGCTCCGATCTTCAGATTAACGATTCCATTGTCACTTTTGGCTTTTAACGCTTTCAGCTTCTGCTCAAAATTCTGTTCGGTCAAAGTATCTTCTAATCCATAAGAAGCAAATCCTTCCTGCGCTTCCCGCAAAGAAGAGGATAGCAGAAGCTTTGTCACGGACAA
>OLND01003666.1_pt1 | contig 11608 bp, 8 predicted proteins | sample 1672031 | NCBI WGS metagenome assembly OLND01 (sample SAMEA3136638, study PRJEB25190) | human gut metagenome | biome: human gut; feature: human-associated habitat; material: faeces | place: Austria | collected 2013
GGGGCTACGCCCCAAACCCCATTTTCAAAAATTATATAGGTTTATCGACAGTCTAAAATCCGTGTCGCCTGACACGGATTTTTTATTACTGATTATTCCGGGCTATCGTCTATTCCCGACCGCCCCACAAAGCCCAGCCAACCGCCTTCATTTCAAAAGGTCGGAAGCCGAGTGCCTCGGCTCGCATTTTCGCCTTTAAATACGGTTGCTGTATATTCACGATTGTTCGACGGCGGGAGTAAACAAACAAGTATTTCGACAGCTTGTTTTCAGCCATCGTTTAACCCCGACCGTCCCGCAAAGTCAAGCTAACCGCCTTCATTTCAAAAGATCGGAAGCCGAGTGCCTCGGCTCGCATTTCCGCCTTTAAATACGGTTGCTGTATATTCACGTTTATTTAACGGCGGGAGTAAACAAACAAGTATTTCGATAGCTTGTTTTCAGCTACCGTCAACCCCGACCGTCCCACAAAAGCCCAGCCAACCGCAAACCTTTCAAAAGGTCGGAATTTGCCGTGCCCCACGGGCACTTAGTGCTTCTTCAACCAGTTACGCATCCACTTGCCGTTTTCGGTAAGATTGCTCTCGCTCCAGTTACCGTTTGCCGATGTTCCCGGCCGCAGTACCGAGCAGGTTTCATCCTTGTTGCAGATACTCCAGTTACAGTAGCTTATGCCTTGCTTGTCAAAATAGCTAAGCCACTTCTGCGTTTCGTTGAAGTCGTTTGCACCGCCGCCCGATGCATCACAAGTACCGAATTCCGACACAAATACCGGCAGTCCCTGTGCCACGCAGTTTTCTACGTTTGAACGAAGTCCTGCGTGAGTTGCCGCATAGAAGTGGAACGCATACATTACATTCTTGTAGTTCAGCGGGTCGGAAAGCGGCTTGTCGATCTCCTGACTCCATGTTGGCGTGCCTACTATAATTACCGAGTTCGGCGCATTCTTGCGGATAACGGGTATTATCTTTTCCGCATACGGCTTGATATTACCGCTCCACGATGCACCGCCGTTCGGCTCGTTGCATATTTCATAAATCACATTCGGATATTTTGCATATCTCTTTGATACCGTTTCAAAGAAGGATTTTGCCTCGTTTGTATACTTGGACGGGTCGCCGGGATTAAGAACGTGCCAGTCGATGATAACATACATATCCAGCTTGATGCAGATGTCAACACCCTTTTCAAGCAGTTCAAGGCTTCCGCTCTTGTTACCCATATAGCACTGACCGTTGCCCCACTCGTCAACATACATTGCAAGGCGGACAACATTCGTATTCCAGTCGTCACGGAGCGTTTTGAATGCACTCTCGTTTACGAATTCGGGGAACCATGTAAGCCCGTGCGTACTCATTCCTCTGAGCTGATAACCCTTGCCGCTCTTATCAACAAGCTGTCCGTTCTTTACCGAAAGCTGACCGTGCTGTGATACCGGCGTAGTGCCTTTAGGGTCGCTCGGCGCCTTGGGAACTGTTGCCGCCGGCTTTTTGGTCGTTGACGTATTATTATTGTTGTTATTGCTATTGTTATTATTGTTGCTGTTATTTCCGGCACTCGTTCCTGCGGTACTTCCGTTCACAGTCACTTTACCCTCATTGATGTAAGCGTCAGCCGAATAATTGAATCCGAATGAAACGTTCTTTCCCTTTTCTATAGTCCCGTTGTAGCTCTCGTTCTTGACCGTCATTGTGTTTCCCGAAATGCTGAATATTCCGTTCCACTGCGACATCAGCTTTGTATTGCCGGGGACGGTCACCTTTGCCGTCCAGCTGTTCACCGTATCGCCGTTATTGGTTATAACAATCTCATAACCTCCGCACTTCTTACCGCCTTCTTCCCAGCTGCTCGACTTCTTCCACTGAACAGTGAAATTGCTTGCAGATGAAGCAGGCTTGCTCTGGCTGTTGTTTTTCGTGTCGGCAGTTGACGGTGCCTTTGTTGTATCGCCAGGCTTCTCGGTGTTCTCTGCCTTTGATGCATTTTCCTGCTTTGAAGTATTACTTTCTTCCTGTTCGGAGGTATCGGAAGATGTGTCGCTCTCTGTTACTGAGCTGTCAACGGAAGTAACCTCGGAATTTTCATCAACACTGCTCGTATTCTCAACATACGATACATTGCTTTCGGTCTCTGAGCTGTTTCCGACAGACGATAATACACCGCTGTCCTGCGCCGCACAGCCTGCAAGCATAGCCGCCGCAATAAACACAGCTATCGCACGTCTGATTATAGATTTTTTCATATTTCCTCTTTCGGTCGTGATATTAAAACAGCCCTCACGAATGAGGGCTGTCGTTATTCGTTAATCTTTTTAAGATTACTTTCTCTTCTTAGCAACTACTACTGCACCTGTTGCGAGGAGTGCAACACCTGCAACTGCTGCAACGCCTTCAACACCTGTGTTTGTGTTGGGCTTTGTAGAATCGCCTGTTGTGGGAGCAGTTGTATCAGCGGGAGCTGTTGTATCAGCAGGCTGGTTAGCAGCGTCAAGACCTGAAACTGTGAATTCAATCTCTAAAGACTTTGTGGGGTATGCACCGTTATAGCCATCTTTCTTAAGAGCATCGTTCCAGATGTTAGCGAACAGAATCTTAGTATGACCTGACTTCTTACCGTCTTCTGTATCAATGATAGGATCAGCAACTTCTGATGTTACTGTACCATCAACGATAATCTTGCAGTCAGAGAACTTAGCGATAGATTCGCCATTTTCGCCTGCGTCCTTGTTGAAAGGAATATCTGTTGAAACAAACAGAAGGTTGAAAGCAGAAGAACCGTCGAGTGCCCAGTCAAAGTCAGTAATGCCAACCTTGTATGTGCCGTCCTTGTCGATCTGTACATCTGTGTATGTAGCAGGAATAACATAGCCGGCATCACCACCCGGCATATCATCGTCGAACTTGTCTTCATACTGAGGGAATGTTTCGGGGTCGTTACCGCACCATACGATTACGCTGTTGAAGTACTTGCCGTCTGCTGCATCTCTTCCGTATTGTGCCTCATCGAAAGCGTTTCTGAATGAGTAGGGTGCTGTCTGGAAACCGATATAAGCATTATAAGTTTCTGCTGCTGCGCCTACTGTAAGTGTGCCAGCTACTGCCATTGCAGCTGCTGCACCGATGAATCTTCTCATCTTCATTTTAATTACCTCCAAACAAATTGTATATGTTTCATTCTTATGAGTGTTGTTAAAAGTTTACAACAATCTCAGCAAATTAATTATAACCTCTTCCCGCCAAAAAATCAATTTGCATTTTTCACACATTTACCACATAACTTTTAGTTAATTTGTACAATTATGTTATTAAGTTAAATCGCAGACCGTTCTCAATTGTCACCCATTTGTGCAGTTTGGTTGACACGAGGCGCTGTCGGTGGTATTCTGTTAAAGTCATTTGACAAAATGGAAAGGAAACAAAAAATATGAACAGACAGAAAATCACAACAATCGTACTTTGTGCGCTCTTTGCGGCAATTACGGCAGTACTTTCGCAGATAGCGATACCGATGCCCTCCGGCGTACCGGTTACATTACAGACCTTTGCAATAGCCCTCTGCGGCTTTTATCTCTGCACGGCAAGAGCAACCGTTTCAACGGTCGTTTATGTTCTGCTCGGTGCGGTAGGCGTTCCCGTATTCAGCGGCTTCAAGGGCGGAATCGCTTCAATAGTAGGTCCTACGGGCGGATTTATAATCGGCTTTATCGCTATGGCGGCCATCAGCGGAATCGCATTCAGAAATATGCCCGAAAAGTTCCGTATACCGCTTAGAATAGCAATGGGCATCTTAGGCGTTGCCGCTTGCCATATCTGCGGTTTTGTACAGTACGCTCTCGTTGCAGGCAAGGATCTGTTATCCAGCTTCCTGCTCGTATCCGCTCCCTATCTTATAAAGGATATAGCAAGCGTAGTTCTCGCATACTTTGCCGCTCTCGCAATTTCAAAGGCTCTGAAAAGAACAGGCTTTGCCCCAAGCGAACAGGCGTAATTGCAATAAATTTGTAAACATTAAAGGCAGTGCCGGACGGCGCTGCCTTTTTGTTTTTATAATAACAAGCACAAAGTAAAAAACCAATTTACTGCTCCCTCATAAAAGGTGATATTGACATATAAATCTGAACAATTAAAACCATACACGTTTTAATACCCGCCGTTTCGCTACCCTGCGGATAACTCAGACATTTCCAAAGGCGGAATTTGAAGCGGCACATTGCCGCAGACGGAATTTACAGTGGCTTTCAGCCGCCCGCCCTGCTTTGACTTTTCTTCTGTTAAGTGCTATACTTTATAAATAGAAAGACAAAACACGGAGATACTATAAATGGATAACAAATACGAAGAACGGCTCGGCACAGCCTCGATGCTGCCTCTTATACTTAAAATGGCACTGCCGGGCTTTGCGGCACAGCTTATAAACCTGCTGTACAGCATAGTTGACAGGGTCTTCATCGGACACATAGAGCTTATCGGCACAGATGCGCTGGCAGGTATCGGTGTTACAAGCTCGATAATCATTCTTATCTCGGCATTTTCACAGATAGTCGGCGGTGGCGGCGCACCGCTTGCCTCAATAGCGCTCGGCAAAGGCGACCGTGAAAGAGCGCACAGGATACTCGGCAACGGCTTTTCACTGCTCGTGCTGTTTACTGTAGTAACATCGGGCATAACCTACATCTTTATGGAGCCCCTGCTCCGCCTTATCGGCGCAAGCGACGCTACTATCGGCTATGCCACAGACTACCTCTCGGTATACCTTACAGGCACGCTGTTCGTAATGTTCGCAACCGGACTTAATTCGTTCATAAATGCACAGGGCAGACCCGGAATTTCAATGATAGCCGTAATAATCGGCGCAATCCTCAACATAGGCCTTGATCCGCTTTTTATCTATGTGTTCGGTATGGGCGTAACGGGCGCCGCTCTCGCAACGGTAATATCGCAGGCGGTAAGCGCCTTTATAATAGTCGGATTTCTTGTATCCGACAAAGCGACTTTGAAAATAAAGCCGAAATATCTTAAGCCCGATATAAAGATAATCGGCTCGCTGTTCGCACTCGGAATCGCCCCGTTTATAATGGCAAGTACGGAAAGTCTTGTCGGCTTCGTTCTCAACGGCTCGCTGAGCGCATACGGCGATATATACGTCAGCACCCTTACGGTAATGCAGAGCGCAATGCAGTTTGCCGCCGTGCCTCTAAGCGGCTTTGCACAGGGCTTTGTTCCGATAGTCAGCTACAATTACGGCAAGGGCAACACAGACCGTGTCCGCCTCTGCTTTAAATATTCCGTGATAATTATGTTCTCGTTCTTCGCCCTGACAAACCTGTTTATGATTACCTTCCCCGAATTTGTCGCAGGAATGTTCACAGACGATACCGCACTTATAAAAACAGTCGGCAGAATGATGCCTCTTTTCCTTACGGGCATGACCATATTCGGACTTCAGCGTACCTGCCAGAGTATGTTCGTTGCTCTCGGTCAGGCTAAAATTTCACTGTTCATAGCCCTTTTGCGTAAAGTGATACTGCTTATCCCTCTTGCCCTTATCCTGCCGAATTTTCTCGGTGTAAAGGGTGTATATCTCGCTGAATCGGTAGCGGATGCTACCTCGGCAATCTGCTGTACCGTTATCTTCACTCTTACCTTCCGCAAGATACTCAAAAAGCGTGAACAGACATAAATTAAACAATCAAGCGGTCACAGGGACAGATACAGCCCCGTGACCGCTTTTTCTTATACGATTTTCAAGCACCGCCCGCACATTTCCCGTGCAGGCGGTGCTTTGCATTTATTTCAGGAATTCCGCCAGTATCTGACCGAGTAAACACGATTGCTTATCGGTAAGCTGTTTGCTTGTTATTACATTATGCTCACGGAATTGCTCAATTAACTGCGTTATTATATTCCTTTGCTTTTCGTTAAGACCTATAGTAGAAATATTCGATTGACGTTCCATACCCGACAGATAGTCCATAGAAACGTTGAATAAAGCCGAAAACGCTCTTACCGTATCAAAAGTAGGACTTTGCAGATTTTTTTCATATCTGCTGATTATTGAGCTTTCCTTGTTTATTTTATTTGCCAGTTCTTCCTGCGTCCAGCCTTTTTCTTTTCTGAGTCTTTTCAGAATCAAGCCGAAATCAAAAGCATCGTTCATTTATCCACCTCAAATTTGATTTATAATCAAATTGTAACAGGTGCAACTTGATAAATTTGCATCATTATGCTATAATATTTGATATAAAAACGAATTTACTCAGAATTAATTGATAAATTTGCTCAAAACGGGTGATTAAGTGCAACAACAAATAAAATCCAGACAACGTGTGACCGAACACGGCGAGGTTTTCACCGCCGAGCGTGAAATAAAGGCAATGTGCGACCTTGTAAAACAGGAAACCGAGCGTATCGACAGCCGTTTTCTTGAACCCGCCTGCGGAACAGGCAATTTCCTTACCGAAATTCTCGCAAGAAAGCTGTCGGTCGTAAAGTCTGAATACGGTCGCAGTCCTCTTGAATATGAAAAATACTCGCTCCTTGCGGTAAGCAGTCTTTACGGTGTCGATATAATGGCTGATAATGTCGAAACCTGCCGTGAACGGCTGTTTAAGCAGTGGGACAAGCAATACAGAGCCGTCTGCAAAAAAGAATGCAACGATGACACAAGAAAATCCGTCCGCTTTATCCTGTCAAGAAATATCGTATGCGGAAATGCCCTTACTCTTAAGTGCGTAGACGAAAACTGCAATGATACCGAACAGGATATAGTCTTTTCCGAGTGGGCATTCGTTTTCGGCAGTAATATACAGCGCAGCGATTACAGCTTTGACGAACTGGTGAACGGCAATAAGGAAAAGGCTTCTCAACTAACCCTCAGCGACAGCACAGAAGGCGAGGGTACTTTTTTACGGAAATATATATGCAACTACAGGAGGTTATGGGAAAATGGCTGATAATATTTCAACCGGAATTTTAAGCGGACTTTACGAAAAGGTATACAACCCCGATGTTCTGTCCTGCCTTGCCAATCTCTCAAACGATGAGGTTTTCACACCTCCGGAGATAGTAAACAAAATGCTCGATATGCTCCCGCAGGAGCTTTTCTCATCTCCCGATACAAAGTTTCTCGACCCCGCCGTGAAAACGGGAGTATACCTTCGTGAGATAGCAAAGCGTCTTATAAAAGGCCTTGAAGCCGTTATCCCCGACAGACAGCAGCGAATAGACCATATTTTTAAAAATCAGCTTTACGGCATTGCGATAACCGAGCTTACAAGCCTGCTCTCACGCAGAAGCCTTTATTGCAGTAAGTACGCAGACAGTGCTTTTTCTGTAACACACTTTGAAAATTCGGACGGAAATATCCGTTTCAAGCGTATCCCCCACTCGTTCGACAAATCCGGCAGATGCGTCTTCTGCGGTGCGTCCGAAACGCAGTACGACCGTGGCGAAGAACGTGAATATTATGCGTATGAATGGATACATACATTACACCCCGAGGAGATTTTTGGCATGAAGTTCGATGTTATTATTTCAAATCCGCCGTATCAGTTAAGTGATGAGGGAAATGGTGCAAGTGCTAAACCTATATATCAATACTTCGTCGAAACTGCCAAAAATCTTAAGCCACGTTTTCTTACTATGATTATACCTGCCCGATGGTACGCAGGCGGTAAAGGGCTTGATGAGTTTAGAAAAACGATGCTTGAAGATAAAAGAATAGTTCGCATAGTGGATTATGTCAACGCAAAAGACTGCTTTAGCGGTATCAATTTAGGTGGTGGTATTTGTTACTTTTTGTGGGATAGAGATAATCCTAATAAGTGCCAATATACTAATATTCACGATTCTGTTGTTTCAACAGAAACCAGAACATTAAACGAATTTCCTGTTTTTGTGAGATACAATGAAGCTATATCAATAATACACAAGGTAATCTCACAAAAAGAAAGAACGGTATCAGAAGTAGTTGGCTCTCGAAACCCATTCGGTCTTTCATCTTTCGAAAGAGGAACTAAAGAACCACAGGAAATAAAACTTTTTTCAAGTGGTGGAACAGGGTATATTCCTGTGGATGATATACCACAAGGTTTAAATTTAATAAATAAATATAAAGTCATTATAAGCAAAGTTACAAGTGAACACGCAGGCGAGCCTGATAAAAGTGGTATGTTTACAGTAATTTCGACAACAAAGGTATTATTACCCAAAGAGGTCTGTACTGATTCATACATTATTCTTTACACAACTGATTCTAAACTCGAAGCGGATAATTTTGCAAAATATGTTTGCACTAAGTTTTTTCGCTTTCTGCTCCTACAATCTGTTTCATCCATAAATTTATCTAAGGACAAGTTTCAATTCGTGCCTATGCAGAATTTTAATACTGATTGGTCTGACAATCAGCTTTATGCTAAATATAATTTAACCCAAATAGAGATTGATTTTATAGAATCTATGATAAAAGAAAAACTATTAGGCGGTGACAACAATGGCTGACGTATTTGAAAAGTATGTGACCCCTCGCCCCGAGGTAAACCCGACTATCTATGCCTACAGGCTGAACGGCGTTACCACTCACGACGGCTACATAAAAGTAGGCTACACCGACCGTGATGTAAAGCAGCGTATAAAAGAACAGCTCCATACAAGTGCGATAAGCTACACCGTGCTTTGCGAGGAATCGGCAATGCGTCCTGACGGCTCGTGCTTCAACGACCATGACGTACACGCCGTTCTTAAACGTAACGGCTTTCACCGTCTTAACGAAAACACGGACAAGAACGAATGGTACAACTGTACCGTAAATGATGTACGCTCCGCCGTGCGTGAGCTTCGCACAGGCGAAAGGACGGATGAATACCGCACCGCCGACTTTAAAATGCGTCCGGAACAGAGTAAAGCGGTAGACCGCACAATCGAATACTTTGAAAACATTAAAAAGACCGAGCCTGAGCGCATACCAAAATTCCTGTGGAATGCAAAAATGCGTTTCGGCAAGACCTTCGCCGCTTATGAGCTTTGCAAGAAGATGAATTTCAAGCGTATTCTTATTCTCACCTTCAAGCCTGCCGTAGAGTCGGCGTGGAGCGAGGACTTAAGAACTCACGTTGATTTTGAGGGCTGGCAGTACGTTTCAAACAAGGACGCACATAATAACAAGCAGAATATCGACGAGGCATATTACAATGCCGACAGCACAAGACCGATAGTAGTTTTCGGCTCGTTTCAGGATTTGCTCGGTACTAACGAAAATGGAGGTATAAAATACAAGAACGAGTTTATCCATACTACCAACTGGGATATAGTCATATTTGACGAATACCATTTCGGAGCGTGGAGAGAAAACGCAAAGAAGCTGTTTGACGATCCCGACGATGAAGATATAGACTTTGACGCAGAAAAATATCAGAAGGAAGAAGCAGGAAATGCCGTAAACGAAACCTTCCTGCCGATAACCTCGTCACACTACCTTTATCTGTCCGGTACCCCGTTCAGAGCAATGCACAGCGGTGAGTTCATAGAAGAACAGATTTTCAACTGGACTTATTCAGATGAACAGAGCGCAAAAGAAAACTGGAAGGGCGAAAACAACCCGTATCTGTCGCTTCCCCGTATGGTAATGATGACCTATAAAATTCCCGAAAGTATACGCTCTGTAGCCTCTGAGGGAGAATTTGACGGCTTCGATCTGAATCTGTTCTTTTCCGCAAAGGGAAAAGGCGAGGACGCTCGCTTCGTAAACGAGAACGAGGTGCAGAAATGGCTCGATCTTATCCGTGGCGCATATCTGCCTGCAAGCGTAGACGACCTTAAAATTGCGGTAAGTCTTGGCGTTGACAAGCGTCCGCCTATGCCCTTCTCGGACACAAGACTTCTTAACGTACTGTCGCACACCCTATGGTTTTTGCCGAGCGTAGCGTCCTGCTTTGCGATGTACAATCTTCTTATGCAAAGTCAGAACAACTATTACAATCAGGGCTATAAGATAAACGTCTGCGCCGGTATAAAAGCGGGCGTAGGTCTTGATGCGGTAAAGCCCGTTATTGATTCTATGGGCGATCCTCTCGTTACAAGGACAATAACCCTCACCTGCGGAAAGCTGACAACAGGCGTTACCGTAAAGCCGTGGACAGGCATATTTATGCTCCGCAATCTTAAAAGCCCGGAAACCTATTTTCAGTCGGCTTTCCGTGTGCAGTCGCCCTGGACGGTAAAAAATGAGAAGGGCGAAGTAGAGATAATCAAGCACGAATGCTATGTGTTCGACTTTGCGCTTGACCGTGCGCTCCGCCAGATATCCGACTATGCCTGCAATCTGAATTCCGAGAATACAAACCCCGAAAAGAACGTCAGCGAGTTTATAAACTTCCTCCCCGTCTTAGCCTATGACGGCTCGACTATGGAGCAGGTAAACGCACAGGCTATTCTTGATATTACCCTTGCCGGAACCTCCGCAACCCTCCTCGCAAAGCGCTGGCAGTCCGCCCTGCTTGTAAACGTTGATAACGACACGTTAAAACGTCTTATGGCAAGCACAGAGGCAATGACCGCACTTGAAAATATCGAGGCTTTCCGCAATCTCAACAAGGAGCTTGAGGTAATCATCAACAAGTCCGAGGCGGTAAAGAAGCTGAAGAAAGACGGCGTGGAAAAGCTCACCCCGAAAGAAAAGAAAGAGCTTACAGAAGCCGAGAAGGAGTTCAAGTCAAAACGTAAGGAGGTACAGGAAAAGCTGATGAAATTCGCCTCAAGAATTCCAGTATTTATGTACCTTACCGACTACCGTGAATCCTGCCTCAAGGACGTTATAACCCAGCTTGAACCCGGTCTTTTCAAAAAAGTGACCGGTCTTGATACAAAGGATTTCGATCTTTTATGTTCGCTCGGCGTTTTCAACTCCAGCCTTATGAATCATTCCATTTTCCAGTTCAAACGCTACGAGGACGCAAGCCTTACCTATACCGGAATTGATATGCACAGTAACGATAAGGAGATAGGCGGTTGGGATACCGCCATAAGAAAAGATGAATACAAAAAGCTGTTCTATAATCAACAGGAATCAATGAACGCTCCTCAGCCTACCGAAGCCACCGAAGATATAGTGGAGTTAAAGAAAGAAGTCACACGGTCATCAGCGGTAAAATCCGTTCAGCCATCCGGCAAGTCAACCGCTGCAAGTCCAGCCACTCCGCCTCTTGTGACCGAAAAGTTCGGCATTAAATCACCCGTTCCCAAAGCCGCTTTACCCGTTCCCGACAGGAAACACACCAACACCCCCGATTTTGACGAATCGTCAATAACAGTAGGAATGACCGTAATACATAAAAAATTCGGCGAAGGAAAAGTACAGTCAATCGCTGATAAACATATATATGTAAAATTTGCTGACGGTCAGAAAAATTTCGCCTTCCCCAACGCCTTCACCGACGGCTTCCTGCACCTGCCGAAATGATCAAAAGCAACAGCCCGGCTGAATCAGTCGGGCTGTTGCAGATACATACAACAAAAAATCCCGTGCAAAATACACGGGATTAAACTTGGTACACCTTCAGGGACTCGAACCCAGGACCCACTGATTAAGAGTCAGTTGCTCTACCAACTGAGCT
>OLND01003680.1_pt1 | contig 11563 bp, 9 predicted proteins | sample 1672031 | NCBI WGS metagenome assembly OLND01 (sample SAMEA3136638, study PRJEB25190) | human gut metagenome | biome: human gut; feature: human-associated habitat; material: faeces | place: Austria | collected 2013
GCCTCCTCGGAGAGCATGACGTTCAGCACCTTCATGGCTTTTTCGCGGCGCGCGGTGTCCTGCTCCAGATCCCGGTTCAGGGCAACTTGGAAATAGGGGGTGGTCATGATCCACGGTTCGCTGTTCTGGCTGAAGAAGGGCAGAAAGATCGTGTCGATGCCCTCATCCTGAAACATCTTCACGCCGGCAGAGCTGCCAAAGTACATGGCAACTTCTCCGTTCCGGAACATTCCGGTCACATCGTCGTAATTCAATGCAAGATCATCTGCTGTAAGGTGGGTATCCTGAATGAACTGCTCCATCCGCTCAAACGCCCCCGGCCATACGGTGTCGTCCAGACCCACCCGCGCGGTGCTGGCGGGGTCGCTGTAGGTAGTGCGCCACTTGCGCCCCGCGGTGGTGGTAAGCTCGGCAGCGGAAAGCCCCTGCAGGGTTTCCATGCAGGTGTAGTCGTAGGTATAATCGGAGGTAAAGCCGCGGATGCCTACCTTTTCAAAAGCCTGACAGGCCGCTACAAAGCTTGCGTAATCGGTGGGCAGGGGAATATCGTACTGCTCAAAAAGGCTGCGGTTGACCACAAAGCCGTGGGCATCCGCGCACACCGGCAGCCAGTTCACACTGCCATCCTCGTTTTTGAAGCTGTTGAGGTAGGTGTTGTACACAGCGCCCGCCTCATTGGTCATGGCAAGGTTCATCAGGCTGTCCTTCAACGGTGCCGCATCGTGCAGCGAGAACCGGCAGCAGGTGATGATATCCGGCAGACCGCCGTTCTGCTGCAAAAACTTGTAAAAATCCAGATCGTTGTTGCCTACGATGAACTCAATGTTCACGTCCGGCAGCTGGGACTGGACATAGGGGGCATAGTTTTCGTACAGGCTGGTGCTCCACAGATACACCTGAATAGTCTGAGCGTCTTCCTGCTCCTGTGTTCGTTCCGCATTTTTTTCGCTGCATCCGGTGAGCAGGGATAGCCCCATCACCAGTGCCGCAAGCATGGAAAATAGGCGGCGCAATGTTTTTGTTTTCATCCGATCCTTCTCCTCACACTTCTTGGGCAGCCATCGTTTTGCGGTTGGCTGCTTTGGCTTACTGATCATACATCACCGCCCGCAAGAGTGTGCGCTGTAAAACCCACCCACGGAAAGGATGCCGCAATTTTTGCGTCTTTTCTGTTTTGCGCTCTCCCTCTACCGCGAAGGGGCACAGAATGACAGAGACATAAAAATATTTTACCACTACCATGAAAAATTTTCAATAAAATTTCATATATTGGTCCATAAAAGCTGTGTGGGATTACAATAGATGTGTCACAAAGTGAAAAAAGACGAATGAGCCGTTCTGTGGTACAGTTAAATTGCTACACCAAACATCACAGAAACTGCCGTTCAGGCATAAGAAATAAAGCACCCGCAGCAATTTGCTCACCGGAGATTCAAAACCTCTGTGGCGCTTGCTGTGGGTGCTTTTGGGCGCTGTTTATTTCAGTACATCTGCAAGGACCTGCAGCAGGTGCGGAATATCCAGCGGCTTTGCAATATGGCCGTTCATACCGGCCTTCAGTGCATTCTGACGGTCTTCCTCAAAGGCATTTGCCGTCATTGCAAAGATTGGGATGCCAGCCTTTGCGGCATCCGGCAGTGCACGAATCTGCCGCGTTGCCTCGTAGCCGTCCATGTTGGGCATCTGGATGTCCATGAGGATCAGGTCATACTGTCCGTCTGCCGCCTGCTTCATCTTCCGGACGGCGATCTCGCCATCCTCGGCAGATTCCACCTCAAAGCCCGCTTCCTTCAGGATCTCCACTGCGATCTCACGGTTCAGCTCGTTGTCCTCCACCAGCAGGATCTTTTTCCCTTTGAAGGCCTCCGCGTTCAGCTGCACCGGCCTGCAGGCAGGCTCTGCACCGAACGGCTCTGCCAGCACTCTGCGCAGCTCCGAGAGGAACAGCGGCTTTTCACAGAAGGCGGTAACACCGGCAGCGCGGGCTTCCTCTTCAATATCGGCCCAGTCGTAGGCGGTCAGGATGATGATGGGGCAGCTTTTTCCAATCACCTTGCGGATCTGCCGCACGATCTCGATGCCGTTCATATCGGGGATCAGCCAGTCGATGATGTAAACGCTGAATTCATCCCCCTGCTCCATGGCATACCGGGTGCGGATCACCGCTTCCCTGCCGGAGATCGTCCACTCCGGCCGCATCCCGATCTTGGACAGCATGGTGCTGACGCTCAGGCAGGTGTCGGTATCGTCGTCCGCCACCAGTGCCCGCAGCCCTTCCAGCTGCGGGAGCTGCCTGAGCTCCACCTTTTGTCCGCTGAGCGCAAAGCAGAGATTCACGATAAACTCGCTGCCCTTGCCCGGCTCGCTCTCAATGGCGATGGTGCCGCCCATCAGGTCCACAATGTTCTTGGTGATGGACATACCGAGGCCGGTACCCTGAATGCCGCTGACGGTGGAGTTTTCCTCACGGGCGAACTCCTCAAAGATGTGCTTCTGGAATTCCTCGCTCATGCCGATGCCGTTGTCCTTGATGCGAAATTCATAGCAGGCCCGGCCCGCAGGCGCACCGTTTTTCTCAGCAATGCGAATGCTGATCATGCCGCCTGTGGGAGTGAACTTGATGGCATTGGACAAAATGTTCAGCAGGATCTGGTTCAGCCGCAGCGGGTCGGTGATGATATCCTCGTTCTCCACATCCATGGTATCAATAAAAAGCGACAGCCGCTTTGCCGAAACATTGGGCTGAATAATAGAGCGCACATCGTGGACGAGGTCCGGCAGATGCACCGCTTTTTCCTCGATTTTTACCTTTCCGCTCTCGATGCGGCTCATATCCAGCACATCATTGATGAGGGAAAGCAGATGCTGGCTGGAGGTAGAGATCTTTTTCAGGTAGTCCAGCACCTGTTCCTTATTGTCGATATGGGTCGCAGCCAGCGAAGTGAAGCCGATGATGGCGTTCATGGGGGTGCGGATATCGTGGCTCATATTGAACAGGAACTCCCGCTTCGCACGGTTTGCCGCCCCCTCGTGCTGGAGTGCGATCTCCAGCTTGCGGTTTTGTTCCTCCAGCTGAGCCTGATACTTCTTCTCCTGTTCTTTCTTCTGCTGCTCCATCTCCTGCACGGAGCGTCTGCGCAGCACCTGAAGGATCATTACCAGCAGGATGTAACCGACCAGCGCCATCAGGATCAACGGAAGGGATTCCCGGAAGACCGATCTTTCATCCGTATACGCATAGAGATCGAACGATCTTCCATGGCAGTACATTCCAAAATAGCAGCCGGAGCCGTTCCAACCGCGGGTATGGGTCAGCGTTTCGGCGGTCACGACTTTGCGGATCCCCTGCACCAGCGGACTGTCTGCAGCATCCTGCCCGATCAGCTCCGGGCGGTTGGAGGCAATGACCTGATCGTCCTGCACGATGAACAATGTGCCGCTGGTCTCAGCCGAGTAGCCGTCCAGTATACTCTGGATGGACAGGGCCGTTCCCTCAACAGATTCTGCCGGGGTATAGCGGTAGGCAAGCAGGATCTCATCTTTTTCTTCTGCCCGATATGCCGCAACATCCACGGCAGACCCATCTTCCAGCAGGACCCGCTTCAGGTAAGTCTTTTGCGGGCAAGAGAAAACGTCCAGAACGGCGTCATTTTTGAGCTGTTCTCCAAACCGGGCGTAGCCGATGCCGTTCGTTGTGGATTCGCACAGGAGCGTACCGTCCGGGGCCAGAACCGAGATCCCTGTGAGCCAGAGGGTCTCTGTCTGCTTTTTCAGGCACTGCGGGTCGGAAAGGTCCAGCGCCGGGTCCTGCGCCAACTGATGCACCGACACCGCTGCGCGGCGGAGCGCTTTGGCCGCAACCGTATCGTTGTACTTTTCAAAGCTGGTGGACTGCGATTTGACAAAATCAAGGGTCTGGCAGAAACGTTCTTCCGTTGTGCGCAGTGCCCGCCAACCGGAGAGGAAAACGATGCCGGCCATAAAAAGCACGCCGACGATCAAATGGAGCCCCCATCTCCATGTATCCGGAAGGGTTCTGTTTTTATGCGCCAAGGGTGTCCACCTCCAGATACTGCGAAGCATGTTCAAGATATTTGCCAAGGATCTGCTCCAGCGTGCCGTCTGTGCGCATCTGCGCAAAGGTATCGTTCAGCTGGTGGTCCAGCCCGCGGCTGTCGTTTTTGGCAAAGGCGACGCCCAGCCCGGTGACCAGCAGTGGTTCTTCGAGGATGCGGAACTCCACGGAATTGTCCTTCATGTATTGCAGGATGCCTGTCTCATGGGCAGCGATGGCATCCACATAGCCGCAGGCCATCATCGCGTACTGCACGTTGCGGTCTTCGATGCTGAACACCTCCACCGTCTGCGGGAGCCGCGGATCGGAGCCGCTGAGAAAAAGCTCCTCCGGCTTGCCGGTGCTCTGCACGGCAATGGTCTTTCCGGCAAGGTCGCTGAATGTCCGGATGCTGCTGTCGGCATCCACAGCGACCACCTGACGGCTCACCATGTAGGGCCCCGCCCAGCGGTAGACCTCCTCGCGCCCATCCATGGAAAAGCAGCCCCAGATGCAGTCGATGGTGCCGCTTTCCACCAGATTTGTTTTTTGCTCCCAATCGATCGATTCAAACTGGGCAGCATATCCCATGCGGCGGAATGCTTCGGTGGCGATCTCCACGTCGATCCCGGCGGGAACACCGTCATTGTTCAGGTAAATATAGGGCGGATAGGTGTCGCTCCCCACAATGATCGGCGGAAGGCCGCTGTCCTCCGCGTCCGTTCCGCCGCAGGAAGTCAGACTGCCGACGGCAGCAGATGCCGCCAGCAGCGTGCAGCCGCGCAGAAATGCACGGCGTGAGATTCTGTGTTTCATTTGGGCTTTTCGTTCTCCTGTTTTTATTGCATCCGCTGCTCAGTCATGCTGCCGTAATTCTTCTTTCAGGTCGGCCTGCACGTCGGTCAGGCATTGCAGCAGCAGCGGGTTGAACACTCCGCACTCGCCGTTCAGGATCATCTGCACGGCTTTTTCGTGGGAAAAGGCTTTCTTATAGCAGCGTTCGCTGGTCAGTGCATCGTATACGTCGGCCAGTGAGACCAGTTGTGCGCTGATGGGGATCGCATCGCCCTTCAGCCCATCCGGGTAACCTCGCCCATCCCAGCGTTCGTGATGCCAGCGGGCGATCTCGTAGGCCGTTTGCAGCAGCGGCTGCTCGCCAAAATTATCCAGATCGTGCAGCATCTCGGCTCCCAGCATACTATGGGTCTTCATGACCTCAAACTCCTCCGGGGTCAGTTTGCCGGGCTTGTTGAGGATCTTTTCGTCAATGCCGATCTTCCCGATGTCATGCAGGGCAGAGGCCAGCGGGATCACATCCTGCTGTTCTGCAGAAATCGAGTACTTGTTGCCATTCTCCAATAGACGGTGGAGCAGCATCTCTGTAATGGTACGGATGTGCCGCACATGGGCGCCGCTTTCGCCGTTGCGGAATTCTACGATATGACTCAGTACACCCACCAGCATATCCGTATTATTTTCACGGGCGCGGATCTGCTCAGAGACCATCTGCACCAGCCGCCGCTGCTTGGCGTACAGCTTGATGGTGTTGGTCACGCGGCGGTACACGATGCGAGCATCGAAGGGGCGGTTGACGTAATCGCTGGCGCCCAGCTCATAGGAGCGCCGGATCGCGTCGTCGGAGTCGTCGCTGGAGATCATGATGACCGGGATGTCCTCGATGGTGTGGTTGGCATTCATGGCTTTCAGCACTTCAAAGCCGTCCATCACGGGCATATTGATGTCCAGCAGCACCAGTGCAATGTTTCCGGCTTCCGCCTGCAATGTTTCCAAGCACTCTTGTCCGTTTTCCGCTTCTAGAATGTGGTAATTGTCCCCCAAGATCTCTGCCAGCATCATGCGGTTCATTGCGGAATCATCCACAAGTAAGATCTGCGACTTATTCTGTAGAAGTTTTTCCAGCGTTGCAAGACTATGCCCCGGAACCTCCACCATGACAGCATTCTTGCGGCCCTTTGCCTGATACATCAGCCGGTCTGCCCGGCGAACCGCATTCTCCATCGGGTCGGTGATGGTCTGCATCGTTCCGCCGATGCTCAGTGAGAGGCGAAAATGCGAATAACCGGGTACAGTAGCCTGTTGCACGGCGGCTCTGATCTGCTCCAGCTTGGCTTGCAGGATGTCGCTCGGAATGCCGGGCAGCACCAGCAGAAATTCATCCCCGCCGTAGCGGATGAGCAGGTCGGCGTTTCGGATGCAGGAACGGATGGCATTTGCCGCTGTTTCCAGTGCCATATCTCCGGCGTAATGCCCATAGGTGTCGTTGCAGATTTTGAAATCGTCCACATCGATCAGCGCGATGCCTGCGGGGCCGGTGGATTTACGGACGACTTCCTCGTAATAGCGGCGATTGTATGCACCGGTCAGAGGGTCTTTGTATAGTTCTTCTTTGAGTTTCTGATCTTGTGCAGCACGCTGCTCCGTGGTTTCGTCCATGGGCGGTTTCTGATTTTCGGTCAATTGTTTCAGTGTTTCCTCCGCTGCGGCAAGAGCGGCTTCCTGTTGATGAAGTTGTTGCAACAGCTGCTGCTCACGCGCTTTGTAATATTCCTCGATCCCGGATGTATTCACGTTCTGACCTTCTTCTACATCATTTACATCATGTGTGTTTCATCTGTGGAAACGTGCTTTTCCACTATTTATAGCAATTCAACTTTTTAATGCAACAGCAACAACGTTGAATTGCATATCGCATGGGAAAGCGGATTCGGCCCGATTTCCTGAGCCAGCATTTCCCAGATTTTCTGGTAGCATACCAGATGAAGCGTATCCGTTTCCACGACCTGCGCCACCCGTATGTCACGCACACGACAAAAAATATATCCTGCAAAAGCAGAAATCCCAAACTACCAATTTCGATTTGATAGTCTGGGGTTTCTGTTTTTGTGTTGCATTAGTACCGTTATTCCTGTTGAAAATGCCAGTCACTGTCTGGCATTTTCATATCACTAACAGCCATCAAGGTTTTTTAATTATAACAGACAGTGTCTATTAAATTATCCCATGTGCTAAAGCATCCGTCATAGTACTTTCTATGCTAACTTACTTTCTGGGAATCCCTTTGCAATAAGGAAGTGCTATTGTTATGCCGGCATTGAGAGTGTCGGAAAATTCCATTCACAGCATAGGGGACGAAGCGCAGGGCCGCGCTGTTGATGCAGTAGCGCACGCCGTTGGGCGACTCCGGATCGCCGGTGAACACATGACCGAGATGGGAGTCTCCGGCGCGGCTTCTGATAGTCACCCGGGTCGATGCGCAGCCGGGAAAAGAGCTCCATCTCCGCGCGCGGGATGTGGCAGTAGCCGTTCGGATTCTTTTCGAGGTAGTTCTGGTGGTATTCCTCGGCGGGATAGAAGTTTTTGAGCGGGCCGATCTCCACGAAGAATTTTTCGCTGCGGCCGCGCTCGATCTCCGCGATGCGCTTCACCGTCTCTCTCGCGCTTTCGTTGGTGAAGTAAACGCCGGTCTGGTACTGGCTGCCGCGGTCATTGCCCTGCCGATTTTGCACCGTGGGGTCGATGACATAGAAGTAGGCCAGCAGCAGCACCGAGGCGAAAAGCAGTGCCAATACGCTTCGATGCATCACGTTTCCTCCTTTCAGGGGAATCAGGACTCACTCCGACGCTTCGAGCGCCATGGGCAATGCAGCGGCGCACAGCAGGCGCTTTTTTAAATCTCGGGTCAGCCCACATCGGCGGCGAGCGCCTGCTCGATGAGCTTTTGCAGCGTCTCCGCCTGCTTCTTTTCTGTGATGGCTCCTACGATGGGTTCACCCACGATATTGCCGCTGCGGTCGACCACATAGGTGGTGGGATAAGCAAAGATGTTGGTAGTAAACTTTCCCGCCTCACCGTCGGAGTCAAAATACACGTTCTGATAGGTGGCGCCCTTCTTGGCCAGCACGTCCTTCGCCTCGGAAATCGCTGCCTCGTCGCCGTCCAGCGTGAAGGTGTTGACGCCGATGAGGGAGCCGCCCTTCTCCGCGAGTTCCTTATTCAGTGCGTCCAGCTCGGCAAGCTCTCCCACGCAGGGATTGCAGGTGGTGAACCAGAAATTCACTACGGTGACGGTGTTGCCGGAGAACAGCTCGTCGCTCTTCACCGGATTCCCATCCAAGTCTTTACCCTCAAAGGCGGGGAACTTCTGCATACTGCCGTCGTCGGGAGGGGTGCTCGTGTCGCTGCCCGCTGGCATACTCATATCGCCGTCCATGGATTCCTGCATGATCTCGGGATACTTCTCTTCCAACTCGGTCAGCTTGTTTTCAATATTGCTGATCTCCGTGGCCGACTCCTTCAGCCACGCATACTCCTTGTCGGTGAACTGCTCTTTCGCGGCCTCGACGGTATCCAGCAGGAAGTCGCCGTAGTTTTTGCCGTCCTCCTGCATGGTCATGCCCTTATCGGCCGCCATGAACACCTTCTCCCAGAGTTCGGCATTTTCCGACAGGAGCGCGTTTTCCCGCTCCAGCAGCTCCTTGTGCAGAGCGAGCGCCTCCTCGGCGGTTTTCGGCTCGCCGGTCATGGCGGAACTGTCTCCGCTCATATCCGCCTGCTTGTCGTTGTCCTTTGCGCCGCAGGCTGCAAGGGAGAGCAGCATCATCGCGCACAGCATCAGAGCCAGTATCTTCTTTGCGTTCATATTCGTTTCTCCTTAAGCTTTGTTGTTGTTTTCTCGCAGTGTCGCTGCGTTTTCTTTCTCTTTCCCATCGCCGAAGCCGTAGCGGAAGCACACGGCGTTCGTCGGACAGGCACGGATACACATCCCGCAGCGGATGCACTCGGTATGGTTGGGCGTTTTCGTCACATCCACGTCCATCTTGCAGGCTCTGGCGCATTTCCCACAGGAGACGCACTTACTCTTGTCCACCTTCATCTGGAAGAGGGACACCCGGTTGAACAGGGCGTAGAACGCGCCCAGCGGGCACAGCCACTTGCAGAAGGGACGGTAGAACAGTACGCTCAGCACGATCACCGACAGCAGGATGCTGAACTTCCATGTAAACAGCTTGCCCAGCGCCGCCCGGATGCCGGAATTGGCGAGGGACAGCGGGATGGCTCCCTCCAGCACGCCCTGAGGGCAGAGGTATTTGCAGAAGAAGGGGTCGCCCATGCCAACGTCGTTCACAAGGAACGCCGGCAGCAGGAGGACCATCACCAGCAGGACAGCGTACTTGAGGTATGTCAGGGGCTTGAGTTTCTTTGTGGAGAGCTTCTTCGTCGGGATCTTATGCAGCAGCTCCTGAAACCAGCCGAAGGGACACAGAAAACCACAGATAAAGCGTCCCAGCAGCACGCCCAGCAAAATGAGAAAGCCTGTGATATAATAGGAGAAGCTGAACTTGGAAGACCCCACCACTGCCTGAAATGCCCCGATGGGACAAGAGCCTGCTGCTCCCGGACAAGAATAGCAATTCAATCCCGGCACACAGGCGTACTTTTCCTTTCCCCGATTCAGAGAACCATTCAAAAAATTTGGAAGATGAATGTTTGTCAGAAGAGTTGCCACTGCCTGAATCCAACCTCGAAATCGTGCAAAAAAATGCACTTTCTTTTTGTTACGCTGTTTTATCTTAGCCAATTCCAACACACTCCATACACAATCGAATTGCCTTTGAAAAAACTGTTTGTGCTTCGTCACGCCAGATGCCAAAGACGAGCATTGCAATTCCAATGAGCAAAAGAAGCACTTGCACAGCTGCTTTTTTTAATGCCATTTGTTTCCCTCCTGTGATTTGATGATACCAGTATACACCATACAGTATAAAATCTGCGTTAAGAGAAAAATAACACAAATTTTATTTGCATATGTTATAATAAAGAAAAAATATAAGGAGCTTACTATGAGACTTTTGGTAGTAGAAGACGAACAGTCCTTGCAAGAGGACATCAAAAAAAAATTGCAGCATTCAGGATATGAAGTAGATGCTTGTGGCGATGGAGAAACAGCTTCAGAATATTTAGCAGTTGAATATTATGATTTGGTATTATTAGACTTGAATCTTCCTAAGATAGATGGAATGACGCTTCTCCGTAATTTTCGGGAAGAAAATCAAGAAACACCCGTATTGATTTTATCGGCACGAAGTGAAATCAATGACAAAGTAGAGGGGTTGGATGCAGGTGCAAATGATTATCTTTCAAAACCATTTCATCTTGCAGAATTGGAGGCAAGAATTCGCAGCCTTACACGAAGACAGTTTATTCAGCGAGATGTTTGTCTGCAATGCGGCAAAATTACATATGATACCAAAAGCCGTATTGCAGTAGTAGACGGCATTGCAATTAATCTGACACGTAAAGAAACCGGTGTATTGGAATATCTGATGTTGCATCAGGGCAGACCCATAAGTCAAGAAGAACTTATTGAACATGTGTGGGACAGCAGTGTTGATAGTTTCAGCAATTCGATTCGTGTTCACATTTCTTCACTTCGAAAGAAACTTCGTTCAGTTCTTGGTTATGATCCTATCAGGAACCGAATTGGAGAGGGATACGAGATAGAAGGAGAATCCAAATGAAGCGAATGAAACGTCTTTCTTTTCAATGGAGAATTACATTGCTGACTGCGATTTTAATTGCCGGAACTTGTATTTGTTTAAATCTTCTGCTCTATCGTTCCGGTACTGTCAGCATGGATTCGCTGAACGGTTTCGTCATGAAATATGACACCGGAAACTCTGATGTTGTGAAAATTGAATTCGATGATCAGCAGATGTCTGCATTCTCCGTCAGTTTTCTCAGGAAGTTTACGATGCTAAGGCAGCTTTTGGAAAAAAGGGCTGGTGTATTACAGCCATAGTCACACTATTGAGTGCGGCAATTGCATATTTTGTAAGTGGCAGAGCCCTCAAACCATTGAAAAAATTTTCACAGCAAACGGAAAATATCGATCAGGACAATCTTACCAGCACACGTCTTGATGAAAATACAGCAGCAGAATTTCAGCAGTTGAGTTGTTCAGTGAATCATATGCTTGACCGACTTGCATTGTCGTTTGATTTACAGCGTCAGTTTGCAGGAAATGCTGCACATGAATTGCGAACACCATTGGCAATGATGCAGACGAAATTAGAGCTGTTTACTGAAGAACATTCTAATGTTGATGCAGAAACCTCAAAGCTGGTGCAATTTCAAATCGATCAGGTAGACCGTTTGACTTCCCTTGTTCGTACGCTTCTGGAAATGAGCAATTTGCAGTCTGTTTCCCGTTCTGATGAAATTGAGTTAGCACCACTAATTGATGAGATTCTGACAGATCTTACCACACTTGCCGAACAAAAAAACATTACATTACATCAAAATTGTGAAGATGTTCACATGATTGGCAGTGATACGCTGATTTATAGATTGCTATTTAATCTGATTGAAAATGCAATTAAATACAATCATTCAGGCGGCAGTGTGACCGTTTCTATGCAACAAGAAAATCAGCAGGTTTTGCTTCATATTGCAGATACAGGCTGTGGAATTCCGGAAGAATACAGGGAA
>OLND01003682.1_pt1 | contig 11563 bp, 11 predicted proteins | sample 1672031 | NCBI WGS metagenome assembly OLND01 (sample SAMEA3136638, study PRJEB25190) | human gut metagenome | biome: human gut; feature: human-associated habitat; material: faeces | place: Austria | collected 2013
AGAGAAAAAGGAGAGAACATGGCAGACAACAAGGTCATCGACATCAACATGCACTTCCTGCCCACCGACCTGTTCACGAACGAGGAGGTGCTCAACGGCTTTCTGTACTCCGCCCCCATCACCATGGGGCTCAAGGCCTACCGCGGCAAGACGCCCGACGGCGCCAAGGACCAGATCGTGCTTGCCACCGAGGACGGCAAGGACATCCTGAACTACGTGGAGGGCGACTACACGCTGGAGACGAAGCTCCGCGCCATGGACGAGGTGGGCGTTGACATCGCGCTTCTGCGCATGCCGGTGTGGCAGGAATGGCTGCCGCTCGACATGTGCAAGATCGTGAACGACCAGGCCGCCGAGATGTGCCGTCAGTCGGAAGGGCGCCTGTACGCCAACGCCGTGCTGCCGCCGTGGGGCCGCAAGGAGGATATCTACGAGCTGGAGCGCTGCCTGGGCGACCTCGGCATGGTGGGCGTGCAATTCGCCTGCTGCTACGGCGACAAGTTCCTCGACGACGAGCTGTTCAAGCCCTACCTGAAGGTGCTCAACGACAAGAAGGTGCCCTGCGCCATCCACCATACGCCCGGACAGAACTCGTTCGGCAACTTCGCCGACTACACGCCCCTGCGACGCGAGCTCGGCCGTATCCACGTGCAGGCCACCGCAGTGGGCCGCGAGGTGTACTCGGGCATGTTCGACGAGTTCCCCGACCTCAAGTTCATCCACACGATGTTCGGCGGCAACTGGTTCGCGCTCAAGGACCTGCTCGCCCCGCACGTGTCGGTGAAGAAGAAGGAGGCTATGAACCGCCTGGCCACCAACGTCGACCGCGAGGCGTACGACCGCTACCTAGCCAACAACATCTACTTCGACATGACGCACCCCATGAGCTGGAGCAAGGACCAGCTCGAGCTCGCCGTGAAGACGTGCGGCGCCGACCACCTGCTTCTGGGCTCTTCGTTCCCCGTGTTCTACGAGTGGATGGCCCGCTCGGTGGGCTCGGTGAAGGCCCTCGACGTCACGCAGGAGGAGAAGGACCTCATGCTGGGCGGCAACGCGGCGAAGCTGTTCAACCTGTAGGGAAAGACGGGAGGGGCGGAGCCCCTTCCCGGCAGATCCGTCGACGCCGCGCAAGGAGGCGTCCGATGAAAGAGGGGAAACCATCATGAGCAATCCGAATGCCGCCGTAGCGGCAAGGGAAGCCAAACCTGTTGAGAAGACGCCGTCGTACGCCTGGCCATGCCTCATCACGTCGGTCCTGGCCGGCATCGCGCTGGTCTTCGCCTGGCAGTGGCTGCCGGGCATCACGTTCCCGGTGTTCAAGAACTGGCTGGCCGAGAACAACGCGCTGTTCGCCAACCCGGCCAACTTCGAGCTGATGTCGAACGTCATGGGCCTCGTGCCTATCGGCGCGCTGATCATGGCCCTGCCCGCCTCGTACCTGGTGCGCAAGATCGGCCCGAAAGCCGCGACCGTCGCCGGCCTCGCGCTCGGCGCCGTCGGCACGGCCGTGAGCGCCGTCTTCGTGGGCGACAACTTCTACGCGTTCCTCGTGGGGCGCTTCATTCTGGGCGTGGCCCTGGCCACCACCATCGTCGCAGGCCCCACCTGCGTGTCGGTGTGGTTCCCCGATGCCACGCGCGGGCGCGCCATGGCCATCTGGTCCATCTGGGCGCCCGTGGGCATCTTCGTCATCAACTTCATCGGCAACAACGTGTTCGAGATGGCGGGCAGCGACATGGTGGCGTTCCAGTGGATCTGGGTCGCTGTCATCGTCGTGTTCGCCGTGATCTTCGCCATCGTGTTCCGCGAGCCGCGCGAGAACGAGCGGTCGCAGGTGTCTCCCGAGCGCAAGTCCTTCAAAGAGGTCCTTCCGTTCTTCAAGAGCCGCCAGCTGTGGTGCCTGATCCTCATGTTCGCCATCTACAACTACGTCAACTACGGCTTCAGCCAGTACCTGAAGACCTGGATGCAAACCCCCGAGCTGCTGGGCGGCCTGGGCTGGGATGCGGCGGCCGCCGGCCTGTGGGGCGGCCTGATCTGCGCGTGCGGCGCGCTGGCCCCCATCGGCGGCTTGATCCTCGACAAGACGCCCAGGGATAAGAAGTACCTCTGCGTCGTGGTGGGCATCCTGTTCCTGGCGCTCGCATCCGCCACGTTCTCGCAGGTCACGTTCTTCCTCCCCTACGTCGTGTTCTTCTGCGCCGGCAACATGCTGCTCAATGCCTGCTGCCGCCCGCTCGTGCCGACGTTCGTGTTCAAGGGCGGCGCCACGGCCGTGGCCTTCGGCTTGTCGTTCCTGACGCTGGGCCAGTACGCGGGCCAGATGTTCACGAGCTACGTCATGCATCCGTTCAGCGACACGCTGACCGCCGCCTCCAATGTGGCCATCGAGGCCAAGCAGGCCGTGCTCGCTTCCGGCGGCACCCCGGCCGACTTCGGCCCCGCCATCGCACAAGCGGCCCAGGAGGCCGCCGCCGCTGGTATCCACGTCGACCCTATGCTTGCCGTGTATGCGCTCGTGCCCGTGAGCATCGTGGGCATCCTACTCGCCTTCGGCGTGAAGCCCTCTAAGAAGCAGGCCGCGAGCGCTCCCGCCGGCAAACCCGCAGACGAGGCAGCCGCACAGCACTAAGACCTTACACCCAACTTCAAAGCGGCGGAGCGGAATTCAATTCAACGCTTTGCCGCTTGCGGAGCAGCTCCAGTCAGCATAAGGGCAGAGTCCTTGCCTACGGAAAAACCAATTTCACGGGGCGACTGCGGCGAGCAGCGCCCCTTCCCTCAAGCCTGTATCCCCGCGTTCGCGGAGAGAAGGGACTAATCATGAGCAACAACCATCAAAACGACGTGGCCCGCAACCGCCAGCGCAAGGGCTGGATCGTGCTCTTCGCCTTGCTGTTCTGCGGCATCATCGTCATTATGAACCAGTTCAAGGTGCCCACGTTCATGGGCGCCCTCATGCACGACTTCGGGACCGATCCGGGCACCACCGGCTGGCTCATGTCGGTCATCGCCGTGGCCGGCATTATCACCGCGTTCCCCTCGGCGTTCCTGCTCAACCGCTTCGGCCCGAAGCGCGTGGGCCTCGTGGGCCTGGCCTTCATGGTGGCCGGATGCGCCGTGGGCGCGCTGTCATACTCGTTCGCGCAGCTCATCGCAGGACGCGTGCTCGAGGGCATCGGCGTGGCCATGATGGGCGTGGTGGCCACCACCGTCATCTCCATGTACTTCCCCCGCGAGAAGGCGGGGCTTCCCATGGGCATCTGGAACCTGTGGTACGTCGTGGGTTCCACGCTCGCCTACAACATCGGCGTGCCGGTGGCGCTCGCGCTCACGGGAGACCCGACCAACTGGCATGCCTGGTGGTGGTTCTCCGACGTGCTCGCCCTCGTGTCCTTCGTGGTGTTCGCGCTGTTCGTGAGCGTGCCGCATGCCGGGCGCGGCGTGGCCGCCAAGCGCGAGCGGGAGACGGGCGAGAAGCAGCACCGCCCCGCCGCCATCCTGCTCGAGGGATTCAAGGTGAAGCGCATGTGGCTGTTCGGCCTGGGGTTCTGCTTCCTCATGTTCACCTCGCTCTCGGTGCTCACCTGGGTGCCCACCTACGTGCAGGGCGTGGAGCTGGAACGCATGCTGGCAGAAGGCATGGACCTTGCCGCCGCTCAGGCACAGGCCGGCGTGTCCGGCGGATCAATGGCCTCGCTCGTCTTCGCGGCCTCCATCCCCATGGCGCTGGTCACGGCTTTCCTGCTGGGGAAGTTCCAGACGCTTAAGGCGCGCAACGTCATGGTGATCATCGCGGGGTTCTGCGCGTTTTTCTACGTGGGCGCGTTCCTGGTTCCCTACGAGTACCTGCCCGCCTATCTGGTGCTCTTGGGCCTCGAGAGCGGCTGGACGAGCGGCGTGGTGTGGTCGATGGTGCCCGTGACCATGCCCAAGCGCGTGACCATGCCGGTGGGCATGGCCATCATCATCTTCTTCCAGGGCATCTCGAACCTTCTGTGCACGCCGGTGGTGGGCTATATCATAGGCGAGGCCCAGGTATGGACCAACGTGGCGCCGCTCTGCGCGGCCACGGCGGCCGTGGGCACGCTGCTGTGGATCGTCTACGTGGCCATGAAGCCGCCGGTGTTCGAGGAAGACGAGGACGCCGCGCAGGATACAGCACGCTCGGACGGTCCGATGGGCGAAGGACGCCCGGCGGCCGCATAAGCCTTCGGAGCCGCAGGAGGGGTGCGAGGGGCCCCCCTCCTGCGCATGGCCGTAGGCCACGCCGAAGAACATCGGCCACCGCCAAGCAAGACGAGGTAGAGAAGGAAACCATGTACGAGAAGCGCATGAACGACCAACCGGGGGAACAGCCCGACGCCGTCACGGGCGCCACGAGCCTGGCCGATGCGGCGGCCGCCCTCGACCCCGGCCAGCACGGAGGCGCTCCGGCGGCGCCTCCCCCCTGCCCGCCTCCGGGCACCTGCGATGCCGACGCCGTCACCGGCGCCACCCCCGGCGTTGCCAGCGCATGCCGCGAGCTGGGCATGTCGTCGGTGGACAGCGTCGTTCGCGAACGCGGGATCAAGCCGCCGGGGGTAGCCTGAGGGCGGCGGACGGCTCCCTGTGCCGACGGGCACGCATGCGCATCTGATGGAGCTTGCCCTGCTTCCGACCGTCGGCAAACTATAGGGAGCGGCTCTCCGCCTGCGCCGGAACGGCCCTCTCGCTCTCCTTTTGATGTATACTGAGGTTCCGGAGATGTTGGGGTCCGCGTCCTGAATCGGTGTCCGGCAGGCCGCGCCGATCGTGCTCAGTTTCTCCAACGACGTTCAAGCCGGGCACTGCGGGGGGAATCAGATGGACGACGGCAAGACCGTGGACATGCGCCGCATCGGCGCCATGGAGCTGCTGGGGATCGGCGGGTTCTCCTGCTTTTTCGGGTGGATGCTCGTATCGTACTATTGGCTTTTCGCCGAGTTCATCCAGGACACCCCCGTAGCCGAGCGCGACGCCATCCAGTTATTCGTTTTCGCAGGTCTGGCACTGGGATATTTGTCCCTGCACCTTCTTGCCAAGAACTCCCGGTTCGATCCGTTCAGGCTGTCCGCGCTTGCGACCGATGCTGCGCTGGCGCTGCTCTTGCCCATCGCCGCCCTGTTTCTGGGCCTCGGCGTGGACGTACCCTCCCCAGTGCTGTGCGTCGTGAACCTTTGCGCGGGCCTGGGCGGCGCATCGCTGACGGTGAGCTGGCTCGATGCGAGCAGCCGTATCAGGGTGAAGAGCTTTCCTCGCTTCACGAGCCTGTCGCTCGTGGGCGGCGGGGCGCTGTTCGTCCTCGCCGCCATCGTTCCCGAGGCCGTACAGCCCGTGTTCTGCATCGTCTATGCGCTGCTTAGCGTCGGCCTCCTCCGTTTCGCCGGCGAGCGAGCCGAAGGCAACGCCGATGCGCCCCCCGCCGGCTCGTGCAAGAACACCTGGGAGTTCACCTGGGAGATAGAACCCTCGCTCGTGGCGTTCGGCATCGTGTTCGGCCTGACGTTCGTGTACCTGTTCAACTCAGGCCAGCAAGACGTGCTCGTGGGCCTTCTGTTCGTGATACCCGGTGCCGGCTTGATCGCCGTGCTCGCGCTTTCGGGCAAAGCCGTGGGCATCACCGTCATCCAGCGCGTGTTGCTGTGCATCACCGTGCTGGCATGCCTCTCCATGCCCTTCGCCACCGAGGCCATCCAGCTGGCATGCTCGTGCCTGGTCGTGGCGTCGTGGGCGACGTTCGTATCGGTGAACTACGCGTTCATCGTGAAGAAGAGCGTCGAACGCTGGGACACGCCGGTGTTCCGCCAGGCGCCAGCGCGCCTCGTGTTCAGCGCGCTGGGCTTCCTCGTGGGCTGGGGCGTGGCCACGGGCATGACCATGGCCTACGGTGCCCATTCCGACGCGTTCATGATCGTGCGCCTATGCATGGCGTTCGTGCTCGTTGCGGTGGTCATGCTGTTCTTCCCCTCGAAAGAGCACCATGCGCCAGACGGCGGGACGATCGGCGCCCGCGAACCCGCCGCTCCCGTGCCGTCCAACCTTAGCGAGAAGGAGCTCTTCGAGCGCCGCTGCGCCGCCGTGGCCGAGCTCTACCAGCTCTCCCCGCGCGAGACCGATATCTTGAAGTTCCTGGCGAAGGGGCGCAACGCCGCCTACATCCAGGGCAAGCTCACCATATCGCCCCACACGGTGAAGAGCCACATCTACAGCATCTACCGCAAGCTCGACATCCACTCCCAGCAGAAGCTCATGGACTTCGTGGAGGAGTTCCCGGTGGAGGACTAGCGGGACGGCGCGGGAAAGCGGCAATGCGCCGGAAGGCTAGAGTCCCTCGTAATGGGTCCACATGCGCACGACTTTGACCGTGCCATCGAATTCCTCGCCACCCTCGGCAAAGGGCTCTGCATATACCTGATAAACGAGCCGATGCTGCAGGTTGATGCGCCGCGAATAGAGGCCCGAGAGGTTCCCCACAAGCGTTTCGTAGGCAGGAGCCTCTTGAAAGGGATCATTCTTAAGCACCTCGACAAGTGCTTTCGCCTTCTTGTCGAGACCAGCGGCTTTAAGCTTCTTTGCATCCTTTGCAGCCTGCTTCGTGAACTTCACTGCATACATAACTACCACTCAAGTCGGTCTTCAGAAAGGCAGTCCTCGGGTTTTTCCGCCATGCCGGCCCTCAGCGATTCGCTCATGCCGGGAATGCCGTTGAGGAAAAGCGTTTCCTCGATAGCCGCCCAATCGGATTCGCCGATAAGCACTGCCCCCTTCCCCTTGCTGTTCGTGATGGCGATGGGCGTGCAGTTCTCGTTCACCTGGGCGATGGTCTGGTAGATATTCTGCCGCAAAGCCGTTGCAGTGATCGAAGTCATGGCCTGTCTCCTTACCTCGTTTCTTTTGCTCTATAGTAGCGTACGCAATTACGTACGTCAAGGAACCTCGTCTTCATACCAAGGAGCCTCGCCTACCCCTTTTCCATCGTCCCTGTTCATCGCGTCATACCAACGTACTGATTCCCAATCTGCATACTCATCACGCGATAGGCTCATACCTATCGCGTGCTTTACTCGCTGGCAACCCCAGAGGGGAGGGCCGATTGGGGCGGACACCCGACAGGCCCGGAGACCGAGAGGAGTTGCGATGGTAGAGAACGCTGTCGCGGAGAAGGACCGCGACGAGATCGGCACGTCCAAGGAGGAGAACCAGTTCAACTTCGGCGCCGGCAAGAGGCAGGAAGTGGATCCTCGCTGGAAGCATCCGAAGCCCTTCCAGTACGAGGAGGACGGCATGGTGGTCACCCGCACCTCGGTGTGGAGCGCGCCGGGCTGCCACGAGGGCTGTGGCGTGCTGGTGTACTCCGACAAGGAGACCGGCAAGTTCATCAAGTGCGAGGGCGACCCGGACGACCCGTACAACCGCGGCGCGCTGTGCCCGAGGTGCCTGGCCTTCAAGCAGGTGGAGTTCCACCCCGACCGCATCCTGCACCCCATGAAGCGTGCCGGCGAGCGCGGGAGCGGCCAGTGGGAGCGCATCACGTGGGACGAGGCGCTGGAAACCTGCTACAAGGAATTCCGTCGCATCTCCATGACCTACGGCGGCGACTCCATCCACTGCCTGCGCGGCACCGCACGCGACAACCAGTGGCAGGTCGGCCGCATGGCGAACACGTTCGGCAGCCCCAACGAGTACGGCTTCCTGTCCGGCACCGCCTGCTACCTGCCCCGCCTGTCGCTCATGATCATGACCTACGGCGGCATGCTCATCGCCGACTTCTCGCAGTTCTCGGCGCTGCGCTACGACGACCCCGAGTGGGTGTGCCCCGAGTGCACCATCGTTTGGGGCTGCAACCCCACCATCTCCAACCCCGACTTCTTCATGGGACACTGGGTCACCGACGCCATGAAGCTCGGCTGCAAGCTCATCTCCGTCGAGCCGCGCGTCACCTGGCTCGCCGCGCACGCCGACATCCATCTGCAGCTGCGCCCCGGCACCGACACGGGCCTCGCTCTCGGCATGATCAAGGTCATCATCGACGAGGACCTCTACGACCATGACTTCGTGGAGCGCTGGACCTACGGCTTCGACGAGCTGGCCGAGCGCGCCCGCGAGCTGTCGCTGGACCAGGTGGAGGCCATGACGTGGGTCCCCAAGGAGAAGATCATCGCCGCTGCGCGCCTGTTCGCCACGTCCAAGCCGGCCAACGTCGTGTGGGGCCTCGCCGTGGACATGCAGAGCCAGGGCACGCCCTGCGCCGCCGCCATCGCCGCGCTGTGGACCATCACCGGCAACCTCGACGTGCCGGGCGGCATGTGCTACACCGCCTCCCCCATGGGCGTCGACCAGCCGTCCGCCGGCGCATGGGGCATCTACGACCTCATCAACGAGGAGATGCAGAAGAAGCGCGTGGGCTGGAAAGAATTCCCCATGTACCGCTACGGCCTCACCCAGGCCATGCCCGACATGTGCCTGGAGTATATGGAGGAGGGCAAGGTCAAGGGCGTGTGGATCCAGACATCCAACGGCATTGCCTGCATGAGCTGCGAGACCGAGCGCTGGTACCAGGCCATGAAGAAGCCGGAGTTCATCGCCGCCGTGGACATCTTCATGACGCCTACCATCCAGTCGTGCGCCGACATCGTCATGCCGGTGCAGACGTGGGCCGAGAAGCACTCCGTACGCGCCCACTACTACTTCCTGTCCGCTATCACGGGCGGCTGCGCGGCCGAGGGCGAGGCGAAGTCGGACTGCGAGATCAACCGCGAGCTTGCCCAGTACTTCGACAACGACGACGAGTTCAACCAGGCCATCGGCCGCCCCGAGGGCAAGCAGCACACCTGGCCGTGGGCGACCGAGGACGAGGTGTACGACGAGATCGTGAGCCCCTCCGGCTTCACGTTCCACGAGCTCATGGAGCACGGCCCGGTCTACCAGAAGTACGTGTACAAGAAGTACGAGAAGGGCCTCATGCGCCCCGACGGCCAGCCCGGCTTCAACACCCCCACGGGCCGCATCGAGTTCTACTCCACGCTGTTCGAGAAGTTCGGCTACGACCCGCTGCCCTACATCGAGGAGCCGGGCATCGGGCCCGTCACCACGCCCGACCTGTACGAGGAGTACCCGCTCATCATGATCACGGGCGCCCGCACCACGTCGTTCTTCCACTCGGAGCACCGCCAGATCCCCTACCTGCGCCAGCTCACACCCGATCCGTGGGTGCAGATCCACCCGCGCACGGCCAAGGACCTGAACATCTCCGAGGGCGACTGGGTCTGGATCGAGAACCACCGCGGCCGCTGCCGCCAGCGTGCCCGCCTCACGTTCGAGGTGCACGAGAAGGAGATCGCCGCGCAGCACGGCTGGTGGTTCCCCGAACAGGACGGCGCCGAACCCAACCTGTACGGCTTCCGCCAGTCCAACATCAACCAGCTTCTGGCCAACAAGCCCGGCACGACTGGCTTCGGTGCCGACCTGAAGTGCACGCTCTGCAAGGTGTACCGCTGCAAGGAGGAGGAACTGTAATGGCTCTCAACGGAATTCTCGTCGACTACCAGTACTGCACGGGGTGCTACTCGTGCGAGGTGGCCTGCCAGGCCGAGCACGAGCTACCGCTCGAGCAGTGGGGCGTGAAGGTCATGCAGAACGGCCCGTGGCCGGTGAAGGACGCCGAAGGCAACGAGACGGACAACTACGTCTACGACTTCATCCCGGCGTTCACGAAGATCTGCGATTTGTGCGCCGACCGCCAGGAGAAGGGCAAGCTCCCCTCCTGCGTGTTCCACTGCCAGGCCAAGTGCATGGAGTTCGGCCCGGTGGACGAGCTCGCGAAGCGCTTGGACGCCAAGCCGCAGCAGTACCTGTGGGTGCCGCCCTGCGCGTAGCGCCTTGAGCTGGGACGGCCGCCGAGCCGTCCCAGCTCTCCCCAAGATGCCGGCAGCCCCGAGCGACGGCCGGCATCTTGGGGAGAACCTCGGTTGAAAAGGAGACCGGCTGTGGACTACCAAAAGCTTGAAGAGGGCATCGAGAAGGCACCGCTCGCCTCGCGCCCCGCACTGGAACGCCTGCTGCTGTACGTGTCGGCAGGCCCGGACGTATCGCCCGACTACGCGCCGTACCTGGAAGGCTCGGCATCCTACCAGGACTTTTTCAACGCCATCTACGCCGACGACGCCCAGAAGGGCACGTCGGTATGGGCGGAGTGGGCGGCGCTCAAACGCAAGAGCTGGATCGGCCGCTTCGAACCCGTCCTGGCCGTGGAGAACCTGCGCCTCAAGGGCGACGGGCTGCCGGTGCAGTTCGGCACGGGCCTGTTCCTGGCCCCTACCGGCAGCCGCGACAGCATCGCGAACCTCTACGTGTTCGAACGCGGCGCGTTCAACGTGGAGGCGGCCGAGTTCGTCACGTCGATCGGCGGCACGTTCTCCTGCGCCGGCTACGACTTCGCCGGCATCTACGGCGTGTACAAGTACCGCGGCAGCGTGATACTCGAGCAATGGGAGGCCGAGCGGGACCCCGTGCCAGCGAAGAAGGGCTAGCGGCGTAGATCCGCCGCGCCGTGGCCGAGAAAGGAGATTCAGCCATGGGCCGCAAGAAGAAAATGACCCCCGCCCAGAAAGCCGCCGCCCGCCGGACGAGCACCGCCACGGCAAAGGCGATCGAAGCAGCCGAAGCGCCAGCCGAGCCCGCACCTGAGCGGCCCGAGCAGACCCCGCCGTCCCCCTCGGCAAGAGACGTGCTCGTAGGCGCTGCCGGCATCGCACTCGTAGCTGTCGCCGGCTACTTCTCCACAGCCGGTCTGGGCTAGCGCCGCGTCCGGAAACGGCTCCGCCTATCGGGCCGTTTCCGGACGATCGTCGCCTCCGTCCTCCCCTGCCGGCGCTTTAGCTCCGAACAGGCGCTCTTCAGAGAGCCGCGGAGCCTTGTCGCTCAGCTTGTAGTAGGCGGCGCGCGTCGAGTTCGCGATGCTTGCCAGCTCGTGCGCCTCCAGGTACTCGCTCTTGTTCTTCTCCTTGACGATGTAGCTCATGAGCCCGATGTAGGACGCGGTGAGCAGCTCGACGTAGTAGGGTCGCAGCCTGTCGCGCGGGGCGCGGTCGTCGTCCATCATCTGGTTGAGCTCCTGCCTGATCTGGTTCTGCAGGCGTACGGTGAAGTACGGGTCGCCGTGGGGGCCGATCAGCGCCCTCAAGACCCGCTCGTGCTCGATGCAGACCTCGAACCAGTTCTCCATGCACTCGAACGGCATGCCCGCTATGTCGCCCTTGTAGGCGTCCCCGTCGGACCGGTAGAGGCTCAACAGGCCGAGGAGCGTGCCCTCTATGCCCTCCAGCACGTCGATGGTGTCCCGGAAATGCACGTAGAAGGTCGACCTGGCAACGTTTGACCGCTCGACCAGCTCCTTCACCCGGATGGAGTCGTAGGGCTTCTCCTCCATGAGGTCGATGTACGTCTCGACGACAGCCCGCCTCGCCGCCGAGGCCCTCGAGCCCGAATCCATATCCGCACCGCCTTCCCCACCAAGTTCGGCATCCCGCGCCAGAGCGGGCTG
>OLND01003688.1_pt1 | contig 11549 bp, 10 predicted proteins | sample 1672031 | NCBI WGS metagenome assembly OLND01 (sample SAMEA3136638, study PRJEB25190) | human gut metagenome | biome: human gut; feature: human-associated habitat; material: faeces | place: Austria | collected 2013
CCTGCCGTTTCTTGCATCCGGACTATACCGTTGGCCCCGGAGTCTCACCGGGTCAGCACTCTTTGGGAGTGGTCGCGGGCTGTACCGCCAGTGGGGAATCGCACCCCGCCCTGAAACGAACTTTCTGGCCAGAGTATAGCGCGGCAGACAGCCCTTGTCAAGCCCCTGTTTCGGTTGCCCTTTCCGCGCGTTTTATGGTATACTGGGGCGTAAAATATTTTTTTCGAGGAGTTCTGCCATGATTTTTTCCATCCGTGACCTCGGTTTCGAGCTGGGGCCCTTCCTGCTGGAGGGCTGGCTGGCGCTGGCGGCACGCTGTGTCTGCGCACTGGCGATCTTCCTTGCCGGGTCTTTGGTCTCCCTGCTGCTGCGCAAAAAGATCTGCCCCGCCCTGCGGGGGCGCACATGGCATTTTGCCGCCACCCCCATCCTGCTGCGGAGCTTGGAAGGCCCTCTGGAACGGATGGCGGTCTTCACCGGCTTCTACCTTGCGCTGGCCAGTCTGCCGTGGGCCATCGCCGGCCTTCCGAAATTCCTGCTTATAGCCTACAAGGTCCTGATGACCCTGCTGTTCTGCAAGGGCCTGTATCAGGCGTCGGATGTGGCCGATTTGCTGCTGGCCTCCTGCAGCCCGGAGATCCGCTCCAACAAGACCCTGCTCTCCCTGCTGAACACGACCTACAAGGTGCTGGTCGTCGTCCTCGGTGTGGCCACGGCGGCCCAGATCGCCGGTTTCCCCATCGGCAGCATCGTCGCCGGTGCCGGACTGGTCGGCCTGACCATTTCGCTGGCTGCGCAGGAAAGCGCCAGCAATCTGTTCAGCGGCATCGTTATCCTGCTGGACAAACCCTTCGCGGTGGGCGACTGGATCACCGTCGGCGATGTGGAGGGCGAAGTCATCGACATCAACTTCCGCTCCACCCGCATCCGCTCGCAGGATAAGACGGTCAGCATCGTGACGAACAGCAAGATTTGTTCGTCCACGGTCCAGAACGCGGCTCTGCGCACCATGCGGCCCTATAAGTTCACGCTGGGCGTCACCTACAACACCACCCGCCCCCAGCTGGAGCAGCTGATGGCCGATCTGAAGAAGATGCTGGACGAAAGCCCCTACACCGAAAAGGGCGCGAACATCGTCCGGCTGACCAGCTTCGGCGATTCCAGCATCAACATCCTCGTTTCCGCCTACCTCAAGACCAACGCCTATGCCGTTTTTCTGGAGGAGCAGAACGACCTGAACCTGAACATCATGGACATCATGCAGAAGGATAAGGTCGATTTTGCCTTCCCCTCCACCAGCGTCTACATCGAAAGATCCGGTTCCTGAGCCGGTTTTCATTTACTCCCTCCGGCATCGCTGGCGCGATGCCGGAGGGAGTTTTTTCATAGGGCCACATCCAGCGCCATCATCAGCGCAAAACCCAGCACCACGCTGATGACCCCGGCGGGCTCATCATTTTCCACCGCTTCGGGGATCATCTCCTGCGCGGTCACGCAGACCATGCACCCGGCGGCGGCGCTCATCAGCCACGGCAGCGCCGCGCTCACCCAGCCCGCCAGCGCAAGGGCCAGCAGCGCCCCCACCGGCTCCACAAGGCCGGAGGCCGCCCCGGCGAAAAACGCACGTTTCTTGCTCTCTCCTTTCTGCAAAATCGGAAGGCTGACCGCCGCGCCCTCCGGCAGGTTTTGCAGCCCGATGCCGAGGGCCAGCGCCAGCGCACCGCTTGCGGCGTCCGGCTCACCGGACAGAGCCAGCGCGGCGGCAAGGCCCACCACCATGCCCTCCGGCAGGTTGTGCAACGTAACCGCCAGCACCATCCGTCCGCAGTGGCCGGCCCCGGAGCACAGCAGCCGCCCCGCCGCCTGTTCCAGCCGGAGCAGCCCTACCGCCCCGATGACCAGCCCCGCCGCGGGCGGCAGCCACCCCGGCAGCGGCCCCCGTTCCGCCCGCTCGATGGCGGGCAGCAGCAAGCTCCACACGCTTGCCGCCAGCATGATGCCCGCCGCCATACCGCAGAGCATCCGCCGGGTGCGCGGCTCCTGCGTGGACCGCATCAGGAACACCCCTGCGGCCCCCACCGCCGTACAGCACGCCGGGAGCAAAAGCACCGCCGCAACCAAAAAAATCCCGTTCAAACCGCATTCCCCCTTCCTGCTGTTCTATGCAGAAAAACGGAATTCGGTGAACGGGGATCCTTGACACCCGGCAGGAACTTCAGCCCGCCCCGCAGAACGGACTCAGATGCCCCAGAATACGATGCCCAGCCCCGCCGCAAGGACGATCATCCCGATCGGCGACGGGGCTTTTTTTGCTGCCTTTTTGTAGGCGAAATGCACAGCCCACAAAATGCCGAACACGGCCACCGACCGCACCGACACTGCCGTGCCGCCGCCCAGCCGGGTGATGCCCAGCAGGGTGGAAAGGGCCATGGTCAGGGCAGTGGCCAAGATCATCGCCACGACGCAGGGCCGCACGCCGGAGAGAAACGCTTCCACCCCGGCATATTTCATCAGGTTCCGGAGCACCGCCGCGATGAGCAGGATGATGAAGAACGAAGGCAGCACAACGCCCAGCGTGGCCAAAAACGCCCCGGCCAGCCCGCCCTGCGACGAGCCGATGAAGGTCGCCATATTGACGGCCAGCGGGCCGGGGGTGGACTCCGACACCGCGATGAAGCTCAAAAATTCGCTCTCGGTCAGCCACCCATGGTTCAGCACGACTTCCCGCACCAGCGAGATCATCCCGTAGCCGCCGCCAAAACTGAGGGCACCGATCATCAGAAAGTTTAAAAAGAGCTGTACATAGATCATTTTCCCGCCCCCACTTTCTTCACAAGCCACACCAGCACCCCTGCCGCGCCGCTGAGCAGGATGTAGTAGATGGACGAAAAAGACACCGCCGCCAGCGAGCAGCCCACCATCGCCGCGATGACCGCCGCCAGAATGCAGAGGTCGAAGGGGTCCTTTTTCAATTGTTTCAGCATCTTCAGCCCCGCCGAGAGGATGAGGTAGACGACGCAGGCTTGGATGCCCTTGAACGCATTCGCCACCACGGTCAGGCTGAGAAAACGGTCAAAAAAGAGCGAGATGATGTAGATTACCACAAAGGACGGGAGGCTGACCGCAGCGGTGGAAGCCGCCGCCCCCGCCGTGCCGCCGATCTTATAGCCGATGTAGGTGGCGCTGTTCACGGCCACGGGGCCGGGGGTGGACTCGGCAATGGCGACCATATCCAAGAATTCTTCTCTGGACACCCACTGTTTTTCCTCGACGAATTCATGTTCCAGCAGGGCCACCATAGCATAGCCGCCGCCGAAGGTGAACGCGCCGATCTTCAAAAAGGTCCCAAACAGGGTCGAAATTTTTTTCATACGCAGTTCCTCTTTTTTTCTTTTTCGCCCTATTTTAGCACACTGCCCCGCAAAAGAAAAGTGGCCGATTGCTTCTCTTTCCAGACGGAACATGGTATACTGAGCTTGGTATTCTGCATCTGCAGAGAAGACAGGAAAAGGAGATTCGTACTATGAAAACAAAATTTGGCATCGTGGGCTGCGGTTTTCTGGGCGGCATCGTGGCGGATGCCTACCGGAAGGGCCTTCTGCCGGACTACGAGCTGGTGGGTGTGACCAGCCGCACCCGCGCCAAGGCGGAGGCCGTGGCAGAGAAGACCGGCTGCGCGGTCTGCGACGACGTGGATGCACTGCTGGCCCTCCAGCCGGAGTACATCGTGGAGACGGCTTCGGTGGAGGCCGTCCGCGCTATGGCCATCCCGGTGCTGAAGCAGAGCGTAAACCTCGTCGTCATCTCCATCGGTGCCTTTGCCGACCCTGCGTTCTATGAGCAGGTCACGCAGACGGCACAGGAGAGCGGTGCAAAGGTGCATCTCGCCAACGGCGCCATCGGCGGCTTTGACGTCTTACAGACCGTCACCCTGATGGCACAGGCCCAGTCCCTGCCCGAAACGGCGGGCATCGAGACCCACACCGGAGCCAAGGGCTTCCGCAACACCCCCGTCTGGGCCGACCATCTGCTGACCGACACCGAAAAGACTACCGTTTTCACCGGCAGCGCCAAGGAGGCCATTGCCACCTTCCCCCGCCGGGTCAATGTGGCCGTGGCTACTTCGCTGGCCACCACCGGCCCGGAGATCACCGGCGTGACCATGCACTCGGTGCCCGGCTGGGTGGGCGATGACCACTGCATCACCGCCGAGATCGAGGGCGTGAAGGCGGTGGTGGACATCTGCTCTTCCACCAGCGCCATCGCCGGGTGGAGCGTGGTCGCTTTGCTGCGCAACCTCGCTTCGCCCATCTGCTTCTATTAAGGGAGGATCGCTATGTTTGAGAAATTGGTAGCCATCGAGCCTGTCAGCCTCATCCCGTCCGCCGAAAAAGAGCTTTTCCAGTATGCCAAGGAGGTCGTGCTGTACGACGACATCCCCGCCGACGACGAAGAGATCATCCGCCGCATCGGCGACGCCGACGCCGTGCTGCTGAGCTATACTTCCCGCATCGAGCGCCCCGTGCTGGAGCGCTGCCCCAACATCCGCTACATCGGCATGTGCTGCAGCCTCTACTCCGAGGCGAGCGCCAATGTGGACATCGCCTACGCCCGCACCAAGGGCATCAAGGTGCTGGGCATCCGCGATTACGGCGACCGCGGTGTGGTGGAGTATGTCCTCCACGAGCTGACCGGCATCCTCCACGGCTTCGGGATGCCGATGCTCCGCGACGAGCCGGTGGAGATCTACGGCCTGAAGGTGGGCATCGTGGGCCTCGGCGTGTCCGGCCGGATGATTGCCGATGCGCTGTCCTTCCTCGGCGCGGACATCTCCTACTACAGCCGCACCCGCAAGCCGGACGCCGAACAGGCGGGCATGACCTACAAGCCGCTGAACCAGCTTTTACAGGACAGCGAGGTGGTCTTCACCTGCCTGAACAAGAATGTCCTGCTGCTGGGCAAAGAAGAGTTTGCACAGCTGGGCAGCGGCAAGGTGCTGTTCAACACCTCCATCGGCCCCGGCTTCGACTCCGCCGCACTGGAAGACTGGCTCACCCAGCCGGGCACCCACTTTTTCTGCGACACCCGCGCGGCGGCGGGCCCCGTTGCCGACGGCTTCTTTGACCGCCCCAACGTCCACTGCCAGAACGTTTCCGCCGGGCGCACCAAACAGGCTTTTGTCCTGCTGAGCCAGAAGGTGCTGGCCAACATCCAGACGGCACTGGCTGAATAATTTTTGCGAAAAGAGGTCTTTTTTCATGAACACTGCATTGACCATTGCGGGCAGCGATTCCAGCGGCGGCGCGGGCATTCAGGCCGACATCAAGACGATGACGGCCAACGGCGTCTTCGCCATGAGCGCCATCACCGCCCTGACCGCCCAGAACACCACCGGCGTGACCGACATCTTCGAGACGACACCGCATTTTTTGGCCGAGCAGCTGGACGCCGTTTTCACCGACATCTTCCCCGATGCCGTGAAGATCGGCATGGTGTCCTCGGCGGCCCTCATCGAGACCATCGCCGAACGGCTGCGCTTCTACGAGGCCAAGCACCTCGTGGTGGACCCCGTGATGGTGGCCACCTCCGGCTCCAAGCTGCTGCGGGATGACGCCATCACCGCCCTGACCGAAAAGCTGCTGCCCATGGCCGAGGTCGTGACGCCGAACATCCCGGAAGCGGAGATCCTGTCCGGCCTGACCATCACCGACGCCGCCGGGATGGAGGCCGCGGCCCAGAAAATCAGCGAAGCCTACGGCTGCGCCGTCCTCTGTAAGGGCGGCCACAAGGTGAACGACGCCGACGACCTGCTCTGGCGGGACGGCAAGGCCCAGTGGTTCCACGGGAAGCGGATCGCGAACCCCAACACCCACGGCACCGGCTGCACCCTTTCCAGCGCCATTGCGTCCAATCTGGCCAAAGGGTACGACCTCACCGCCTCGGTGGAGCGGGCCAAAGCCTACATTTCCGGCTGCTTGTCCGCCATGCTCGACCTCGGCCACGGCTCCGGCCCCATGAACCATATGTTTGAGCTGAAGAGCCGGTTCATCTGAATGTTCCGGCCCAAAAAGGAGAACCCCCATGGAACATTGGCATCGCAGCGGCACCGCCCTGCTGGACGAAATCGCCGCCACCCATCTGCCCGCATCCCAGCTCGCCGTCTGGTACATCGGGCAGTGCGGCTTCCTTTTCAAGTGCGGGGAGACGACCTTTTGCATCGACCCGGTGCTCAGCGACCTGACCGGCCCCAACGGCTCCCGCCGCCGCTATCCGGCCCCCTTTGCGCCGGGGCAGCTGCGGGCAGACTTTGTCCTCTGCACCCACGGCCACGCCGACCACATGGCAAAGGACACCCTGCGCGGCCTTGCGCAGAACGACGAAACACAGTTTATTTTTCCCTCCGGCTGCCGGGCGCTAGCCCATGCGTACGGCGTCCCGGAGGAGCGCATCCAGTGGGTGCAGGAAGGTTCCGCGCTGGAGCTTGGCGCTGCGCACCTCCGCGCCTTTTCCGCCGCCCACCCGGAACATGTCCTCGACGCTGAGGACCCCCGGATGGCGCTGGGGTATCAGCTCGATCTCGGCGGGTTCACGGTCGTGCATCTGGGCGACACTTACCTGACGCCCCGCCTTTACGCGGCGCTTGAGGCTCTGCCCCAGCCCGACCTGCTGCTGGCCCCCATCAATGGGCAGGATTTCTTCCGCACCCAGCGGAACTGCATCGGCAACTTGGAGGCCGAAGAGGCGGCGCAGTTGGCCGTCCGGCTCCGCGCCGGGTGCAGCATCCCCACCCACTACGACATGGTGCAGGGCAACACCGCCGACCCTCTGCGGTTCGTTTCGGCCCTGCGCAGACTGGATCCCGCCGCCCGGTTCGCCTTACCCGCGCTGGGCGAGCGGCTGATCTTCCAAAAAGACTAAGGCCGGAACCGCAGTGCCGTTTGGAGTTCGATGTCCTCATCGCCCTCCATCCAGCGGTAATTCGTGCTTTTTGTCAACATTTCCCGGTACACCACCCGGTTGGGCCGGGCCATGGAGGCCAGCAGCCAGTCCACCTCGACCGGCTGGGCGAACCGCACGGTCCCGCTTAGGGTCAGGAAGGTCTGGCCCGCTGCCGTCACCCGCACCGCGCAGCCGGTCCGGGTGCGGACAAGCTCCAGCCGCGCGATGTCCGTCCGGAGGACCCGCGCGGAATCCTTGGCGCAGGACGCCGCCCGGAGGGTCTGTTCTGCCTTCAGCGCATGGCGGTCGGAGGGGTTTATCCGCAGGTCAAGAAAGGCTTCCACGGTGCGGACATTCCGCCGGGCCAGCGTAGTCTCCACGGCGTTCCGGGTCGTTTTGCCGCCGCGGTAGAGCACAACCGCCCGGTCGTTCTGGGAGATGACCACCGCCGGGGCGCTTTTGGTCCCCACCAGCTCCACCCGGAGGGTATCCCGGCTGAGAGCGTTCCCTGCCCCGATGGCGATTGCCGCCGTCAGCAGCAGGGCGGGCAGAGCGACCCGCAGACGGAGCCTCCAATGGAACGCCAGCCAGCCCAGCCCCGCCAGCAAGAGGCAAATGAGGGCCGCATAGGCCGTATCGAACCAGAGCTGTGCCCCCGGCCAGCCGGACACCCAGAGGGCCCACCGGTCCAGAAGGTCCGCAAGAAATTCGGCGCAGCGGGAGAGCACCCGGTGGAGCGGAGCCAGCGCAGGGACCAGCCCCAGCAGGGCCGTTCCAAGGCCCAGCAGCAGGATCGGCTCCACGAGCCAGAGCACCGCCACACTGGAAACAAGGGCGTAGAGGCTGGCGCACAACCCCCGGACCACCAGCACCGGGAAGGTGGCCGCACAGGCGCAGCCCGAAACGCAGAGCGTTTCCCACACACTGCCGCCCAGTCGTTTTCCCCTTTGCAGAATATTATAGTACACGCCGCCGCGTTTGTGGGCGGCGTTTTTCGTTTTGCGGGTTTTCTCCGCACTGATCCGGGCTTCTTGGCTGCGGCGGGCCAGTTCCGCCCCGGCCAGCGTGCCCACCACCGCCGCGAAGGAAAGTTCGAAGCCGATATCGCAGACGGCGTAGCTGTTGCCGAGGGTCATCCAGACGCCCGCCACGCCGAGGGAAGTCAGGGCATCCGCCGGGCCGCAGACCCAGATGCCCACTGCGCTGACCCAGACGGCCACACCGGCCCGGAGCACCGAGGGCGTGGACCCGGTGACCCCCACCATCAGCACCGCCATCCCGGCACCGAGCAGGGCCTTGGCGCGGCGGTGGGCGTAGCGGCGCAGAAGCTTGCGTCTGCGCCCTGCCGTGGGCAGATGTTCGAGGAAGCTGCCGCAGAGGATGGAGACGTGCATTCCGCTGACCACCAGCACATGCGAAAGCCCCGCGCCCCGGTAGGCAGTGCGCAGCGCGGAGGAGAGATGCGACCGGTCGCCCACGACCATGGCGGCCAGAACCCCCGCCGGGTCATGGGCCATTCCCCGGCGCAGGGCCCCACTCAGCCGCCGCTGGAGCCGGGCCGTCCGGGCGCGGAAGGAGCCGCTCTCCCCCAGCCGTTCCAGCGTTTCGTCCCTGAGAAGTTCCCCGGTCAGAGGGACGCCGTCCGCGTAGAGGTCGAGCCGGTCCGTTTCCGGCGGCGCTTCCAGCGTGAACTTCCCACGCACCCGCTCCCCGGCTTGGCATTTGGGCAGGGCGGCGCACCGGATGCGGAAGTCTGCCGCCTCGCCGTCCACCTGTTCCACCCGCAGCACCGCGTCCACGACGCCCGGATAATAGGAGCTGTCCGTCCGCTCCACCTCGGCGGTCAGGGTGGCGGTTTTGCCCTCGTAAGCCGTTTGCAGCGCTTGCAGCTTCGCATCCGTGTGCACTGTCAGCGCAAGGCCCAGCAGACTGCCCAGCAAAAGGCAGAGGGCACCCGCCCGCGCGGTTTTCCAGCGCAGGAGTGCGAACAGCAAGCCGGAAACAAAAATTGCCGCAAGCAGCGGCAAAAGCCATGCTTGCGGCAAAAAAGCGCACACCAACTCCACCCCCAGCGCACCGGCGCAAAAGAGGCAGAGCGGGCGTCTCATATTTTAGTGCAGGAACAGGGGCAGCGGCTCAAGGAAGATGATGTCCTTGCGCTCGGCTGCGTCGCCCTCGGCCAGAACAGCGGCCTGACCCACGATGGTGCACTTGGTCTGCTCGGCCAGTGCGTCCAGCGCCTTCAGGGAGCCGCCGGTGGAGATAACATCGTCCACCACCAGCACGCGCTTGCCGTTCATCTTGTCCAGCTCCTTGCGGTCAATGACCAGCTTCTGCTTGCCCGCAGTGGTGATGGACTGATCCTCGACCACGACCGGCTCCTTCATATAGAGCTTGACGCCCTTGCGTGCGCAGACGTAGGGCTTGCCGCTCTGGCGGCTCATCTCGTGGGCCAGAGGGATCCCCTTGGCCTCGGCGGTGAGCAGGATGTCGAAATCCGGGCACTTCTTCAGCAGCTCGGCGGCAGCGGCCACGGTCAGCTCGGTATCGCCCAGCATGATGAAGGCCGCGATATCCATATGGTCGTTGACCTTGCAGATGGTCAGCTCGCGGGTAAGGCCCGCAACGTTCAGAGTATAGGTTTCAGCCATAACAATTCCCTTTCTCTTTGTATTCCGTTGATTTTCGGTGGCTCAGACCGGCAGCTTCTCGCCGCCAAGCACATGGAAATGCAGGTGCTTCACGGTCTGGCCGGCATCCTCGCCGACATTGGAGATGACGCGGTAGCCGTTGTCGAGGCCCTGCTCCTTGGCCAGCTTCGCGATGACCGCGAAGATATGTCCCAGCAGCGCGCCGTTTTCCTCGGTCAGCGCCGCAGCCGAGGGAATGTGCTCTTTGGGCACGACCAGAAAATGCACCTTTGCCTGCGGGTTGATGTCGTAAAAAGCAACAACCTGATCGTCCTCGTACAGCTTTTTCGAGGGGATCTTGCCCTCAGCAATCATGCAAAACAGACAATCTTCCATGGGAATTGCTCCTTTCGGATGTTATTTTCACCTCTGCACGGCTCCCCTATCAGGGGAGCTGTCAGCGCCTGAAAGCGCTGACGGAGAGGTTTATTTTTGATCAGCCCAGCTGCTTCTCCACGATGGACTTGACAGCAGCCAGTGCCTCGTCGATCTTGGTCTCGTCCTTCAGGCCGGCCATTGCAAAGTCCGGCTTGCCGCCGCCCTTGCCGCCAGCGATGGCGCTGATCTCCTTGACCAGATTGCCTGCCTTGAGGCCCTTTTCCTGTGCCAGCTTGTTGACGGTGACAGCCATGGTGATCTTATCGTCTGTCTTGCCGACCAGAACCGCCACGCAGGGGTTCACCGCCTTATCGCGGATGGAGTCGCACATACCGCGCAGGGTGTCGCCGGTGGTGCCGGTGAAGTAAGCAGAAGCGATCTTCACGCCGCCGACTTCCTCGGCATTGTCGAACAGGCTGCTCACCTTGGAGGCGGCGACCTTGGCCTTGATCTCCTCCAGCTCGCGGCTCATGGCCTTGTTCTCGGCCATGACGGCCTCGGCACGGATGGGCAGAGAGGTGATGTTGTTGGCCTTCAGGGTGTTGGCCACGGTGTGCAGCATTGCCTCCTGCAGATTTGCACGGACGAGCAGGTTGCGGCCGGTGACAGCCTCGATGCGGCGGATGCCGGCGGCGACGGAGGACTCGCTGACGATCTTGAAGCCGCCAATCTGGGCGGTGTTCTTGACGTGGGTGCCGCCGCAGAACTCAGTGGACCAGCCCTCGATGTCAACCACGCGGACGACCTTGCCGTACTTCTCACCGAAGAGGGCCATTGCGCCCAGCTTCTTGGCCTCCTCGATGGGCATCTCCTTGACGGTGACGTTCATCGACTCGTAGATCTTATCGTTGACGATCTTCTGCACCCGGGCCAGCTCCTCAGGCGTGACGGCGCTGAAGTGGGTGAAGTCGAAGTGGGTGATCTCCGCATCCTGATAGGAGCCTGCCTGATGGACGTGGTCGCCCAGGACCTCACGCAGGGCAGCCTGCAGCAGATGGGTCGCGGTGTGGTTGCGGCAGACGGACATCCGGTATTCCTTGTCCACCTGAGCGTTCAGGTGGTCGCCCACCTTGACGATGCCGCTCTCCAGCACGCAGGTGTGGACGTAGTAGCCCTTGGGGGTCTTTTTCACGTCCAGCACACGCAGGCTGCACTCGGGGCCGGTCAGCAGGCCGTTGTCTGCCACCTGACCGCCCATCTCAGCGTAGAACGGGGTCTTGTCCAGAACCACCAGCACGCCGTCCTTTGCCTCCTCATCGGTGGCAATGGCATCGGTCAGGGTCTCCTCGTCGCTCAGGGCAACCACAACGCCGGTGTCGTTCAGGGTCTCATAGCCGGTAAAGACAGTGGGCTCAACGGTCAGGCCGCCGAACAGGTCCTCGCTCCAGCCGGAGATGTTCTTCTTCAGGCGCTCGGCACGGGCGCGCTCCTTCTGCTTCTTCATCTCAGCATGGAAGCCGTCCTCGTCGATCTCAATGCCCTGCTCGGCAGCGATCTCCTTGGTCAGGTCGAGGGGGAAGCCGAAGGTATCGTTCAGCTTGA
>OLND01003692.1_pt1 | contig 11540 bp, 14 predicted proteins | sample 1672031 | NCBI WGS metagenome assembly OLND01 (sample SAMEA3136638, study PRJEB25190) | human gut metagenome | biome: human gut; feature: human-associated habitat; material: faeces | place: Austria | collected 2013
TTGATTTCAAACTGCGCTACAATGAAAAAAATAAAGTCAGTTCCTGATACTGACGATCACTTAGCTTGGAAGGGACAGCGGACGGCATTGGGGGCCGTTGACGCTGAAGGGGATAGTCATGAGCAATAAGAAAACAATGCTTTATCTGGCGGGCTTCTTTATAAGCCAGCTCGTTTTAGTCGTCGCGGTTTTCGGCGTGCGGAAAGAGATGGCAATCGTTCAGATTTTTATCATTCTCTCGCTGGCCATTGCGATCACGCTGGTCGGCGATTTCTGTATCTTCGGAATTATCCGCAGCGTGATGCGGTATAACGAAGAAGAACTGGAGCTGCGCCGGCTCACCGAATTGAACCAGCGGAATTATCAGTTCTATCAATTCGCCGTGATGCAGCAGCAGAATATCCGTTATTTTTATCATGACCTGTCGAATCATCTGATTACCCTGGAAATCCTGAAGGAACAGGGAAAGACGGCGGAGCTGAACGCGTACGCGGAAAAGCTGAAGATGCAATTTGAGCACCAGCTGCCCGCCTACAAGACCGGCAACGTCATGCTCGATATCTTAATCCAGTACAATCAGCTTCATGCGCCGGCCTGTCCGCTGACCATCCGCGGTGCAGTTCCGGAACAATTCGATTTCTCAGCACTGCTGCATGGATTGCAGAAACTGGCGGAAATCTGTCCGGGAACGCCGGTAACCTTGTGCTTTGAGCCGGCGCTGCGTGTGGAGCTGCCGGCGGCAGAGTTTGCGCAGAAACAAAAGGAAATCGAAACGCTGAAACAGGAAAACAGCTTGTTGGACATTATCGGGGTGACGGAAGAATGACGAATTCCATTTACTATTCTTTGAATCATATTCCGCTGATGATGACCTGGGCTTATTGTTACAATGAAATCCTGCCGGTCCGCAAGAGCTACTGGCGCGATTATCTAACGTTGGATCTGAGCATCACGCTGGCGGTGTTTGTCCTGCTGCATATCTACGCGCTTCCCGGATCGGTGCAGGACAATGCGGTTGTCCGCATGACGGTGTCCGCGTCGGTGATCGGGGTTGTGATTTACCTTGTGAAGCGCCCGGGGTTAAAAGCAACGTTATTTGCGCTGTTTGCTCAGCAGCTGCTTTCGATCACCGCGGAAATGGTGACGATGCTGATCACGCTGATCGGCGTGCAGTTCAGCCGCAGCGCGTATGAGAGCGCCTTCTATATGAATGTGTTTTCCTATCTGCTGCTGGACGGAATGAGCCTGTTGTTTTTCAAAGCCGCACTGAGCTTGGGAAAAAAACGCAGGCGCTCGATCGAAGGAGAATACTATACGATCGGCACGCTGCTTTTCACCTGTCAGTTTTTGTGGCTGTATATCTTGTCCTATAAGCTGATTTACATCAAGGAAGCCAGTCTGGGATTGTTGACGCAGGCGCTGGGGTTTCTGATCGTGACTGACGTTGTCGTCTTTTTCAGCGCTGTCCGGATCATCCGGCAGAAGCGAAAAAAACAAGAGCTGGACACCCGCACGCAAATGAATGCGGAACTGGCGGCGCAGCTGGAAAAACTGGCGGAGAAGCAGGCGGGGCTTGAAACGGTTTTCCATGAAATGCACGATCCGGATGCGCAGATTGATCATCTGCAGGTACTCCGGGGACGACTGCGAAAGCTGCGTGAAGAACTGTATTGTGAAAATCCATATGCCAACGCTTTATTCAATTATTATCGTCAGCTGTGCGATCAGAAGCAGATTGCCGTCACCTTTGAGATTGAATCCAGTCTCAGCGGGATTTTGGACGAGTACGATTTGAATACGCTGTTGTCCAATCTGTTAAAGAATGCGGTGGAAGCCGCGGAATTCAGCGATTCTCCGTTTATTGATTTTCAGGCGGCGGAAAAAGCCGGACTGCTGCTGATCCGCTGCCGCAACCGCGTGGCAAAAAACGGGCCGCAGCCAAAGAAAAAAATCAGCGGTCAGGGAACGGCGATCATGGACGCAATTCTGCACCGCTGCCATGGCGTGCGCCGCTTCAGTCTGGATCAGGATATCGCGACGGCAGAGATCGTTGTGGAACGGGGAAAGCCGGCGAAGTCATGTTAAACAACGAACCTTTTTTCTATTTCAATCATTTGATCCTGTTTCTGATCTGGGCTGCTTTTCACTGCGCTTTTCTCAATCACCGGGAGCCGTTAAAAACGCTGTTTCCCAAGCTGTATCTGGCAATTGTCATCAACTTTATTTTTAATTTTATTCTGTTTTTGGTCTTTGACGAGTTCTTTGCGGTCAACAGTCTGCGGACGCTGACGACGATCATGTTCATGCTTCTGGTCGTGAAATTCGTGGTGAAGGACTCGTGGATGAATACGGTGTTCGCTATGATCTTTCACACAGTATGCATCCTGTTTTCCGAGATGCTGGCCATTCTGGTCATGGTTGCGGCCAGCGGTTTTGATCAGGCGGCGTTTCAGGATGCTTCGTTCTTTAGCACGGCAGGTTTTCTGGTGATGGACTTTTGGAATGCCTTGTTCTTCAGTCTCGTTATTTTATTGAAACGCAAGGTATTTCCCGCGATTGACTGGCAGAAACAGGCGCGCTTGATTCCGCTGATCGTCGTACATGGGCTGTGGATTTATCTGCTTTCCTATAAATTGATCTACGCTTATCAAATTACGATGAATCTGACCGCTTTTTTCATTGGATCCTGGCTGTGTCTGCAGGGATCGGCATTTTTCCTGATCCGCAGCCTGCTGCGAATGAAGGCGGCGCGTGAAAATGCTGAGCAAAAACGAGAAAATAACGAGCGCATTCAGGCGCAGATCCTGACGTTGTATGAAAAGCAGGACGTGATGGATGAGGTGTGGCAGACGGTTAAGGCCCAGGTCGGGCAGGTTGACATGGAACAACTCCGCTCTGCACAGGATCAGATCGGCGCTATCCGCAACCTGATTTACTGCGATAATCCGTCGGTCAACGCGATGCTGGCTTCGTTTGAGCGGCAATTTGCCGAACAGGCTGTCTCTTTTCAGATTACGATTGAAGCTTCCTTACTTTCAGGCGTCGACGATTTCGACATGAACACGCTGTTGTCCAATCTGTTAAAAAATGCGCTGGAAGCCGCTGAGGGTGCGTCGCAGCCGGAGGTTTGTTTAACGATCACCCAACAAAAGCAGATGTTGTTTATCCGCTGTGTGAATTCCTGCGGTCAGCCGCGGCCGAAAAAGAAGCTGATTCAGGGCAATGGAACGAAGATCATCACGCAGATTGCTGAAAAGTATCAGGGTCAGGCCCAGTGGGAGAAGGAAGGCTCACGCCTGGTGGCCGAAGTGCTGCTGAATAAAACGCAAACAGAATTCGAAAAAGTTTCTGCGGCGTAAGATTACTTGTCATTATTTCAGCGATCTGAAATGATTGTGAAAGGATGAGGATCGGGTTATCTTGAGATCCAGCCTCCGGCCGTCAGGGAGCATTCTGCCACTTAGGTATCAATATCGGCCGCTTACGCTGGATTTGTAGCGGACAATTTCCCTTTCGGGTACAATAAAAATGAATTAAAGGAGGGGATATCATGGCAGGCGTTGGAATGATGCTGATGATCTCGTTGGTCATCTTCGGCTTGGGCTTGTTTTTGTTTTTAACCTTTTCCCGGCGTCAGCGGCTGGGGATGTGCGGCAAGGAAACACCGCTGGACGGAAGTCCGCAGTCCATCGTGATGGCTGGCGCGGGTCTGGCACTTTTACTTTTTCAATGGGATTCGCCAGCCTCTCCGCTGCAATGGCTGATGTTTGCGGCCGCCGCCGCGGGTCTCGTTTTATTGGCGCGCAGTTTACGCCAGGGCTTGTTCGCCGGATCGGCCTTACTGCTGCTGGCGGGAATGTTGATGAAGCTGGTCTGGGACGATGAAGTGATGAAACAGCTGCTGCCGCTTGTCTTTTTGATCAGCTATGAATGCGCGGCGGCCGGGTTTATGGTCCATTCCGCGGAAGCCGGAGTGCGCCGGCGGCTCGAGAGCTTGATGGGGTGGCTGGCGTTGTTGTTTGGGGCCGCGTTTTTAGGCCGCAATAACGCGCAGTGGCTGCCGCTGCAGTCGTTGTTACAGCTGATTTGTGCCTATAAGGTTTATTCCCGGGCGCTGGATTTCCGCGAACAATTTTATTTTGTGCAGAAGCAGCGGGGGATTCGGCAGTTAAAACCGATTCAGGCAGGCATGCTGGTCATAATCTCAGCGCTTTTGTTAGCGGGGGTGCAGGCAGGGCTGGTGCGGTCTGAAAGTAAAAATGCCCGGCCCCTGGTCTGGGTATACCGGACAGAGGACGAACATCTTAGCAACCTGATCGTGATCGAGGGAGAAAAACTGAAACTGAACCTGGCTTATCCGGTCAGCGATGCTTATGCGGATACGCGAATAAAGCTGCGGATCACGGAAACGGAAAGCGGCGAAGTCGTTTATGAAACGGAGGAAGCGCTGGATGATCAACGAACCGAACCGGGCAGTTATTGGATCATCAGCGAATTGCCGGGAACGAATCTCAGCGCCCGCCGGCCGGTTCCCTGGACGGTGACCTGGTCTGTTCTCAAGAACGAAACGGTCCTTGAAACCCAGACGTTAAGCTGCGAGCCGCTTAAGCTTCCGGTCTTTGCGGGCGAGGGTCAGTATTTCCAAATCCGCAATCTGACTGCGGGCTATGGTTACTTCTCATCCCCGGATGTGCAGGCGAGGAATACGCTGCGGATCAATCTGCTGCGGTTTCGGAATCTGGGATATCAGATGACCATGTTTGACGCGCAGGATCAGCCGGTTATTGAAAGCTCCAGCAACGGAACGATCCGCGGCAGTCTGACGTTAAGCCAAAGTACCTCAGGATGGGGCGTAAACTTTGATGATGAGGAAGTGGTCCGCGGAGCAATCACAATCTGGGTCAGCGACGCGAAGGGGAAAAAGTTCTATGAGGAAACGATAGAGCTGGTGAAGCAGCCATGATCAAACTGATCTGTTTGCCCGAGCATGAGGCCCAGCTGCGGGAAAAGCTGAAGCCCTTTGATGCGCTGGATCTGACGCTGGTCGAAAAAGGGGTTGATTATGACTCGATCGGAATTCTGTTTCAGATGGAGGATCTGGCGGAACTGACCGCATTCCTCAATCACCATTTTCTGCAGGAAAAGCGGCAGACACTGACTGGTCAGCATGAGGGACGGACCTATGTCGTCGCACTGGCGGACGTGCTGTATATCGAAGGGCTGCAGCGGGAAACGTTCGCTTATACCGCCAGCCGGTGTCTGCAGCTCAACCGCAAGCTGTATCAGCTGCAGGAGGAGCTGTATCCGCGTCAGTTTATCCGTATCAGCAAGTCGTATCTTGTCAATCTCGCGAAGGTCGAACAAATTGCCCCAAGCTTTAACGGCCGGCTGACGCTGGTGTTAAGCGGAGGCGTGCAGCTGGAGGTCAGCCGCAGCTATGCGCCGCATTTCCGCAAAGCGATTGGAATGGAGGGAAAACGATGATCGAACGATGGCTTTATCAAATCCTGATCGGGATGGCGATTCCCCTGACGGCCAGTTTCTTCAATCCCCGTGCGGCGTCGCCGGATGGAATCTGGATTGTACTGACCGGCATTGGCTACGCGCTGTTTTTGGAAAGCTACCGGATCTGGATGCAGTCGCTGCGCAAAGGACAGCCTTGGATCACGGGCGGAAGCCTGGTGCTGATCGCGCTGGTGGTTTTCAGTCATTTTACGCTGGAACGCTTTCTTCTTCTGATCGCGCTGGGCGTGCCGATGATCCGGCTCACCCGATCGCTGCGCCAATATTCGCTGGCGCTTGATCACTTTAAACAGCGGCTTGCGGAAGAAAATGAGGATTCATCCACGACCGGAAAGTGCTGAAAAGAATTCAGAAAAGGAAGAAGGGAAACCGATGAAATGGGAAGCGATTCTTTCATGGCTTCATCAGGACGCGGATCCGCAGAAACCGCTCGTCGTGATGATGTGCGGCGTGGCCGGGGCCGGGAAGACGACGCTGGCGAAGCAGCTGGAAGCCGCGGGGTATCTGCGCTTGTCAATTGACGAGGAAGTATGGCGGCAATATGGCCGGTATGGCGTGGATTATCCAGCTTCAGCCTATGCCGCGTATTCAGCCGCGGTTGAGGCCCAGCTGCAAGATCAGCTGGTGAAAGCAATTCAAGAACATCGGCCGGTGGTCATTGATTTTAGTTTCTGGAGCCGGAAGAAACGCGATGCTTACCGGCAGCGGATCGCCGCGGCCGGCGGTCAGGCCCGGCTGCTCTATTTAAAAGCCAGTCCGGAATGTTTGCGTCGCCGTCTGCGTCTGCGGGCGCAGCGGCGCGATGCCAATGCCGCGTTTGAAATCACCGGCGATATTCTCAACGGATATCTTCAGGACTTTGAAGCGCCGCAGGGAGAAGGAGAGCTGGTGATCGATCAGGATCAGGCCGCGGATTTTCCCTGCGCTTAGAAGCCGGACAGGGACGGAGCGGAGGTCTCCGACTTGTACCGCTGTGCAGCAAACCATAAAAAAAGATCCGGAATCCGGATCTTTTTCGCATCTTACAGAGAGTTGACCGCTTTCGCTAAGCGAGCCTTCTGACGTGCTGTGTAGTTCTTGTGCTTCAGATGGCTGGTAACGGCTTTATCTAATAAAGAATTTGCAGTGTTGTACGCTGCAACTGCCTTTTCCTTATCCTTCGCTTCAACCGCAACCAGGACTTCCTTGATCGCTGTCTTCAGCGCGGATTTTTCCGCAGTTTTCGCTGCATTTCTCTTTAAATTAGTAATCGAACGTTTCTTCTGAGACTTGATGTTTGGCATTCTGACACCTCCTCCGCATTTATACCTTAAGAATTATAACAAAAGGAAGGTGAAAATGCAAACACTAATGGAAAAAGGTGACAAGAAACGAAGCGGGAATGACAAAAATAAAGGTTGATTCCGATTAAAACCCGCGCATAACCGGCAGAAGATCCGCGCATACTAAGTCCGAGGTGAGCGTATGCGCAAACACAGAACCGATCTGGCCTATGAAGAAGTGCTGGATTTACAGGACAATGAGAATTTTACCCATACGAAGAAAGCGTACCGGGGGATTACAACCCATCATATTTCAATCCATCATCCGTGCGAGGAAATTGACAAGCAGCCGGGTGAGTATGTCACGATCGAGCTGGACGATCTGAACGATGCGTCCCAACGAGAAGAGGCGATTGCCGTGACGTCGGATTGTCTTAAGCAAATCATCAGCGGACTTCCCACGCAGGGAACCCGGGCGTTAATCGTCGGGTTGGGCAACCAGGAGATCACAGCGGATTCCTTAGGCCCGATGGCGGCCCGCGAGGTGATCGTCACCGCCCATCTGCACCGGCTGAATGAAGCAGAACTGGCGCAGGGAACCAGCGAGGTCGCGGTTATCGTTCCCGGCGTAATGGGACAGACCGGTCTGGAAACTGCGGAATTTGTCCAGGCGGTAGCCCGGCAGTTTAAGCCCGACTTTGTGATCGCGATCGACGCGCTGGCGACCCGTTCCATCGAGCGGATCAACCGGGTGATCCAGATCAGCGATACCGGGATTCAGCCTGGCGGCGGAGTCGGCAATCACCGCAAAGTGCTCAACGAGGAACTGGTGCAGGCGCCCGTCGTCGCGATCGGCGTCGCAACGGTCGTCAGCATCGAAGCGCTGATCGATCAGGTTCTTTCGACGATTCAATGCGACGATTATGAAAAGGTGATGGAACATATCCATTATCAGGAATCCTACCAGATGGTCGTGACGCCCAAGGAAATGGACGAGGAAGTCAAGCATTTGACGGAAGTGATATCAACGGCGATCAATCAGGTGCTTCATCCCCGCTACTCCCAGATGTAGTCATGAGCCCCCCCTGCCCCGCATAAACTGCGGAAAGAGAGGGGGCTTTTTCCTTGAAAACAAAGCTGAAAATCACACTCAAATGTCTGCTGATCCTGGCCTTTCTCGTCATGACGTCATTCTTTACCGGCTTCCGCGATTTACTTTCGCAGAATAAAACCTCGGTGCTGGAGTCGATCCTGCATCCGGTAATCGACCTGGACCGCATCTCGATCAAGGAACAGCTGGCGCTGCTGCCGGACTTCAAACAGGCGGTGGAACGGATTGATGAGGTTGTGATCAACGAGCCGTTTGTACCGAAATTTGAAAAGGAAGAAAAACCGGAGAAAAAATCCGTTTACATCTATAACACCCATCAGTCGGAAACGTACAGCGATGGCACGACGACGTATGAAATCGGCATGGAGCTGGCGAAAATGTTAGAAGAAGAGGGGTATTATGTTTATTTTCAGACCGGGAATTTCCTGCGTGAAGCGGAAGAGGAAGGGCTGAAATACAACCAATTATATACGATTTCCCGCCGTCATATCAACGATACGTTTGCCGAACACGGCGGCTTTGATCTGGTCATCGACCTGCACCGCGACTCCGCGCCGCGTTCCGCTTCCATTCTGGAGAGCGACGGGGTCACTTATGCGAAGATGATGTTTGTCGTCGGCATGAAATCTTCCAACGCCGCTCACGTCATGGAGCATTCCCGGCAATTAACCGACAAAATCAACCAGGTGATGCCGGGTATAATGAGATCAGTTTTTGAACGGCAGTCGGTTTACAACCAGGATATGGCGGAGAACATGGTGCTGCTGGAATTGGGAACGGACCAGAACAGCACGGAGGAAGTCCGCAATTCCTTACGGATCTTAGTCGAAGCGTTAACGAACGGAGGGATCGAATGAAACGGTTTATTCTGGACGCCTTTTTGATTTTAATCGTCGTCAGCATCGGCAGTACGCTCAATCAGCAGCAGCCGGAATCCACGATCCAGCAGCGGATCGACGAATTCAACCGTCAGATTGAACAGGAAGAAGTGATTGAGCCGCCCGTCCACCGGGCCTCGATGTATCAGATTCAGGAGAACGCTGCCGGTCAGCTGGGGGCGAATATTTCCGAGATGGTCATCCGCGTCGTCGATGGTTCCGTGCGCATGATCGCCTCGGCTTTCGGCCAATGAACCGCGCATCTTCCTTTTGTTTATGGTATAATCGTTGACGTAAACGAAAAGGAGGGATGCCTCTTGAAAACAAGAGTCTTATTTATGGGAACGCCGGACTTTGCCTGCGGGATTTTACAGGCGCTGGCCGAGCTGCCGTTTGTCGAACTGGTCGGGGTCGTATCGCAGCCGGACAAGAAGGTCGGGCGGCAGCAGAAGCTGCAGCCGACGCCGGTGCACGCCCTGGCGCAGCAGCTGGCGCTGCCGGTGCTGCAGCCGGAGAAGATCCGCACGGAGTATGCGGAAGTGCTGGCGTTAAACCCGGAGCTGATCGTCACCTGCGCGTATGGTCAGATGGTCCCGGAGGCCGTGCTGAACGCTCCGAAATACGGCTGCATCAACGTTCATGCTTCGCTGCTGCCGAAATACCGCGGCGGCTCACCGATGCATACCGCAATCATTCAGGGCGAAACGGAAAGCGGCGTGACGATCATGCAGATGGTAAAGAAAATGGACGCCGGGGATATGCTGGCGGTCAAAAAGGTAGCGATTGAAGCGGAAGATACGACGGAAATCCTGCATGACAAGCTGATGGCGGCAGGCGCGGCCTTGCTGAAGGAATGTCTGCTGGACTATATCGAAGGCCGGATTACGCCGGTTCCCCAGGATGAAGCGCAGGTCAGCTTCGCCTGGAATATCACGAAAGAACAGGAGCGGATTGATTTTTCTAAATCAGGCTGGCAGATCTATAATCAGATCCGCGGGCTGATCTCCTGGCCGGTAGGCTATGGCGTGATCGCGGGACAGAAAATGAAGTTCTGGGGCGTGCGCTATCGCGACGAAAAGTCCGGAAAGCCGAGCGGCACCATTCTCGGTTTTGATGAAACCGGGATGCAGGTCGCCGCGGGTGAGGGGATGCTTATCGTAACCGAGCTGCAGATGGAAGGCAAAAAACGGGTCAGTGCCAGGGATTTCTACAATGGTAAAGGTAAGCAGTTGATCGGCTGCCAGTTTGAAGCGTTGGCTGATTCGCAATAAAGCGAAGCTTTGTTGGCTCAAGTCTGTTTGGAGCTAGCGGATGTCAGGCGTGAAGGAAAAGGCGCAACCGCTGGGAATAAGTAGAAAAGCCGGTAGAATTTAGCCGGCTTTTTAAACATTTTAGAATTTTATTTAATTCGTGATGATCATGGAGTAAGCAACTGAGCAGGATGTTCTTCAATCATGATATAATAAAAACATAAGAAAAACAGAATCAATGCTGAAATCATTAAAAATGAGATGATTAAGGAAATTCGGAGTTTATTTTCGGAGGTACAGCGATGAGAAAAAATGGAATTCATGATTTGAATTTGGATGATCAGGGCAAACCAAAAGATAAAGGCTATCTAGAAAGAGATTTGCCAGAATATTTACAGAGATCATTGGCACAATGGGTTAGGGCTCAAAATCTTTTGAAACAAGGAGAGCACTACACCATGATGGATTGCGATTGGTGTGAACTGAATAGTGACATCAATGTCGCAGAGGTAGGAAATGAAATAAGTACTGAACAGGCGAATTATTTAAGAGAGAAATATTTAGGAATGGAGGTGACGGAAAAATGATCGATTATTCTTTATTCTCACATAGCAAAAAAACATACTCCGGTGCTAATGGCGCAAAAAGATCAATCATGATAAACGGTGAGAAATGGATGATCAAATTTCCTACGAAAGCAACTTTAAACGAAAATCTAAGCTATGCCAACAGTGCCTATTCAGAATACATCGGCTGTCATATTTTTAACGAAATAGGAATCTTAGCGCAAGAAACGATGATAGGGTTATATGGCGAGAAAATCGTTGTAGCTTGTAAAGATTTTGCAACAGAGAGAGAATTGAATGATTTTGCCTCTCTGAAAAATCAAATTATTGATACAAATCGTAACGGATATGGTACAGAGTTAGAAGAAATACTAATGTCAATTGAAGAACAAAGTTTAATCGAAAAAAATGTGCTGAAAAATTATTTTTGGGATATGTTTATTGTTGATGCATTGATCGGTAATTGGGATCGGCATAATGGTAATTGGGGATTTTTGTATGATGAAAAGACAGACTGTCTGGAAATAGCCCCGATTTTTGACTGCGGAAGTTCGTTGTATCCGCAGGCAGACAACATAATGATGGAAAAAATATTGAATGATCAAAATGAAATGAATGCACGAATTTATAATCGCCCAACATCCGCTATCCAGATGAACAAACACCGTATCAACTATTTTGATTTTCTAGCATCGCTGAATAATGAAGATTGTAATGAAGCTTTGAAAAGAATCATGCCTAAAATTCAAATGGATCAAATTTATGAAATAATAAATACTGCCCCGGGAATTACGGATTTGCAGAGTCGGTTTTATAAACAAATACTGAAAGAACGAAAAGAGAGAATATTAGATTATGCTTATAATAAACTATTACAGAGAGAATCTGGTAATAGGCTTTAAACAAAAATATTAGGTAAAGCGCCTGAAGTGGATTGTATATTGTCAATC
>OLND01003698.1_pt1 | contig 11507 bp, 8 predicted proteins | sample 1672031 | NCBI WGS metagenome assembly OLND01 (sample SAMEA3136638, study PRJEB25190) | human gut metagenome | biome: human gut; feature: human-associated habitat; material: faeces | place: Austria | collected 2013
GTCGGGGACCCCGGATGAATATGCCTTTTGATTGCCTATACAAATTCCATCGAAAACTGAGCGCAATGTAATGAAGGTGTACCCCGTCTTCCTCCACCGGGTGAAGCACGCAGCAAAGGAGGTGCAGAAGCCATGGGTTTCTGCCGGCGTTCTTTGGAAACCACCTCGCTGTATCCGCCACAGGCGGATACAGCGAGGTGGTTTCGGGGAAGTGTCCCGGTTTCCATGCCGCAACGTGGCTGGAAATCGGCTGACACGACGGTGTAGACTTTCTGCCGCTATCGGCAGAAAGCTGCCCTCCGGAGGCAAAATACAAAAACACCCCAACAAAATAGCAGCCCCTCCGCCTTGCGGTGGAGGGGCTGTAATTTCATAAGCTGCTTTCCAAGAAAAGCTTACTTCTGATCGCAGTTGGGGCAGTGGCCATTCTCATCCAGATGAGCGCCGCAGCGGGTGCAGAAGCTGGGTGCCGCGGGAGCCACGGGCGTTACCGGAGCAACGGGCTTAGCGGGCTGGGTACGGTGCAGCTCCGGCACGGCGAACAGGTCGGCGTCGGCGCTGCGCTCGTTCTGGTTTTTCAGCTTGCGGTTGATGGAGATGACGTTCTTCAGCAGCAGGACCGCCATCATCAGCAGCTCATAGCACAGACGTACCGCAATGGGGCCCAGCACCATCAGCAGGATGCCGTAGCCGCCCAGCCAGTGACGGCCGGTCCAAGTCTCCGGAGCCATGAACAGCATGAAGAAGCCGCACAGAATGACGTAGGCCGTCACGAAGATGTATAGAGCCTGCAGGATCTTCTCCACGATCAGGAACTTAAAGTTCACGGCGTCGTGGAGGAACTTGCCGAAGCGGCCCAGCTTCTCCCGCTTGCTCTCCGGTACGATCATCACAAAAGCTACCACCGTAGCGGCGATAGCGAGGATCGTGGCGATGATGCCGAAAGCACCCAGGTTGATGTTCAGATAGTTCATAGCTACCATCCTTTCGTTTCATATGATTTTCTCTGTTGCCCTTCGTCGAAAGCTGTCGAAGTGCGGGAGTATCGTATCACGAAAGGGAAAGCTTGTCAACATCCGACCAAAGTGGACAGAGGCAGGACGGATATCCACTTGACAAATGGTCCCAAAATGGGTATATTATGTACCAGTCAAGTGAATATCTTCCACCTTGGGGGAGTAATTCCACTTCGCGGCCTGCGGAGTGAGGCAGTTTCGTCAAACCGGCGTTCAGGCGCCCGGACTGCTTTGAAAGAATGAGACTCATGCGTGGGCTTCGGCCTGCGCATGAGTTTTTTTGTTACGCCGGGTGGGTAAAATGGAGATGGGGGAAGGACCCCCGAAGAAGGAGTGGTTGGATGCAAAAGGAATACACCCAAACAAAGGAACAGGTGCTGGAGGGCCTGCGGACAGACCGGCAGGGCCTTTCGGCGCAGGAGGCGGAGAAGCGCCTTCGGGAGCACGGAGAGAATCGCCTGAAGGAGGCGGAGAAGCTGACCTTGTTTCAGCGGTTCGTGCAGCAGCTGAAGGATCCCATGCTGCTGATCCTGCTGGCGGCGGCAGCGGTGTCCGCCGTGACCAATATCCTGTCCCATGAGAGCTTTACGGAGGTCATCATCATCCTGCTGGTGGTGCTGCTGAACGCCGTTCTGGGCGTGGTGCAGGAGAGCAAGGCGGAGGCCGCCATTGAGGCTCTCCAGACCATGACCGCCGCCACCTGCAAGGTACTGCGGGACGGGCAGCAAGTGACCATGGAGAGCCGCCTGCTGGTACCCGGCGACGTGGTGCTGTTGGAGGCGGGCGACGCCGTCCCGGCGGACGGGCGCATTTTGGAGAGCGCCTCCATGAAGATCGAGGAGGCAGCCCTCACCGGCGAGAGTGTCCCCGTCAGCAAGTTTACGGAGCCCCTCGCCGGGGAACAGGTGTCGCTGGGCGACCGGAAGAACATGGCCTACATGGGCTCGGCGGTGGTATACGGCCGGGGCCGCATGGTGGTCACCGCCACGGGCATGGACACGGAGATGGGCAAGATCGCCGGTGTGCTGGCCCAGACGGAGCAGGAGGAGACGCCCCTGCAGCGTAAGCTGACCCAGTTGGGCAGCACCCTATCCAAGATGGTGCTGGCCATTTGCGTGTTCATCTTTGTATTTGACCTGCTGGTGGCGGGTTCCCTGACGCTGGAGAGCGTGTTGGAGACCTTCATGGTGGCAGTGTCGCTGGCGGTGGCCGCCATTCCGGAGGGTCTTGCCACGGTGGTGACGGTGGTGCTCTCCATCGGTGTCACCAAGATGAGCCAGCACAACGCTGTGATCCGCCGTCTGACGGCGGTGGAGACGCTGGGCTGCACGCAGGTCATCTGCTCCGACAAGACCGGTACCCTCACACAGAATAAAATGACGGTGGTGGAGCACACCGGCCCGGAGGGACTGCTGGGTACCGCTATGACCCTCTGCAATGACGCCGTGGAGAATCCCGACGGCACGGTGCAGGGCGAGCCCACGGAGGCGGCGCTGGTGCGCTTCGGCGTGGACAGCGGGCTGGATAAGAACCGGCTGGAGCAGGAGCAGCCCCGTGCGGCGGAGGCTCCCTTCGACTCCTCCCGGAAGATGATGTCCACCATCCACCGCATGGATAACGGCTTCATTCAGTACACCAAGGGCGCACCGGATGAGGTGCTGCGCCGCTGCACCCGATATGAGGAGAGCGGCCGGATGCTGCCCATGACCGAGGAGAAGCGGCAGGAAATTCTGGCGCAGAACAAGGCCATGGCGGATAAGGCTCTGCGTGTGCTGGCGGCGGCCATCCGCCTGTGGGAGGGCGGCCTGCCCAAGGACGACAGCCCGGAGTATCTGGAGCAGGATCTGTGCTTCGTGGGTCTGGCGGGCATGATCGACCCGGTGCGTCCGGAGGTGAAGGCCGCCATCCAGCAGTGCCGCACGGCAGGCATCCGGCCGGTGATGATCACCGGCGACCACAAGGATACCGCCGTGGCCATTGCCAAGGAGTTGGGGATATTGGACGATCCCTCGCAGGCCGTTACCGGCAGCGCTCTGGACAGCCTCAGCGACGAGGAGCTGGCCAAGGAGGTGGAGAAGTACAGCGTGTACGCCCGCGTGCAGCCGGAGCATAAGGTCCGCATCGTTAACGCATGGCGCAAGCGGGGGGCCGTGACGGCTATGACCGGCGACGGCGTCAACGACGCCCCGTCTATCAAGTCCGCCGACATCGGTGTGGGCATGGGCATCACCGGCACCGACGTTACCAAGAATGTGGCGGATATGGTGCTGGCCGACGACAACTTTGCCACCATCGTGGGCGCCGTAGGCGAGGGCCGCCGTATCTACGACAATATCCGCAAGGCCATTCAGTTCCTGCTGGCCTCCAATATGAGCGAGGTGCTGGGCGTGTTCGTGGCTACGCTGCTGGGCTTTACCCTGATGAACCCGGTGCATCTGCTGTTCATCAACCTCATCACCGACTGCTTCCCGGCGCTGGCGCTGGGTCTGGAGAAGGGGGAGCCGGACGTGATGGAGCGGCCGCCCCGCCCCTCTGATGACGGCATTTTCGCCGGTGGTCTGGGCTGGGACATCGCCTATCAGGGCATCCTCATTACCGTTATCACGTTGGTCTCCTATATCATTGGACACTGCATAGAGGTGGGGTATTTCGAAATGCCCAAGGGTGTCTCCGACGACGGCATGACCATGGCCTTCCTGACCATGAGTATGTGCGAGATCTTCCACAGCTTCAATATGCGCTCTCAGCGGCGCAGCGTGTTCAGCCTGCCCAGTCACAACAAGGTGCTGTGGTTGGCCATGATCGGCAGTTTGCTGCTGACCACCGTGGTGCTGGAGGTGCCCTTCATCGCCAACGCCTTCGGATTTACGCCGGTGAGCTGGACGGAGTACGGGATTGCGCTGGGTCTGGCGGTGCTGGTGATCCCCGTGGTGGAGATCGTAAAAGCCTGCCAGCGGGCCCATGGCCGGAGAAAGAAACAGCTTTAAGCCTGTCGGATCACATCCGCCGGGGCGGCTTTTGCCGCCCCGGCGCTCTGTCAGAACCCTATAAAATGCCGGGTCACCGCCCGGCGTTTTTCTTTCTGCGGGAATTTGCGTGGCGGCGGAAAGCGTGGTATAATCATCTATTATGACAAATTCCTCGGAAGGAGGCGTATCTATATGAGCGATGAACGGATGGAGCAAAACCGGCAGCCGGAAAAGACAGATGTGGTGTTCTTTTCCCCGGAGATGCTGCGCCTGGCGGATCAGCACCGGCGGGAGCAGCAGGAGCGGCTGGAGAACTGCCGCCAGGCGGCCCAGAATGGCGATTGCGCCGCAGCGGTGCAGATGGGACTGCATTATTTTTACGGCACCGGCGGCGTGAAGAAGGACCCGGACAAGGCCTTTGCATGGTTCAGCCGCACGGAACCGGACGATCCTACGGCCCTTTACTGGCTGGCGGTGTGCCATGACAACGGCACCGGCGTGGAGCGTGACCCGGTGCGGGCCTTTGAACTGTTTCAGGAGAGCGCCAAGCTGGGCTATCTGCCGGCGGTGTGCGATCTGGGCGTGTGCTACGAAAACGGGCAGGGAACGGAGAAGGATCTGGACCGGGCCATCCAGTGTTATCGCCATGCGGCGGAGGAGGGCTATGCGCAGGGACAGTGCAATCTGGGGGCCATGTATTACTTCGGCGTGGGAATGGAGAAGGACTATGGGCAGGCGGCCCGGCTCTTCACCCAAGCGGCGGAGCAGCGGCATCCACGGGCGCAGTTCCTGCTGGGTCTGTGCTATGAGTTCGGCAACGGCGTGGAGCAGGATGCCAAAAAGGCGGCGCTTCTGTATCAGGAGGCCGGGAAGGGCGGCAGCGCCGAGGGCCTGTGTGCTCTGGGCGTGCTGCACCACGCCGGAAAGGGCGTGGAGAAGGACGATCGCCGTGCGGCAGAGCTGTTTCGTCAGGCAGCGGAGCTGGGCCTGCCCAGAGCGCAGCTGTTTCTGGGTCACTGCTACGACGACGGCATGGGGGTGGATCAGTCGCCGCCTCAGGCGGTGGAGTGGTTCCGTCAGGCGGCGCAGACGGGCTATCCCGACGCCGTGATGCAGCTGGGGCTGTGCTATCTGTACGGTCACGGGACAGCGACCGACGAGAAGCAGGCGGCGGAGCTCTTTCAGCAGGCCGCCTCGGAGGGGAACATCCGGGCCATGAACGAGCTGGGGCTGTGCTATGAGGCGGGCCGTGGCGTGGAGAAGGACATCCACCGTGCGGCGGAGCTGTACCGTCAGGCGGCGCAGGCCGGTATGGCGGCGGCGCAGTGTAATCTGGGCGTGCTGTACCGGGAGGGCCTCGGCGTAGAGCAGGACGACCGCAAGGCGGCGGCCCTGTTCCGGGCCTCGGCGGGACAGGGCTTTGCCCGTGGACAGTTCCTGCTGGGGCTGCACTTGGAGGACGGCCGGGGCATCGATCGGGATGAAAAGCAGGCGGCGCAGGAGTACCGCCGTGCGGCGGGACAGAGCTATCCCAACGGAATGGCAGCGCTGGCCCGGTGCTATGAGCACGGTGTCGGGCTGGAGCGCAACCCCTATCTGGCGGCGGATCTCTATGACCGGGCGGCCCGCCGGGGCCATGTGGGGGCGGCCTATGCCCTGGGGAATATGCTGCTCTCCGGCGACGCCATCGGGCAGGCCCCGGCCCGTGCGCTGGAGCTGTACCAGCAGGCGGCACAGGCCGGACACATGGGCGCTCTGCGGCAGGTGGGCCGGTGCTATCAGAAGGGGAAGGGCTGCCAAAAGGACGAGGCCAAGGCCTTTGACTGCTTCCGGCGCAGCGCCGAGGGCGGAGACGGTCCGGCGGCGGTGTCGCTGGGGTACTGCTATGAAAAGGGCAGCGGCTGCCCGGCGGATGCCGCCCAAGCGGCTCACTGGTACGAGGAGGCGGCCCGCCGGGGCCTGCCGCTGGGGCGGTACGATCTGGGCTGCCTGTATGAGGCAGGACAGGGTGTCCCACGGGACCGGAGGAAGGCACTGGAGCTGTACCGTCAGGCGGCACAGGAGGTCCCGGAGGCCCGACAGGCGGTCCGGCGGCTGGAAAAAGCCGGCAGAGCCAAACGGATCGTGGGCTGGTTGCTGGTGGCCTATGCCATGCTCATGGGAGCAGGACTATGGGAGGGCAGCGCCGGTGACCGAATCATCTGGCTGGCGGCAATGGTCTTTCCGGCGGTGGCCGGAGGGTGCTGCCTGCACTACGGTCGTCGTCTGGTGCCGCCGCTGAGTAGGACGGGAAGAATCGTCCTGACGGTCTTAGGGGCCGTGCTGGCCTTCTTCTTTGTGGTGGGGGTCGTGGTGCTGCTGGACCCGGCGGAGGCAGTGGACGGCGCCGGAGTGTGGCTCACCGGCTGCGCCGGTGTCGGTGCGGCGACCATGCTGCTGGGCGGCCTGCGGAAGCCCCGTACATAAAATCGCAGCGGGGGCGTGTACCAAACGGTACACGCCCCCGCTGCATATGAGAAAGAGAGAGACTCGAAGAAAGCTTCGTTATTTCATCGATCAATGACGGCCGAAGAAGTAGTCGTACAGGTCGCTGTACCCGTTCCCGTTATAGCCGTTATTGTCGTTATTGTAGCCGTTGTCGCTGCTCTGGCTGCTGTCCGTGGTGTCGTCGGTGGTCTGGGGCTGTGCGTCGAAGGTCAGCTGGGTGGTGATCTCCTGACCGTCCCGCAGAACGGTGAGGGTCACGGTGTCCCCGGCTTTGAAGCCCTTCTTGGCGGCGGACAGATCCTCCATAGAGGTGATCTGAGTATCGTTGAGCTTGGTGATGACGTCGCCCAGCTTCAGGCCCGCCTTATCCCCGGCGCCGCCGTCCTCCACGGAGTAAACGAACACGCCCTCGGTGGCATTGATCTTATACTGCGCCGCCATCTGCTGGGTCATGGTGCCGGCGGTGATGGCCATATAGGCCTTGTCGGTGACGGAGCCGTTCTCCATGATGTCGCTGATGATGGACTGCACGTCATTGATGGGAATGGCAAAGCCCAGACCCTCCACCGTGGTATCGGCGTAGCTGGAGTACTTGGCGGACACGATGCCCACCACCTCGCCGTACAGGTTCATCAGGGGGCCGCCGGAGTTGCCGGGGTTGATGGAGGCGTCCACCTGGATCATATTGAAGGGAGTACCCTCCACGTTGATGGCACGGTTCACGCAGGAGACGATGCCGGAGCTCATGGAGAAGGTCAGCTCACCCAGCGGGTTACCGATGGCCATCACGGTGTCACCCACGTTGACATCGGTGGAGTTGCCCAGAGTCACAGCCGGCAGATCCTTGGCGTCGATCTTCAGCACAGCTACATCGTAATCGCTGTCGCTGCCCACCAGCGTGGCGGGATAGGTGTCGCCGTTATAGAGGGTGACGTTGATGGAACTGGCGTTGGCTACCACGTGCTGGTTGGTGACGATGTAGCCGTCGGCGGTGTAGATGAAGCCGCTGCCGGAGGAGGCGGACTCGGTCTGCTGGCCGAAGATGTTGGTGGACACGGCGGAGCAGTTGATGGAGACCACACTGTTGACCGTGGAGGCGTACACCTCGGCGGGACTCATCAGGGTCTGTCCGTCCACCTTCTTGACGTTGACGGTAGTGGCGGTGCGGTTGCTCTGCTGCACGGTGGTCTTACCGGTGCTGCTGCCGTTCTGGGCCAGAATGGCGCCGCCGAAGCCGCAGGCTGCACTGATGACGGCACAGCTGAGGATCAGGGCCACCACACGACCTATACCGCGGTGGTGCTTCTTGGGCTGCGCCGGGGTGTTTGTCACCACCGGATCGGCGGCGGGCTCCACGATGGACCCGGCCGCAGACTCTGCGTGAGATCCTGCGTTGGGATCACGATAGCTGAAGTGATACAGGTTGTTCTCGTCATGAAACTCGTTGGACATATGAAAAACCTCCTTTTGGGATATTGCCCATGGCGGGGAACTGTGCTATGATGTTTAGCGCCGTTCCGTTTCTTTGTCTATTATCATACCCGGAAAGCTTAATGTAAGCTTTAAGAAACGGATTTTTCTTTGAACATTTTGTAAAGGAGGTGCCGCCGTGCTGAAGCTGGAGGGCCTGAAGCTGGCCCCGGAGGAGAAGGAGGCGGCCCTGCACCGGAGGGCAGCCCGGTTGCTGCGCATCCCGGAGGAGGACGTGCTGTCGGTGCAGGTGCTGCGCCGCTCCATCGACGCACGGGAGGAGCTGCATCTGGTGTACACCGTGGCGGCGGAGGTGCGGCAGGAGAAGCAGGTGCTGCGCCGCTGCCGGGATCGGCGGGTCAGCCGCTTCGCCCCGGAGCGGTATGCTCTGCCGGAGGTGCTGTCTTCGCCGGAGGTGCCGCCGGTGGTGGTGGGCGCCGGGCCGGGTGGCCTGTTTGCGGCGCTGGTGCTGGCCCGATGCGGCCTGCGCCCCATTCTGCTGGAGCGGGGGCGGGACACCACCGCCCGCCAGAGGGACGTGGAGACCTTCTGGCGCACCGGCGTGCTGGATCCGGAGTCCAACGTACAATTCGGAGAGGGGGGAGCCGGAGCCTTCTCCGACGGGAAGCTGAACACCGGCACCAAGGACCTGCGCCACCGGTGGATCTTAGAGGAGCTGGTGCGCTGCGGTGCGCCGGAGAGTATTCTGACGGATGCCAAGCCCCATGTGGGGACGGATATGCTGCACATTGCCCTGCAAAACCTGCGGCAGGAGTTGCTGTCGCTGGGGGCGCAGGTGCGCTTCGGCCACCGGCTGGAGGGACTGGAGAGCCGGGATGGCGTTCTGACGGGGCTGCACGTCCGGGCAGGGGAGGAGACGTACCGTCTGCCGGTGCGGGCGGTGGTGCTGGCGCCGGGCCACAGCGCACGGGATACATTCCAAATGCTGTACGAGGCCGGGGTCCCCATGGAGGCCAAGCCCTTCGCCGTGGGGGTCCGCATCGAGCACCGCCAGCGGGACATGGACGCCGCCCAGTACCGGCAGTATGCGGGGCATCCGTGCCTGCCGGCCTCCACATATAAATTGTCGTGCCATACAGCGGCGGGTCGGGGCGTGTTCTCCTTCTGCGTTTGCCCCGGCGGACAGGTGGTGGCGGCGGCCTCGGAGCCGGGGCGTGTGGTGACCAACGGCATGAGCCACTACGCCCGCAGCGGCGAGAACATCAACGGCGGGATGCTGGTGGGCGTCACACCGGAGGACTTCGGCACGGATCATCCCCTGGCGGGGGTGGCGTGGCAGCGGCAGCTGGAGGAGGCGGCCTTCCGGCTGGGGGGCGGCGGATTCCTGGCTCCCTGCCAGCGGGTGGAGGACTTTCTGGCCCACCGCCCCTCCACGGGGCCGGGAGCGGTGCTGCCCAGCTATCGCCCCGGCGTCACGTGGTGCGACCTCCACGACTGCCTGCCGGGGTTCCTCACGGAGGCCATGGAGCAGGCACTGCCCCTGCTGGAGCGGAAGCTCCGGGGCTATGCCCAGCCGGATGCCCTTTTGACGGCGGTGGAGACCCGCTCCTCCTCGCCGGTACGCATCCTGCGGGATGAGAGCGGACAAAGTGCGCTGCGGGGGCTGTACCCCTGCGGCGAAGGGGCGGGCTATGCCGGAGGCATCCTGTCCGCCGCAGCGGACGGTATGCGCTGCGCAGAAAAAATCTGGGAGGTATATTCATGATGAGAAAGCTTGCAGTGGTGGCGGATTACCTGAACGACAGCCACCGTGCTCATATCGAGAAGATGGCCGGGGACGCCGGCTTCACCGTGGACTATTTCACCGAGGGCCATCTGCCCCAGGACCGGGCGGGGGAGTATGAGGTGATCTACGGCACCGTCCCCCCCAAGGAGCTGAAGGCTGCCACGGCCCTGCGGTGGTTCTGCTGCGCCTATGCCGGCATGGATCAGTGGAAGGACGATGCCCTGTACCACAGCCCGGAGGTGATGCTCTCCAACTCCTCCGGAGCCTACGGCGTGACCATCAGTGAGCACATGGTCATGGTGACGCTGATGCTGCTGCGGCAGATGCCCACCGTGCAGGAGTGGATGCACCGCCACGATTGGAGCGACGAGAAGCCCCCCATGCGCTCCGTCTGCGGCAGCCGCATCACGGTGCTGGGTACCGGTGACATCGGCACGTCCTTTGCCCGCCGGGTGAAGGCCATGGGGGCTAAGACCGTGACGGGTGTCTCCCGCAGCGGCCGCCATGTGGACGATGCCTACGACGCCATGTATACCACGGCGCAGCTGGATCAGGTGCTGCCGGAGACGGAAATTCTGGCTATGGCCCTGCCCGGCACGGCGGAGACGGAGGGCATCCTCTCCCGCAGCCGCATCGCCCTGCTGCCCAAGGAGGCGGTGGTGGTGAACGTGGGCCGCGGCACCGCCATCGATCAGGACGCCCTGATGGAGGCCCTGAACGCCGGACGGCTGGCCGGTGCGGCGCTGGATGTGGTGCGCCCGGAGCCTCTGCCTCCGGAGCATCCCCTGTGGAACACCAAAAACCTCCTGCTGACGCCTCATCTCTCCGGCTTCATGTCGCTGGGCATCACACGGGATACGGCGGTGGCCCTCTTCTGCGAGGATTTCGAGAACTACATCGCCGGCCGGCCCCTGAAGCGGCTGGTGGACCGCCGCAAGGGCTATTGATAACGGGATATAGAAGTATATAGGAACAGGACCTGCCGCTATGCGGCAGGCCCTGTTCCTTTGTGCCGCCCCGAAGGGCTTCCTGTTACAGACTATACCGCAGCGTGCGGTACAGCCGCTGGGTACACCGGGCCAGCGTCCGGGATACCGTGGACTTGCTGATCCCCAACTCCTGTGCGATGTCCGTGACCCGTTTGCCCTGGGTGAAGTGCATCCGCAGCAGCTGCCGCTGCCGGGGCGTCAGCTCCTCCTCCACCGCCAAGGGCAGATTCACCAGCAGACGCCGGATCTGCTGGCGGTTGTCCTCCTGCTGTCCCTGCTGCCACAGCTGCAGGCTGGCGATATCCAGCGGGTCATAGTGGCCGGAGCCGTCAGATACGGTATGCCGCATAGCGGTGGCACCCCCTGTCATAGTAGTGGGCGGTGTGATACGCCAGCTCACGGGCCTGCCGCCGCAGGGGCATCAGCTCCCGGATGCGCCGCTGCAGACACAGCACCTCCTCCGGGTCCGGGGCCGTCAGCGCCCGCTGATGCAGCTGCCGGATGCGCTCGCCGATAGCGTCGGCGCTGGCGGCATAGTCGTGGGACATTTCCTGCAAGGTCATAGAACTTCCTCCTTCCGATCTCCCCATGTTCCTCCTATGTACGGCGAAAAAATTCGCCGGGAACGCAAAAATACTGTTGACAAACGGGCCTTCATCTGGTAGTATAGATTCGCTGGTCAAATGCTGGTGTAGCTCAGCTGGTAGAGCAGCTGATTTGTAATCAGCAGGTCGGGGGTTCGAATCCGTCCACCAGCTCCAATTTGATATGGGGGATTTCCCGAGTGGCCAAAGGGGACAGACTGTAAATCTGCTGGCAACGCCTTCGG
>OLND01003700.1_pt1 | contig 11506 bp, 7 predicted proteins | sample 1672031 | NCBI WGS metagenome assembly OLND01 (sample SAMEA3136638, study PRJEB25190) | human gut metagenome | biome: human gut; feature: human-associated habitat; material: faeces | place: Austria | collected 2013
AATTTGCTGTTACTCACCACCTGAAAGAGGTGGGAGTCTTCTCGACTGAGATAAATTACAAAAACATTAAAAGATTTATATTTTGGTTAAAGTAGTTGAAAGAGATAAAAAAACGCGCTATACTATTAAATAACAGGAAAAATATTTGTAGTTGTCGGAAGAAAGGGGGAGCCTCGTGTCTAAAATTAGAATTCATCAGGACTCAGGAGATTTATATGTAAATGTTATCAGTGTGAATTCAAGATATGTAGACTTCATCATTCACAATGATCTATCTATAGATATGAAGGTTCCGGTCGGAATGAGTCGAGAGATGATTGAGAGATATGTTCGTCTGAATGAGACGATTATTTTTCAGGAGTATGAGAAGAAGAAAGTCCGAAATCATCAGATGCTTCCAATTACACTTGATTTAGAAGAAGGAAGAATAGTTTATAGAGCAGGTTTGTATCTTCCGTTTCTTGGGAAGACGGATGTTCTTCTGAGAATAAAGTATCTGTCGGATTTTGACAGAGAAGAGACGAAGATTTATATGGAAGATAAGAAGGAACAGGGAAAACATTTGATTATTAAGACGGATAATGATAGTCAGGAGTTTTTAAGATATTGTATAGTTCGTTATTATAAAAAGTGTGCAGCGGTTATTGTTAAGAAAAAAGTGGAAGAGTTTGCTGCGAAGATGGGGCTTGAGTATAATCAGGTGATGATAACTGGTCAGAATCGGCAGTCGGCACTTCGAAGACCAAGACTTTCTTATCAGAATATCGAAATTAAAAATCAGCTGACTTTATGGGGAAGCTGTAACAGAAAGCATAATCTTAAGTTTGACTGGAAGCTGGCGATGCTCCCGATGGAAATTATAGAATATATTATTGTACATGAGTTGACACATTTAAAGGTTATGAACCATTCAGGTAAGTTCTGGAATGAGATGGAAAAGGTTATGCCAGAATATAGAGAATGTCGTACCTGGCTTGAAAAGCATGGAAAAGAGTATGAGATTTTTTAGTCAGGATATGTTTGATATGTCTGTAGAGAATAAAAAGTGTTATAAAAGAAGAAAATAAAGTATAGAGGTACCGAAATAAAAGAGGATAAGGAAGGATAAAGAAGAATACAGAGGATTATAGAAGAATAGATAAAATACATAAGAATAGATAAAGGTAGATTAAGAGATATTAGGATAGATTAAGATAGAAAAGGAGCTATTGCAATCGGATGATTTTATATAGAATATAGATTTCTTAATAGAAAGTATTTCTGTATTTTATATAAAAGAATCTTGATGTGATAGTTCTTTTTCTGTTTTTTTGATTGCAGATTATATCAGATGTGAGATGACTCCCATCTTTGTATATGGCGAGCAACAAATCAGTATCAGTGGGGCATTCTTGAATGTATAAGCTACATAATAGATATATGAGATTCGAGTTTTGTGGTATACTAACGAAGGTAAGATTATGTGTTGTTGACAGAGAAAAGGAAAATATTTTATTATGAAACTAGATGAGACAAAGAGACAAAAGATTGTACATCCGATACCGCCTCTGTATGATAAAGATTCAAAGATTTTGATATTGGGAAGTTTTCCATCGGTAAAATCCAGAGAAGAGGCATTTTTTTACGGGCATCCGCAGAATCGTTTCTGGAAGCTTTTAGCAGGTATTTTTTCTGAGAATAAACCGGAAACGATAGAGGAGAAAAGAGAATTTCTTCATAAAAATCATGTAGCTGTATGGGATGTTATCCACAGTTGTGATATTATCGGTTCATCGGATAGCAGTATTCGTAATGTGGTTCCGAATGATTTATCTGAAATATTAGAGAATGCAGATATTAAACAAATATTTTGTAATGGCGCAAAGTCGTATGAGTACTATAGAAAGTATCAGGAGAAGGAAACGGGTAGAAAGGCGGTAAAGCTGCCTTCAACCAGTCCGGCTAATGCAGCTTTTTCTGTAGAGAAACTTACAAGAGCCTGGAAGGAAATTTGTGTTCCGTTACAGGTAGCACCGACAGGAATTGGCGAGGTTTTACTGGATTGGTATGATTATAATGCAAGAATTTTACCATGGAGAAGTGAGCCAACGCCATATCATGTGTGGATTTCAGAGATTATGCTGCAACAGACCAGAGTAGAAGCGGTGAAAAAATATTATGACCGTTGGATGGAAGTACTGCCGGATGTGAAGGCATTATCTGAAGTTCCAGATGAAGAACTTATGAAGTTGTGGGAAGGGCTTGGTTATTATAATCGAGCAAGAAATTTAAAGGCTGCTGCACTCCAGGTGATGCAGGAGTTTGATGGGGAAATTCCGGCAGATTATTCAAAACTATTATCTCTTAAAGGCGTAGGAGAATATACAGCAGGTGCGATTGCATCGATTGCATTTGGAATTCCGGAACCGGCAGTAGACGGGAACGCTCTTCGAATTTTTTCAAGAATTCTTGCTGACGATGGTGAAATCAATAAAGCTTCGGTTAAAAAGAAAATAACGCAGGAAGTTCAAAGAGTTTTGCCCAAAGAACGTCCGGGAGACTTTAATCAGGCATTGATGGATTTAGGTTCTTCGATTTGTATTCCAAATGGAGAACCATTTTGTGAGAATTGCCCATGGGAGGCTGTCTGTCAGGCGCACAAATATGGACGGGAAACCGATTTTCCAGTGAAGGCGAAAAAGAAAAAGAGAAAAATTGAAAAAAAGGCTGTATTCTTAATAGAAGTATCTGATAAGATTATTTTACACAAAAGGCCAGAGAAAGGGCTTTTAAGTGGATTATGGGAATTGCCTAATGTTGATGGCGAGTTTTCTGCAAAAGAGTTATCTGAACAGATGAAAAAATGGGGAATCGGAGATTATATGATAGAGCCATTGGGTGAAGGAAAACATATTTTTTCTCATGTGGAGTGGCAAATGAGAGGATATCGGCTTCAGATGAGAGATATTTCAGAGAAACTTTTAGAAAAGGAAGAATGGATTGTCGTATCAAGAGAAGATTTAGAAGAAAAATATGCAATTCCGTCAGCATTTGAATGTTATCGGAAACAAATTTATCGGGGATAGATTTATTTAATAAAAGCTCATTCGCTAAAAAGTAGAAAAACATAAAATAAATAAGAAATAAAAATAGAATTATAGAAAGGAAACATTATGGAGAAATTAATCGTACTTGGAACAGGAAATGCATCCGTTACAAAATGTTATAATACCTGCTCTATTATTCAGGACAAAAAGGGAAAATACTTTATGATAGATGCCGGGGGTGGGAATGGTATACTTACTCAGCTTGAAAAAATGAATATTCCGGTTACAGAGATTCATGATATTTTCCTTACGCATGAACATACGGATCATCTTTTGGGAATGATCTGGATGATTCGTGTGATTGGTCAGGCAATTCAAAAGGGAAAATATGAAGGAAACTGTACGATTTATTGTCATGATGGCCTGGTAAATGTACTTAAAACTATTTGTGAGCTGACATTGGTTAAAAAGATTACGAAGCTAATAGGAGACAGAATTATTCTTTGTCCAGTACAGGATGGGGAAGAAAAACAGATTTTAGATTACAAAGTCAAGTTTTTCGATATAAGATCTACAAAAGCAAGGCAGTTTGGTTTTGTGACAACTTTAAATAATGGAAAGCGTTTGACATTTTGCGGTGATGAGCCATATCAGGAGCATTGTTTTGAATATGCATACCAGACAGATTACTTTCTACATGAAGCTTTTTGCTTAGATAAAGAAAAGGATGAATTTAAGCCATATGAAAAACATCATGGTACGGTAAAAGACAGCGCAGAACTGGCGCAGAAGTTAGAAGTAAAGAATCTGTTATTATGGCATACGGAAGATAAAAATATTCGAAAGAGAAAATCCCTTTATAAAAAAGAAGCCAGAAAATATTATAAAGGAAATATCTATGTACCATATGACAGAGAAATGATTGAGTTAAAATAATTTTTCTGGAAATGCAGATAAAAGAATTGCTCATTAGAAATATGTCATGCGTTGCATCAACGTATCTTGCGATAAGAATGTTTCGGCATTCTTGAAAAAATGAAAGGGACAGTTTATGAAATTCAGACCATGTATTGATATACATAATGGAAAGGTGAAACAGATTGTCGGTGGCAGCCTTTTAGATAAGGGAGACTATGCAAAAGATAACTTTGTTTCAGAAAAAGATGGAGATTTTTATGCCGGATTATACAAAGATGCCGGATTAAAAGGGGGGCATATTATTCTTTTAAATCCGGCAGGAAGCCAATATTATGAGGAAGATGTCAGACAAGCCTGCCTGGCGCTTTCGGCTTATCCGGGAGGACTTCAAATCGGAGGTGGGATGACAGCGGATAATGCGGCATTTTTTCTGGAAAAAGGAGCATCCCACATCATCGTGACTTCCTATGTTTTTAAAGATGGAAAGATTAATTATGAAAACCTTAAAAAAATTGTCGCAGTAACTGGAAAAGAACATCTTGTTCTTGACTTAAGCTGTCGAAAAAAAGGTGAAGATTATTATATCGTTACAGATCGCTGGCAGAAGTTTACTGATGTAAAACTTACAGAAAATGTATTATCTGAACTTGCAGAGTATTGTGATGAATTTCTTGTACATGCAGTAGATGTAGAGGGAAAAACAGGTGGAATCGAAGAAGATATCGCCGCCTTACTTGGCAATTGGGATGGAATCCCGGTAACCTACGCAGGAGGAGTAAGCTCCTTTGAAGATTTAAGAAAATTGAAAGAACTTGGGAAAAATAAAGTGGATGTAACTATTGGAAGTGCTCTCGACTTATTTGGTGGGAAAATGCCGTTCTCCAAAGTGTTAGAAGAGATTAAATATTAATTTATGAGGCGAAAGAGACGAAAATAAAAAAATAGACCATCGCAACTGTAAAGATATCGCTGCGTAGAAAATGCCTGTTGGCATTTTTACTTGCTCCCACATTACATTTGCGATGGTCTATTTTTTTATTTTCTGTGCTTTGGCTCCACAAGGAATGTATTCAATAATCTTTGGGAGAGAGAGGGAGGGGACAGAAGATCATGGCTTATTCTGTCCTTCTGGTATCAAAACACAGAAAAAAGAAAATTTGCCAAGTAAAAACAAAAAAACCCGCCAAACAAAAACACAAAAAGTAAACAAAAACACAAAAAAGTAAAAAATAATAAAAGCCATAATACAGCAAAAAACAAACAAAAGAAACAAAAAATCTGGGAAAAGGAGGAAAAGCAAATGCTAGAAAGAAAGCTAAAAAAAGCAATAGCACAAATACTACTAATAATAGCAATAGCAACAGTAACAATAATAAGTATACCAGCAGGAAAAGTATATGCAAGCACTCTAGAACCAGCAAACGACCAAAAAATAGAATACAGAGCAATATCACAAGAAGTTGTAAACGGAAAAAAGCAACTAATAATAGAAGTAAGAATAAGAAAACTAAAATTCAAAGGAATAGACTTAAGATTACAATATAATACAGACCTCTTAACACCATCAAACATAGAAACAAACGCAGCAATAGACGTAAATGATGCAGACGGGATACCAAGCAACTACACATATATAAACGGATTCGAAAAATATATGGACATGTTAGAAATAGAAGGAACAACAGGAGAACTAAGAATGGTATACTCAATATTAGGAGAAGACGAAAGAACAGGAACAAACAACTATTATAAAGAAGAAACAGCAAATCAACCAATAGTAGAAGTAGCAGACGAAGCAATAATAGGAAAAATAAGTTTTCAAATGGAAGACGAAATAGCAATAACAACAGACGACATCAAATTAAAAACAGGAAGCACATCACCAACAACAGGAATAAAAGTAGTAACAAGCGAATCAAACAACTATCAAGCACAATCACTATTTGAATTTACATTAGATTTAAAATCAAAAAACGCAAATCTAAAAAAGATAGAAATAAGTAATGGAAACAATGAAGAAGGAAACTACAAAAGTTACGACTTAAACCCAACATTTGACAAAGACACATTAGAATATGAAACAAAAATATTAGAATATATAGACAGTGTAGATTTAAAAACACAAGTAGAAGACGCAAAATCAACAATAAAAATAAAATACCCAAAAAAAGATAAAAACGGAAAAACAGAAAGAGACAGTAACGGAAATATAGTATATGAAGAAAAGCAAATAACAGACACAAGTCAAGAAATACAAGAAAAAATAGCACTAAACAAATTAGGAGAAGAAGACACAATAATAGAAATCACAGTAACAGCAGAAAAGCAAGAAATACAAAAAACATACAAAATACATATAAAAAGACCATATGGAAAAATAAAAGGAAAAATACAACTAGGAAACGGACTAAAAGAAAGTATGGATGGCTCATATGGAATAAAAATGAATTATGTAGCAGACTTAAGAATATACAAACAAGACCAAATAAATTGGGACGACATCATACAAGGAAATCTTTCATTAGATGATGTAGACAGCGAACAAACAGAAAAAACAACAAAATCAGATGATGAAGGAAACTACGAAATATATGTAATCCCAGGAAAATATGATTTCTATGCAGAAAGACAAGGATTCCTAGCAGATATAACAACCAAAATAACAATAAACGAAAATGACGAAATAGACTTAGGAACCAAAATACTATACGAAGGAGACGCAGACAGAAGCGGAATTATAGACTTAAATGACACAATAGAAATAGTAAACAGCATGGGAGCAAGCAAAGGAGACAGCACATATTCAGAAAAATATGACTTTGGACAAAAAGGATATGTATCATTAGATGATATGGTAAGTGTAGTAGGAAACCTATATAAAACAATAACAATAGAAGAACACACAGGATAAAGAGTCAATGAACAAAACGACATATAAACAAAAAAGAAATCAATAATTCAAACGACAAATAAACAAAAAAGGAATCAATAATTCAAACGACATATAAACACAAAAAAGTGTCAATAACCCAAAAGGCACTCCAAACAAAAAAAGCAAGGCAAAAAACAGTCAAAAAAATAAAAAACAGTCAAAAAAATAAAAAACAGTCAAAAGAAAAAAATAAAAAACAACAAAAGAAAAGTAAAAAAGAAAATAAAAGAAGGAGAAAGAAATATGAAGAAAGAAAAGAAAATAGCACTCATAACCCTATTAGTGATGATATTAAATATGTTCTCACCATACAGTATACTATTTAATAACATCTCAAAAGCAGCAACAGGAGTGTTAGGAGAGAACCCAATCATAATAAACAACTTAGGAGTAACGAAAAAAGGATCAAACAAAATCCTAACAGTAGAAATCGCTGCAGTAACAGAAGCAATCCTAAATGGATTCGACTTCCAATTCAAAATAGACAAAAGCAAAATAACACCATGTAACAAAAACACAGGAGCATCAACAACATCATTAGGAATGATAATGGCACAAAGTGATTATTTCCTAGGAACACTACAAGTAAAAAACTATGACAAAAACTCAAACACATTCCATTTCTTAGCAACAGAGCCATCAGGAGGAACAGACATAGCAGACAATGGATACATACCAGGTCAAGTAGGAGATGATGCAATAGATGTAAACGGAAAAGACTTTTCAGTATATTATCCAATACTAAAACTATCATTCAAACTAGACAGTTCAGTAGACGAAGCAAATTTACCATCAGACCTATTTTCACTAGTACCATCAGGAGTAGGACTACCAACTGGATTAAAAGTAAACTACACAAATGAATCAGGAGTAAAAATAAGTAAAGACCTAACATTAGCAACACACGGATTTACACAAGCAGAAAAACAAATAACATCAATATCAGTAAAAACAAATCCAACAAAAACAGCGTATGACCATGGAGACACAATAGACCTAACAGGAGGAGTAATACAAGTAACGTATGATGACAACACAACAGAAGACATAGACATGACAGACCCAGCAGTAACAATAAAAACAGGATCACCAGCAGATGTAAATAATCCAAATGTAAAATTAGAATACAAAAGCCAAGAAACAACCTTTAATATAACAGTAAATGATCCAATCCAATCACTATCAGTAGCAACACCAATGACACAAGGAGAATATGATCATGGAGATACACTAAATTTTGCAGGATTAACATTAGCAGCAGTAACAAAAAGTGGAGCAACAAAAACAATAACAAATACAACACCAGGTTTAGCAATAAGTGAAACACAAGCAGATGTAAATTCACCAAACTTCACAAAAATAACAGGAACCAGTAATGTAGAAGTAAAAGGAACACAAATAATCAAATTTACATATGACGGAAAAACAGCACAACAAACAATAATAGTAAATGATAGAATATCAAGCGTAAATATTGTAACACAACCAAACAAAACAGCAATCAAATATGGAGAAGCATTAGATTTAACAGGAGCAACAGTAAAAATAACACTAGCAAGTGGAGACACAACAAACATAAGTCTACCAGATGGAAGTGCAACAATATCAGCATTTAATAACAAACAAATAGGAAGCAAGCAAAAATTAACAGTAACAATAAACAACAAAACAGCACCAGAAACAATAGATGTAGAAGCATATAACTATGTAAAAGAAACAACACTAACAGAACCAACAAAAGTAGACTATGCATATAATGAAGCATTAGATGTAACAGGAGGAAGAATAAAAGTAACATGGGCAAATGGAACAGTATCAAATGTAAATTTAACAACAAATATGGTAACAGGATATAACCAAACACAACTAGGAGTACAAACACTAACAATATCAAATACATTTGAATACACATTATCAAATGGAACACAAATACAAGACCCAAAAACAATGACCTATGAAGTAGAAGTCACAAACCAAGCAAAAACAATAACAATCACACCACCAACAAAAACAGAATATGAACATGGAGACAAACTAGACTTCACAGGAGGAAATATCAAAATAATATATGCAGATGGAACAACACAGCAAAAACAAATTACATCAAATATGGTAAGAGAGAGTAACGGAAGTCAAGTAAACATGGCACCAACAGCATCTGATTACATAAATAATGAAATATCAAAAACATTAGTAATCAAATATAAAGAAGACAATGCAACAGGAACAGTAAATTATCCAATCAAAATAAAAAATGTTGTAAGTCAAATATCAATGTCAACAGAACCAACAAGCAAAACATACAACATAGGAGACACAACATACAACTTAGCAGGAGGAACAATCAAAGTAACAAGAAAAGCAGGAAACACAGAAACAGTAGCATTAACAGATCAAGGAATAACACTAACAAACTTAAGCACACTAACAACAAATAAAGGAACAAAACCAGTAACAGTTACTTATGAAGGAAAAACAACAACATTTAATATAACAATAAAAAATGGAGTAAAAAATATAAACATAACAGCTCCAACAAAAACAGAATATGAACATGGAGACACACTAGACTTCACAGGAGGAAAAATCGAAGTAAAATATGCAGACAGCACAACATCAAATGTACAAATAACAAATGCAATGGTAACAGACAACGCAACAGGAACAGCAGTAAACATGAGTCCAGCAGCAGCAGAATACACAAACAACAAACTAACAAAAACACTAAAAATAGAATATACAGAAGATGGAGTAACAGAAACTGCATATTACACAATAACAATAAAAAATCCAATAGACCAAATCACAATAGTAACATCGCCAAAAACACAATATAACTTAAATGATTCAACAACAGGAGTTGGAGGAACATTAAAAGTAACAAGAAAAGCAGGAAATTACGAAACAATAAACATATTAGATTCAATGGTAAGTGGATTAACAACATCAGTAGCAGGAACAGGAAAAACAGCAACAGTAACATACACAGATGATGGTATAACAAAAACAACAACATACACATACAACGTAAAAGACAACATAACAAGTATAACAATCACACCACCAACAAAATCACAATACAATCATGGAGAAGCATTAGACTTAACAGGAGGAAAAATAACAATACAATATGCAAGTGGAACAACACAAGACAAACCATTAGATGCAAGCATGATAACAGAAAGTGATGGAAGTACAGTAAACATGTCACCATCATTATATGGAAACACAAACAAAGAAAGCAAAACATTATTAATAAAATATGAAGAAGATGGAATATCATCACAAGAAAATTATCCAATAGAGATAATAAATGACATAAAACAAATAGCAATACAAGGAACAGCACAATCACAATACAATGTAAATGATCCATTACAACCAGGATTATCAATCTTAGTAACAAGAGCATCTGGAGTACCAGAAGCAATCACAGTAACAAGTAGTATGTTAACAAACTTCAGTACAGCAACAGAAGGTACAAGAATAGCAACAATAACATACACAGAAAACGGAATAACAAAAACAACAACATTTACATACACAGTAACAGACACAGTAACAAACATAAATGTAAACACACAACCAACAAAAGCTACAAAATACGGAGAAAACGCAGACTTAACAGGAGCAACAATAGATGTAGTAAAAGGAAGTGGAACAACAACAATACCAGTAACAAAAGACATGATAAAACCAGGAACATACAATCCAAATCAAACAGGAAACCAAACAATTAAGGTTATATATGGAGGAAAAGAAACAAGTCTAACAATAACAGTAAAAGACTATGTAACTGGAATAACAATAAACCCAGCAAGTGTAACAGGAAAATACAATGACACATTAAGTAAAATGATCCAAACAAATAACATACAATATACTGTAACCTATGCAAAAGCCGGAGCACAAACCCCAGAAACTCTAGCAGAAAGCATGGTATCAGGATACTCAGCAACAACAACACAAGATCAAAACTTAACAGTAACATATAAAGACACAGACACAGACAGTTACACAAACGGACAAGACTTCACAGCAAACTTAAAAGTAACATTAAGCAAAGAAGTAAAGAAAATAGACATCACAGCACCAAGCAAAACAAAATATGAACACGGAGAAACAATAGCAACAGACGGAACAATAACAGTAACATTCACAGACAACACAACAGAACAAAGAACAATGAAAGCAAACATGATAACAGAAAACGACGGAAGCCCATTAAATATGAGCCCAGCCGTATCAGACTATACAAACAACAAAATAAACAAAACATTAAAAATAACATACACAGAAGAAGGAAAAACAGGAACAATAAATTATCCAATAGAAATAATAAACAAAGTACAAACAATAACAATAAAAGGAACACCAAAAACAACATACAATGTAAACGAAGCATTGGATAATAACATAACAATAACAATACACAGACAAACAGGAGCAGACGAAGATGTAACTGTAACAACAAGTATGATACCAAGTTTCAACACAACAACAGAAACTTCAGGAACCCCAAGAAGTTCAGACATAGAATACACAGAAAACGGAACAACAGTAAAAGTACCATACACATACACAGTAACAGACACAGTAACAAACATAAATGTAAACACACAACCAACAA
>OLND01003706.1_pt1 | contig 11489 bp, 9 predicted proteins | sample 1672031 | NCBI WGS metagenome assembly OLND01 (sample SAMEA3136638, study PRJEB25190) | human gut metagenome | biome: human gut; feature: human-associated habitat; material: faeces | place: Austria | collected 2013
AAATTGATCTGCTCCATGATAAAGATCGTGGAAAGATTTCCTGTTATGCAAGGGACAACCATCAATTTTGTTATGCGGGAAGCTGGTGCTTTCAGGTTGATTTTACGACGGGAATGTATTCACAATGTCTGCGCAATGCCGGACCGAAGTATAATTTCTTCGAGAATATAGAACAGGAACTGATGCTGGAACCGGTTGGAACGGGCTGCAGGGCGTCATATTGCTGGTGTGGGTGGACAAAAACGATGAATTTAATACCGGGTAAAAGCAAATATGAGCCTGTAGATGCGCTGATAGATGCACCTGAGTATAAATTTATGGATATAAAATCACTGTCTGCAAGCCGTGTTAATCTTGCAGATGCCAATAAAGAATATACGGAGGCGGAAAAAGAGTTAAGCAGGCAGCGGAGCATACGTTATGAATATTTTGCAAGGCAGGTGGAACTTTTAAAGTTCGACTTTGTGGAAGAAAAGTATGAAAAATTTATACAAGGGGCAGAGGTTCTGCTGGAGGAGGATCTTGACCCGAGGCTGTGGGACGTTGTGTGGCTGGTCGTGCGGTACGGATACGCACTGCTTCGGACGGGGCAGGCACAGCGGGCGTTGGATCTCGCGTCGTGTTATGAGGATTTAAACTATAATGCGGACTACTGCTATGTTATGGGATTGACTTATATGAATAATGGAATGATAGAGCAGGCGGAACAGAGTTTTTGCGAAGCGACACGCAGAAATTTTGTGATAGATAAAGGCGCAAATTCCGAATGGCCATATCTTAATCTGGGACTGATATATGAAAGCAGAGGGGATATGGAGAAAGCAAGAGCCTGTTATCTGGAATGTGGAAATTATGAACCTGCAATACAACAGTTAGAGGGATTGAGATGAAAAAAGTACTTGTGACGGGAGCGGACGGATTTATCGGGAGTCATTTAACCGAAAGCTTATTGGAGAGAGGCTATGATGTGAGAGCATTCGTGTATTATAATTCGTTTAATACATGGGGATGGCTGGATACACTGCCAAAGGAAAAGCTGGATCAGATAGAGATTTTTGCAGGAGACGTGAGGGATCCCAATGGTGTTCGGGAGGCGATGCGGGGAGTAGACGGCGTGTTTCACTTGGCGGCGCTGATTGCAATTCCGTTTAGCTACCATTCGCCGGATTCTTATGTGGACACGAATATTAAGGGAACGCTTAATGTACTGCAGGCGGCGCGTGAACTGCAGACAGAACGTGTGATGGTGACATCCACATCGGAGGTATATGGAACGGCGCAGTATGTACCGATTGATGAAAAGCATCCGTTCCAGGGACAGTCGCCGTATTCGGCAACTAAGATCGGAGCCGACCGGCTGGCTGAGAGCTTCTACCGAAGCTTTCAGCTGCCGGTGTCCATTGTCAGACCGTTTAATACATATGGTCCGAGACAGTCCGCGCGGGCGGTGATTCCGACCATTATTACACAGCTGCTGGCAGGGAAGGAAGAGATTCAGCTTGGCTCCCTGACCCCTACAAGGGATTTTAACTATGTAAAAGATACGGCGGCAGGATTTATTGCGATCGCGGAGTCTGAGAAGACAATCGGTCAGGAGATCAACATTGCGACGCAGCAGGAGATTACGATCGGAGAACTTGCGCAGGAGATTATCGGGCAGATCAATCCCGGGGCAAAAATTATATGTGATGAACAGCGGCTTCGACCGGAAAAGAGCGAAGTAAATCGTCTGCTGGGATCGAATGCAAAGTTAAAGGAATTGACGGAATGGAAGCAGAGATATACGTTTGAGCAGGGGATTGCGGAGACGATCGAGTGGATCAGACAGCACATGGATGTTTACAAAACAGATATTTATAATATATAGATCGGACAGAAGAGAGGAAGAGAATGAAACGGTTTGTGCCATTATCCATTCCTAATTTTAACGGGAATGAAAAAAAATATGTAGATGACGCATTGGAACAGGGCTGGGTATCTACAGGCGGCGCTTATATTACCAGGCTGGAACAGCAGCTGGCAGAATTTTTGAAGGTGGACAGGGCTGCTGCCTGCCAGAGTGGCACATCCGGATTGCACCTTGCACTTGTGGAGTGCGGTGTGCAGCCGGGAGACATGGTGATAGTTCCTGCTTTGACCTTTATTGCTGCGGTAAATCCGGTGCGCTATCAATTCGCAGAACCTGTTTTTATGGATTGTGATGAGAGTCTGTGCCTTGATCCTGAAAAATTAGCGGAGTTCTGTGAGAAAGAATGTAAACTGGAAGCGCAGCAGCTGGTGCATAAGAAGAGCGGCAGAGTGGTAAAAGCGGTCATTGTGGTGCATGTATTCGGCAATCTCGCCGATATGGAAGCAATCATGAGCATTGCCGGAGAATATCATCTGAAGGTGGTGGAAGATGCCACGGAGGCATTGGGATCACATTACACGGCGGGAAAGCTTGCGGGGCGATATGCGGGGACGATTGGTGATTTCGGCGTGTATTCCTTCAATGGAAACAAAATCATTACGACCGGCGGAGGAGGTGCTGTCACTGCGAGATGTGCAGACGAAGTGGAGCATCTGAAATATCTCTCTACACAGGCAAAGGATGATCCGCAATTTTACATCCATAATGAAATTGGATACAATTATCGGATGACGAACCTGCAGGCGGCACTTGGCGTTGCGCAGATGGAGGAATTGCAGCAGTTCATAGAGACAAAACACAGGAATTATATTCTGTATAAGGAACGATTCCAGGATGCTTCTTTTGGAACACTGCTCCCGTTTCGCGAGGGAACATGTTCCAATCAGTGGTTTTATTCACTTCAATTACGGGAAGACCGGCTGCAGGGAAAGGACATGCGCGATATAATCGGGGCTTTACAGGAACGTGGGGTACAGACGCGTGCAATATGGGGGCTGATTCATGAACAGAAGCCGTACCGGCAGAATATTGCTTATAAAATAGAGAAAGCACCCTGCTACAGTGCGACTGTTTTAAATATTCCGAGCAGCACGCAGCTGACAGAAGAGGATATTTGTTATGCTGCGGAGCAGATAACGGAAGTTTTGGGCGGAGACGAAGGGTAATCTTTCATTGGAGAGACTTTATGAAAAAGAATGTATTGTTATTTTCGCATCAGATGAAGGTGGGGGGCGCCCCGACGGTATTGTGCGAAATGGGAAAGATTTTGAGCAAAAAGTATAATGTAGTAGTATTATCCCCGTCGGACGGAGCGATGCGGACGCAGTTTGAGGAAGCGGGGATATCCGTTCTTATAAGCGGAGAAATAACGGATGCATTACGCGATATGATTGTTCAGGAGTTCGATTTTGCAGTGGCAAATACTACGCTGGCGCTCCCGTTTGTTGTGAAACTGGCAGGCAGGATGCCGGTTTATTGGTGGATACATGAAAATACGCTGGCCTATGAAGGACGCCAGGAGATGAAAGAGTATTACCAGTTTGCGGCAAAATACGCGAGGATTTTTTCTGCCGGACATGTTGCGGCAGAAAATTTTTATCACTTTTACAGGATAAAGACGGAAATATTGGAGTTTGGTCTGTCAGATTGCTATGTGGCAGCTAGGGATAACCGGAAGCGTGACCATATCAATGTGATCTGTCCTTCGACAGTCTGCGAATTGAAGGGGCAGGACATACTGGTGCAGGCAATAAAGAGTATGGATGCCGGGTTGCGGGGAAAATGCAAATTCGTATTTCTGGGTGAACTCAGAAACGATAATGCAAAAGAATATCAGATGATAGAAACACTTGCAAAAGAATATCAAAACGTAGAACTTCATCCGCTCGTGGAAAGAGAAAAATTACTGGAACTGTATTATGACATGGATGTAGTGGTAGCGCCATCCAGAGAGGACGCCACGCCGGCTACCATAGTGGAAGGGCTTATGTATCACAAAATATGCATTGGTTCCAGCGGCACCGGTGTATCCAGATATTTAAAAGACGGGTGGGATGGTTTTGTATTTGAAAATGCAAACGCAGATGACCTGAGGAATAAGCTGGAATATATGGTGCGGGAATTTGCTGAGTTAGGTGAACTTAGAGAACGGGGAAGAAAGGTTTACGAAACAATTTACAGCTATGATATTTTTGAAAAGAATGTCCTGGAAAAGATAGGAACCGTTTGAGGGAAGCCGGCAGATAAGCGACCGGGATGAGTCGGCGAACTTATAGTATGAAAGGTACGTGATATGAACCTATCCATCTGTATCATTACAAAAAACGAAGAACAGAATATCGACCGATGCTTAAAGGCGCTTGCTCCGTACGGCCTGGAGACGATTGTGGTGGATACCGGATCGACGGACCGCACGAAGCAGATTGCGGCGCGTTACACGGACAGGCTGTATGATTTCCCGTGGTGCGACGACTTCTCGGCGGCCAAGAATTTTGCGATAGAAAAGGCCTCACATTCCTATGTACTGATTTTGGACAGCGACGAGTTTGTAGAGCAGCTGGATCTGTCCGTACTGGAAAAACAGATTGCCGCGCATCCGGGGGCGGTCGGCCGGATCCGCAGGCGGAATGTGTTTCACAGAAACGGGGAGGAGCAGGAGAACCGGGAGTGGATCAACCGCATATTCGCAAAAGAATATTTTCACTACGAGGGCAGGATCCATGAGCAGGTGACGCCACTGCGTGGCGCAGAGAGCGGTTATCGGACGTATGAGACGCCGGTTGTGATCTTGCACACCGGATACGATCTGCCAGAGCAGCAGAAAAAGGAAAAGGCGGAGCGCAACATCCGCCTGCTGGAGCAGGAATTAAAGCAGCTGGGCTGGGATGGAAATGCCGGGGCAAAAGACGGCGTCGCAAAGGCAGAGACAGCCGGAACAGATGCGAATGCGCGTGGGAGCGGGCAGATTCCGTATCTTCTGTATCAGCTTGGCAAGAGCTATTACATGATGGGAGAATACGGCGCGGCGTGCGGCTGGTTCGCGCAGGGGCTTTCGTTTGACCTAAATCCTGCACTGGAATACGTGATTGACATGGTGGAGACGTACGGATATGCGTTAATCAACAGCGGGCAGGAGCAGACGGCACTGTTTTTTGAGAATATCTATGACGAATTTGGAAAAAGTGCGGATTTTCAGTTTCTGATGGGATTGATTTACATGAAAAACGCACGGTTCACAGAGGCGGTGCGTGAATTTGAGAAGGCGGCCGGACATGCAGAGTGCCGGGCACAGGGAGTGAATTCCTACCGGGCGGACTATAACATCGGCGTCATCTACGAGTGCCTCGGGAAAAAGGAAGAGGCGCTTGCCTATTACCGGAAGTGCGGCGGCTATGCGCCGGCAGAGGAGCGGATACGCGAGCTGGGGCGGAGGTAGAAGAAAAAGCTATGACAACGAGAGAAGAAGCATTGGAATACGGAATGTCATTTCCGGATGTCTATGTGGATACACCGTTTCACGATCCAAACTGGGTGCTGGTGCGTTCCCGGAAAAATAAGCGGGCATTTCTCTGGACTTATGAATATCAGGGACAGATGCGGATTAATGTCAAGGCAGATCCGGAGTGGATTGATTTCTGGCGGAAAGCGTACGAAGCAGTCATTCCGGGTTATCATCAGAACAAAAAGCACTGGAATACGGTCATCCTTGACGGCAGTGTGCCGGATGGAGAAGTAAAGCGGATGATAGCGGAAAGCTACGATCTGGTTAGGTAAGGGTAGTGTCGTGCTCGTGCCTGGATATATGAGGGGATGCAAATAGAGTTGTATTTGAGGCTACAGTTGGATTTCTACTATGTTTGACAGGGATCGAGGCGTTAAGTGTAATGGGACTGGCATTACTGGCAGTGGGGATTTTATCCGGTTTAAAGGCTTATATGCAGAGCGTAGGAAAAGCAGCACTTCAGGCTATTCTGGGAGCAGGTACATCGGAGGTTGTGAAAGAGTTATTGACTCTGGTGCTGCGGAAAGGATGATAGCGATATCGAAAATGCTTAAAAGAAGATGGCAGGGACAACGGGAACCCTGCCATTTTATTCGTGAATATTTTGGACAGATAGATCGGGTTTATAATTTACATAACAGATCCGGTGTGGAAGCCTACATTAAATCCTTGCATGTGATATAAGGATAAGAACATATAAGGAAATAACTGGGAAGTAACTGGGAAATGACGTTGCAATTTCCCACCTACGGGCTTATAATTGGGGCAGTTAGGGGAGGGCACGCAATGCAATATATGACATCCAGACAGAAAGCTACAGAATGGTCTGTCACGAAGCGTATGGTAAATTACTGGTGCGCAAACGGGCAGATTGAAGGTGCATACAAAGAAGGCAGCCGCTGGTGGATTCCAGCGGATGTAGAACGTCCTGGAGAAGAGGAGTGTTTGCGGCGCATGAGAGCGTACACCGTTCGGATTACAGGCAAGAAGAGCGTTGCGGTTGGCATTCAGGATTTTGAGGCGTTAAGACGTGATCAGATGTTTTATGTAGACAAGACGGATTTTATCCGGCAGTGGTGGGAATCTGGTGAGACGACTACGCTGATTACACGGCCCAGACGTTTTGGCAAGACGTTGAATCTGAGCATGCTGAACTGCTTTTTTTCCGTGTTCTATGAAAATCGTGCGGATTTATTTGAGGGGTTGAAGGTTTGGGAAGAGAAAAGCTATCACAAGCTGCAAGGGCGTTTCCCCGTTATATTTCTGTCATTTGCAGGTGTTAAGGGGACAACGTTTGAGGCGGTGCTTCGGCAGATAAATTATGGTATTATAGAGGTATATCGCCGCTTTGAGCGGATACTTGACATGTCGCGGTTCACGGAAAGGGAACGACAGGATTTTGGCAGAATATCATGGGACATGGATGCGTCCACGGCTGCGCAGTCCGTACGGCTTCTGACGGATTTACTCTATGTGTATTATGGGCATAAGCCCATTATTTTACTGGATGAATATGATACTCCGCTTCAGGAAGCTTACTTTAATAGCTTTTGGGATGAGATGGTTTCTTTTGTGGGGGCTTTTTTTAATAATTCCTTTAAAACGAATCCATCGCTGGGGAGAGCATTGCTGACGGGCATTACCAGAATATGCAAGGAATCTATCTTCTCCGACCTCAATAATATAGATGTGGTCACACAAACGAGTACGAAATATGAGACGGCATTTGGCTTTACGGAAGAAGAGGTAAAGGTGGGACTTGCCAGAGTAGGTCTGCTCGATTACAGGGAAAAAGTAAAAGAATGGTATGACGGATTTACATTTGGACAGCGCAGGGATATGTATAATCCGTGGTCGATCACAAAGTTTATCGATGCAGAGGGGATCTTTGATACTTATTGGGCGAATACAAGTAATAATAAACTGGTGAGCTCGTTAATCCGAAAGTCTTCAAAGAATATGAAGATGGCGATGGAACAGCTTCTTGAAGGAGAGATGTTACATGTGGAGATGGACGAGCAACTGGACTTTGCACAATTGGAATATCGGGAATCGGCTATTTTCAGCCTTCTATATGCGACGGGGTATTTACGCGTAAACCAAAAGAACGATCAGGAATATGTGCTGATGCTGACGAACAAAGAAGTGAAGATTGTGTTTCGGCGCATTATACGGGAATGGTTTAACGATATGGATACTGGCTATGGAGATTTCAGAAGAGCGTTGCTGCATGATAATATAGAAGAGATGAACTACTATATGAATATGGTCACGCTATCCACCTTCAGTTACTTTGACACAGGCACAGGGCGTGGTAATATTGATGAGACAGAGCGCTTTTACCATGGCTTTGTGCTTGGATTGCTGGCAGATTTATCAGATCAGTTTTCAATACGGTCAAACAGGGAGAGTGGTCTGGGAAGATATGACATTATTCTCCGCGCGCGGGAAGAAAACGGCAATTCTTACATTATGGAATTTAAGGTTTTTGACCGGGAGAGAGATGAGAATATGAAAGCGTGCGTTGCAAGGGCGTTGCAGCAGATAGAAGAAAAACAATATGAGACAGAGCTTGTGGCAGACGGAATTGCGAGGGAGCGGATCAGAAAATATGGATTTGCATTTGACGGAAAAAAGGTTCTGATCGGTTCATAGAAGGAGAGTATCTTGAAGCATACCATTATTTATTTTATCGGTGTATACGACACACTTGATTTATTTACCGGAAAATTGCGGGAAGCTTTTGAGACGATGGGCTATGCGTCCTTTGTGTATGACGCGCGGCTGCCGCAGAGCAAGGATGCACTGCTTTCTGTGCTTGCGGAGAGCAGTTCGCCGGAGCGTGAATTTTCATGTGTGACATTTAATAATCTGGGATACAATCTGGATATGGAGGTGCCTGCGCCGGCACAGAGCGTACGGGAGAACGATGCGTGTATACAAAAGGGTGGGACCAGAAATGTCTGGGAATATTACGGCATCCCGTATCTCAACATTCTGATGGATCATCCGTTTCACTATGAGAAGCCGCTGCGCCTGGCGCCGGAGACGTCGGTTGTGCTCTGCACAGACCGGAATCACGTAAAATATATCCGCAGATATTTTAAAAATATCCATCAGGTGGATTTTCTTCCGCATGCGGGAGTGGAGCTGGGAAGCCGGCACAAGCCGCTTGCGGAGAGAGGGATTGACGTTCTGTATGCCGGAGCGCTTCCGATTTATACGGTGGCAAAAATGATACCGGATCTGTCTTCCATCCCGGAAGTGGACGGACAGCTGATGGCGGGGGATGTGCTGGCGGAGCTGGTGCACCATCCAGACCGGACGACGGAGGAAGTCATAGAGGAGTACCTGAAAGACCGGCGAAGCGATATCCCGGACAAGCGCGTGCAGGAGATCATTGTGCAGATGCGTTTTATCGACTCCTACGCCACTTCGTTTTTCAGGGAGCAGGCGGTGCGTATTCTGGTGGAAAACGGAATCCGGGTCACGGCGTACGGTGCGGGATGGGACCAGTGCGAGTGGAGCGGCAGCCCGTATCTTGATTACCGTGGAAAAGTGCTCGCGCCGGAGATTCTTCCGTCTATGAACGATGCCAAAATTGTGCTGAATACGATGACCTGGTTTAAGGCGGGAGCACACGACCGGATTTTTAACGGAATGCTGGCGAAAGCGGTAGTGGTTACTGACGATTCCACGTATCTGCGCCGGGAATTTACCGATGGCAGGGAGCTTGTGATGTTCCGGCGGCAGGAGCTCGGGACACTGCCGGAGAGGGTGTTTGATCTGTTTGGACATCTGGAGCGGGCACAGGAGATTGCAGATTGTGGATATGCTGCGGCGAGAGACGGTCATACGTGGAAAAGCCGTGCGGAGTATCTGAAGGAGTGCTTTCTGACCTGACGAATGCACATGGGCGAAGATGGGAGCGGTAAATGTAAGCTTCTGCGCGCGGTAAGGCGAACAAAGGCGGTAAGTCTCTGCGCGCAGTACTGCAAAGAAGGCAATATATAGGATAGAGGAATGGACAGCTATGCACATATTGATGTACCGATGGAAAGCATATAATTACAGAGACATTGAGCAGACTTTTTTGCTGCTTGGACATACGGTGGACAATATCGAACAGGAACTCGGAAGCTATGACGTAAGTCCTGAATTTGAGCGGGTGATCGAGGAGAAGATCCGGGGGACGCATTATGATATGGTCTTTACGGTGAACTATTTCCCACTGATCTCGAATGTATGTGAGCGCACAGGCGTGAAATATGTTTCCTGGACATGCGACAATCCGCTGATCAGTATGTACCATGAATCGGTGTTCCACGCCTGCAATTACATTTTTACGTTTGATAAGACGAATTACCTGGAGTTCCGCGGGATGGGCGTAAAACATATCTGGTATCTCCCGCTGGCGGTAGATACGGAGCGGATGGATGCGCTGCTCGGGGCGCCGGAAAAAGCGGAAAGACGGAATGCCACACAGGATTCGGAGATGCAGAAATACCGCGGGGATGTGGCGTTTGTGGGAAGCCTCTATGAGCGCAATTCCTATGACAAGATCAAAAACAGGCTGCCGGAGTATTTAAGGGGATATTTTGATGCTGTTATGGAAGCGCAGCTTAATATCAGCGGAGCAAATATCGTGGAGCCGATGCTGACTACGAACATTCTCGAACAGCTGCAGGAATATTTTCAGCTGGAAAAATCCGAGGGATCTTTTTCGGATCTGGGGCTGATTTTCCAGACGACCGTGCTTGGATTCAAGATTGCGGAGATCGAGCGGAGAAGGGCGTTGATTGAACTTTCAAAGCACTACAAAGTCAATGTCTACAGCAACAGTGATGTCAGTGATCTGCTGCGGATTCAGTATTGTGGGTCGGTGGACTACTGGAGCGAGATGCCGAAGGTCTTCCGCATGTCGAAGATCAATCTGAACTTTACGATACCGAACATCAAGAGCGGCATTCCGCTGCGCATCTGGGATGTACTTGGCTGCGGGGGCTTTCTTCTGACGAACTACCAGGCAGAGATTCCGTACTATTTCAAGGAGGGGGAAGACCTCGTCTGCTTTGATGGTCTGGAAGACCTGTGTGAGAAAGTGGGGTACTATCTGGAGCACGAGGAGGAGCGTAAGCGGATTGCATGGAACGGGTACCGCAAGGTGCGGGAGAAGCACTCTTATATAGAAAGAATCCACACCATTCTGGATACGGTTGCAGGTGAAGACGCAAAATAAATAGGTGGCGGCGCACTGCCGGATCGCGCTAATTAAAAGGAACTGCCGCAATAAGCATATCGTGCTTTGGGCTGATAAGTAATATTATAAGGAACAGATACTTAAAAGTTCCAGATAACCATGCGGCGGCAAATTCTGATCGCAAAATCCGGTATTTCTAACCATGCCGCAGCTGGCATCCGTGATGATCCGTGTCTTTCCAAGTTTGGAGCACTCCACGGACTGTGTGCGCAAGCCAGCAGACAATTTTAGGACTTTTGTGTGTGTCCCTTGCGGCACCAGACAACAGATGGCATAAATGCCATCTTTATGTCGAACAAAACATAACCGCGCGAAGCCGATGTCTGAGTCGTCATCTGCCTTGACTTTAATAGCAGATGACGACGAGTTTCGGTTCGCGCGGTTTTATATTGTCTATGAGGGAGTACAGTTAGGGCGGCTAGAAAGTCCGCCCATTGTCTCCGGTGTGTCGGACATGCCCCCGTTGGATTGTCCAAACGTGGAAGAGACACGGAATCCGATGCAGACATTCGACCGGAAGAAATGCTCACATTTTTCTCCAACGAATATTCCATCCGCATTTCCAGCTGAAATCCTCAAGTGTGTTTCTTGTAATATTACTTATCACCCCAAAGAGGATTACGCTTATTGCGGCAATTCCTTTTAACAATAGGTATCAAGCATCAGACCGGAATACACCGAAGAGTGATAAGCCGCCGCAAAATTGTGCCCCGGATTCTTGTAGGCAATCAGGACTTTGCTGACATAGCTGATCGGGTCGATGGAAGCCTGGGTGGCTTTGCGTTGAAGACCGTTTTTGAAATTGTTCAGGGTGTGAA
>OLND01003709.1_pt1 | contig 11482 bp, 10 predicted proteins | sample 1672031 | NCBI WGS metagenome assembly OLND01 (sample SAMEA3136638, study PRJEB25190) | human gut metagenome | biome: human gut; feature: human-associated habitat; material: faeces | place: Austria | collected 2013
GGTTGAAGAAGGCGACCTGATCGAAATTGATGTTATGGAAAGAAAACTGAATATCATCGGAGTGGCAGGAGAACGCAAGACACCGGAAGAAATCGATGAAATTCTGAAAGAACGTCGTAAAAACTGGAAACCAAGAGAAATGAAATATAAAAAAGGTGTGCTTAGAATGTTCAGTCAGCATGCAACAAGCCCGATGAAAGGTGCATACCTGGAATACTAAGAAGAGGAAAAGAGCATGGAACATAAATTTATAACTTTGGGTGAGATCATGCTTCGGCTGACTCCGCCGGATTATGAAAAAATCAGAAACACAAATACGTTTGATGCCAGATATGGCGGGAGTGAGGCGAATATAGCCATCTCCCTTGCCAATCTGGGAATTGACAGCACCTATTTTACCGTTGTTCCGGATAACAGCCTTGGAAAAAGTGCGATCCGGATGCTGAAAAGCAATGATGTTGACTGTACACCTGTAATTTTCAGTACATCTGAAGAAACTCCGACACATAGATTAGGAACATATTATCTGGAGACTGGATATGGGATTCGTCCAAGTAAAGTCATTTATGACAGAAAATACAGTGCATTTGCCGAGTATGATTTTACAAAAGTTGATTTTGAAAAGATGCTGGAGGGCTATACCTGGCTGCATTTAGGCGGAATCACTCCGGCTCTTGGAGAAAGCTGCAGATGGATGATCATGGAATGCCTGAAGGCAGCAAAGGCAAAAGGAATCACCGTAAGTTTTGACGGTAATTTCAGAAGTACACTCTGGAGCTGGAAAGAAGCCAGAGATTTCTGTACCGATTGTCTGCCGTATGTGGATGTTCTTCTTGGAATTGAGCCTTATCATTTATGGAAAGACGAAAAGAATCCGGAAGCAGGTGACTGGAAGGAAGAAATCCCGTATCAGCCGAGCCTGGAAGAGCAGGATAAGATTTTTAAAATATTTGCCGAACGTTATCCGAATATAAAGTGTATTGCAAGACACGTGCGTTATTCCCACAGCTGCAGCGAAAACAGTCTGAAAGCATATCTTTGGTATAAAGGGAAAACTTATGAGAGCAGAACACTGACTTTCCAGATCCTCGACAGAGTCGGAGGAGGAGATGCTTTTGTGAGCGGAATTATTTATGGGCTGATGAAAGATTTTTCTCCGGAAGACATTGCCGGATTCGGTGTGGCTGCAAGTGCGATCAAGCATACAATTCATGGAGATGGAAATATTACAGATGATACAGAGTTGATCCGTCAGGTAATGCAGATGGATTTTGATATCAAGCGATAGGAGATAAGATGATGATAATAGAAGAAAGATTTGAAGATTTTGGTGTAGTGCCGGTCGTAGTTCTTGATGATGTAAAAGATGCACTTCCGCTTGCAAAAGCACTGACAGAAGGCGGACTTCCATGTGCAGAAGTAACCTTCCGTACCGAGGCGGCTGAAGAATCAATAAAAGTAATGGCAGAGGCTTATCCGGATATGGTTGTAGGAGCAGGAACTGTTCTTACAATCGAACAGGTAGATGCTGCTGTTAAAGCAGGAGCAAAATTCATCGTTAGTCCTGGATTTGATCCTGAAATCGTAGATTACTGTCTGGAAAAAGAAATTCCGATTTTCCCGGGATGTGTGACACCGTCTGAAGTGGCACAGGCAGTAAAAAGAGGACTGAAAGTAGTTAAATTCTTTCCGGCAGAACCTGCAGGTGGAGTGGCTATGATCAAAGCAATGGCAGCACCATACAATCAGCTTCGTTTTATGCCGACCGGTGGAATCGGAACACAGAATCTAAAAGATTATCTGGAATTTAACAAGATCATCTGCTGTGGCGGAAGCTGGATGGTAAAAGCGGATTTGATTAAAAACGGTGAATTTGACAAAATCTGCAAGCTGACAAAAGAAGCGAAAGAACTGGCAAAGAGCATTCGCCCATAATGAAATAAGCCCTTTTATTAAGGGGAATACATGACCTCCGAGGAGGTACTAATCTATCCTTTATAATATACAAAAAAGAACAGAAAAGATTTTGGTATCTGAGAATCTTTTCTGTTCTTTTTGTTTTGATTAAGTAGCATTTCTGTTTTTCCTGACCTCGGTAGGTGTCATCTCGAAATGTTCAAAGAACATTCGGCGGAATAATTTATAATTTGTAAATCCATGGCGCTCCAAAATATCTTTGATGGAATCATCAGTCGAAAGAATATCCTGGTAAATATAAGAAAGTCTTAATTCGTTCTGATATTCCAGAAAGGTAATTCCCATACATTTTTTAAAGAAACGGCAAAAATAGCCGGATTGCAAATAGGCAACATTTGCAATTTCCTCAATACTGATATGTTGTTTATAGTTTTGACGGATGTAGTTTAAGATCGTGTCAAGTCTTGCGCGGTCTTTATCTCTCTGTGTCTGATTTCCATGAACAACACGGACACTGAAATTGTGATAAAGCTGGAAAAGAATTTCAAAGAGCAGACTGTTGAAACGCAGGATAAAGCCTTCCGGACGGATATCATTTGCAATCTGCATTTGCACCAGAGTCTCTTTGAAGATATCGAGCTTTGTCCGACGGATGGCACTTTCTTCTGGGCTTTCCAGATTGAATACCAGCTGGTCGGCATCCGGGAGATACAGAGAAAGAAAGGAGAGTGGTATCTGAAAGAGAATTGCTTTGTTCGGAGAGGTACACTTTGTAGAATGAATAATATCCGAATTGATCAGGATACACTCCCCGGCATGATATTCACGAACAGAAGATTCCATGATGACAGTCAGATTTCCTTCTAATAGATAAATGATCTCTATTGCATGATGTAAATGAGCCGGAACATAGCTTCCGGGATCAATAGAGGTTCGAAAATGGACACCCGTTGATTCTAAAGTAGAGATGACTTCATAAGAGAAGGAATGATTGTTTTCGTTGTTGTTGCTTTTCTTTTTGGGACTGAAAAGCAGATGAGGAGAATGCGTTGATGACATATTTGTTCTTCCTTCCTGTTTGTTTTAGAAAATACTTATTTTACTATATCCAAGTTTAACATATTTTCAGAGAAATAAAAAGAGAATATCGACCTATGTTTTGCAGAGGATAAGACCTATTCACACCAGATGGGATATGATACTATAATAGCGTAAACAAAAGGATGTTCAGTGCGCAAAGAACAAAACGGATGAAAAAAATATGCTGAAAGAGGAATAGAGAGATGAATTCAAAGAACAAATTGACCTTTTCAAAGGTGGTGGAAAGATTTTCCTACGGATGTGGGGATTTTGGATGCAATATTATTTATACGGCGATGTCGGCTTTCTTACTGTTTTATTATACCGACTATGCAAAAGTAAGTGCACTGGCTGTTGGAACCATCATGATGGTGTCGAGGATTTTCGATGGTATCAGCGATATTATCATGGGTGTGATCGTGGATCGTACAAAATCAAGATTTGGTAAAGCAAGACCATGGCTTCTTCGTATGTGTATCCCATTTGCAATTTCAGGGATTTTACTTTTTTCTGTGCCTACAAGTTGGGCGGCAACACCGAAATTAGTTTATGTCTTTATTACGTATAATCTGGTATCTACCGTTATTTATACAGCAATCAATGTACCATATTCTGCATTGAACGCACTGATGACACAGGATCCATATGAAAGATCGGTATTAAGTATTTTCAGAAACCTGCTGGCAACTGCAGGAACCCTGACGATCAATACATTTACGTTACCTTTAGTTGAAACATTTGGAAATAATGCTTCTGCATGGACAAAGACCTTCTGCGTATTCGGTCTGGTAGCCGTTGCAGCTTTCCTGATCAACTTCTTTGGAACAAAAGAACGTGTAAAACCGGCATCGGCAGGGGAAGACGGAAAGGTAGAAGATGTACCGTTTAAAGAAGGAATCAAAGCTTTATTTAAGAATAAATACTGGATCATGATGACCGGAATGCTTGCATTATTCTTCTTAATGTACTCTGTAAATGGTGGGGCAACCGTTTACTATGCAAAAGATATTTTAGGTGACAGAAATCTGGTATCAACGATCAACGGAATTTTCAATGTAGTACAGATTCTTGCAATGTTCTTCATTGCAATGCTGGTAAAACGTCTTGGTAAGAGAAATGTATTTGCAATCGGTCTGGTACTTGATATTATCGGAATGCTGCTTCTGAATTTTGTGGGTGGCTCTATGGCAGGAATCGTGGCCTCCAGTGTGATCCGTGGAATCGGTAATGCATGTGGCGGAGCAACTATGTGGGCAATGGTTTCAGATACCATCGATTATGGTGAGTGGAAGACCGGATATCGTACAGAAGGTCTGGTAAACAGTGCATGCAGCTTTGGATATAAGATTGGAAATGGTATTGGTTCTGCACTTCTTGGAATGATCCTGGAGATTGGCGGATATGTAGGAGATGCAGCTGTTCAGAGTGCATCCGCACTCCGTTCAATCGAAGTCTGCTTCGTATGGATTCCGATCGCTGTTTATGTATGTGGTCTGATCATCATGAAATTCTGGAAACTGGATAAAGAGTTCCCGCAGATCATTGCAGACTTAAAAGCACGTCAGACAAAATAAAAAAATCATTGAATGAAAAGAGGCATCGGCGAAAGGCGGGTGCCTCTGCGGATAAAGAAGTAAGAGAGGTAAGGATCATGAAAGTTAAAGGAGTCAATCTTGGAAACTGGCTGGTACTGGAAAAATGGATGAGTCCGGCGTTATTTGCAGGAACAACAGCGGAAGATGAGTACTATCTGCCGAGACAGCTTTCCAAAGAAGTGTATGAGGCAAGAATTAAGATTCACCGTTCCGAATATATTACAGAACGTGATTTTGTGACGATCAAATCGATGGGAATGGAAGCTGTCCGGATTCCGGTTCCGTATTTTATATTTGGCGACAGAGAACCATTTATCGGATGTATCGAAGAACTGGACAAGGCATTTAACTGGGCAGAAGCGTATGGCTTACAGATTCTGATCGATCTTCATACCGCTCCGCTTGGTCAGAATGGATTTGACAACGGAGGAATTTGCGGCGTATGTAAATGGTCAAAGCATCCGGAAGAGGTTGAATTTGTCCTGTCTGTACTGGAGCGTCTGGCAGAGCGTTACGGGGAAAGAAAAGGCTTATGGGGAATTGAAGTGATCAATGAACCGGTGACAGAAAATATGTGGGAAACCATGAAGGTACCGGAGAGATATCCTGCAGTTGATCCTGAGCTGGCAGAGGGTTCCGGTTCGGTGACATTTGATTTTCTCAGAGGATTTTACAAAGACGCATACGACAGAATCCGGAAATATATGCCGGAAGAGAAATATGTGGTCATTCACGACGGATTTGAACTGAAAGCATGGAAGGGCTACATGCAGGAAGAAAAGTACAAGAATGTAGTCCTGGATACCCATCAGTATCTGATGGTTGCAGAGGCAAATGGCTGCGAGCAGACAATGGAAGGATATCTGAAGTATATCAGAGAACATTTTCAGAAAGATATTCAGGAAATGGAAGAATATTTCCCGGTGATCTGCGGAGAATGGTGCCTGTTCAATTCTATGGCTTGTGGATGGGATACCAAAGGAGGACAGTCCGTATTGAATGGTCTGGACGGGGAAGTGGAAAGCTCCGTAAGTGATGAAGAAAAGAAAAAAATCTATCAGGCAGTGGCAGAAGCGCAGCTTGCGGCATGGAATACAGGAAGCGGATATTTCTACTGGAGCTATAAGCTGCTGACCGATACGGTTAATGACAAAGGCTGGACCGGATGGGACAGCTGGGATCTTGGAAGATGTGTGGACTTTGGCTGGTTCCCGAGGGTGTAAAGGCAGAAGGATATTTGGAATCCAGAAATGTTCTGACCGATTTTAATAGCAAGGTGATAATGGGATGCCAGAGAAAAAGAGAACGGCATCTGGTCATATAGGAGGAGAAATCATGATTCATAACCCGATTTTCAAAGGATTTAACCCGGACCCGTGCATTTGCAGAAAAGGGGACGATTATTATATAGCAGTATCAACATTTGAATGGATGCCTGGAATCCCGGTTTACCATTCCAAGGATATGAAGAACTGGGAACTGTACACACATGTACTGACAGATGACGAAGAAGTCGATCTGAAAAAGCTTCCGTCAGCAAAGGGAATCTGGGCACCGTGCCTGACTTATTGCGAGCAGGAGGATCTGTTCTATGTCGTATATGGAGTGATGAATTCCATGAACGCAAGATACTTTGATGTGGACAATTATGTGATTACGGCAAAAGACATCCGCGGACCGTGGAGCAAACCGGTCTATCTGCATTCAGCAGGATTTGATGCTTCCATGTTCCACGATGATGACGGAAGAAAATGGGTAGTATCTCTGGAGTGGGAGACCCGTGAAGGCTATGAGAAGCCGGGAGCAATCTGCATGATCGAATATTCACCGGAGAAGCAGGAAGTGATCGGATATCCAAAGCGTATCTGGAACGGTGGGACCGACCGGGGATGTATCGAAGCACCACATCTGACCAAGAGAAATGGTTATTATTACATTATGTGTGCAGAAGGTGGAACCGGATACAATCACTGTGTTACCATGGGACGGTCAAAAAATGTATGGGGACCATATGAAGGCGATCCGATGAACCCAATCGTAACGAGTGTACCGGGCGTATCTTATGAACGTCAGGATCCGGATCATCTGAAACCGAAATATTATAATCCGGACAGCGTTCTTCAGAAATCCGGTCATGCAAGCTATGTGGAAACTTCCCTTGGAGAAGTGTATCTTGTCCATCTGTGCGCAAGACCATTTGCACCGGAGCTGCGCTGTACACTGGGACGTGAGACTGCGATCCAGAAAATGAAGTGGACAGAAGACGGATGGCTTCGGATGTATGATGATGACAATCTTGCAAAAGAGTATGTGGAAGAGAGCAGGCTTCCGGAGTACCCGGTTCCGCAGATTCCGTCATTCGATGATTTCGATGGAGAAGAGCTTGGCAATTGGTACTATGCGCCGAGAATCATGCCGCAGAGATTTGCAGATGTGAAGGCTCGTCCGGGTTATGTGAGAATTCGCGGACAGGAATCCAGAACCTCTCTGAACAAAGTAAGTATTCTGGCAAGAAAGCTGACCAGCGTCTATGCAAGGGTGACAACCAAAATGGAATTCAAGCCGGAAACCCATCAGCACAGCGCCGGACTGATCATGTATTATGACAACATGAACTACATCAACCTTCGTAAATATTACAGCCAGACACTGGGACAGAGTGCACTTTCCATCATCCATCTGGAAAATGGAACCAAGACAGAACTTCTGAATACCCGTATTCCGGTAGAGGATGTGCCGATCTATCTGCGGCTGAATATTGAGGGGAGAAAGTCCTGGTTCGAGTGGAGCTATGACGGAGAGCAGTTTGTGAAAATCGGCGGACCATTTGATACAACAAAATTCTCGGATGAATACTGCAAATACGGTGAGTTTACAGGAACCTTTGTAGGACTGACCTGTGCGGACAGAGTGCTGCACAAGCATTATGCGGACTTTGATTTCTTCGAGTATGTTGCGGATGAGGAGAAAGGGATGCCGAGATAAGTGATGAGATAGAAATATAAGTGTGTTTTTGTGAGATGATAAAAAGATCCTGCTAAAATCAAAGCTTGTTTAGGCAGTGGTTTTATACAGGATCTTTTTTAGAAAATGAGATTTTTCATTAATTACACGGTGTAATGGATAAAATAACCATAATGTGCTGATTATGCACTTTTTTCAATTTTCTCGATAATGTTATTGATTATGGAAATATCTGTTTCCAGTTCATCTGCTATCGTGTCTGGAGTTTTATTTTTGGCAAGTTTTTTTTCAACCATTTCGGTAAGCAGTTTTTCTTTTCCGGATTCTATTAATTCATCTAAAGCTGTACACATATTAAATTGACCTCCTTCTTTTTCTGACGCTGCATAGTTTATCAGTTCCTGCGAGCCGGTGATTGCGCCAATTACAATTCCTAACTCATTTGTAAGATTTTGATCTTTGTAGATACTTGTAATTTTGCCATAATTTTTGCCATAAATCAACCGGCTTACATCAAATATTGTCTGGACATCTTTATTTTTGAATTTTAGATTTTCGCTGTTTCTGAGCTGTAATAGGTTCATCTTATAATCGGGCACAAGATTCTCAAGATAGTCTGGCAGTTCCAGCATTTCTTTCAAACTGGTTGCCCCGTCCCATTCATTTTCTCCGTAATAAATGCATAGAGTGATTACAGGATGCAGCCGGTCTGTTTTTTTGAATCTGGATAGAAATTCATCTTTTGTATTTGTGGTCTTTTCATCCAGATTCTTTTTTGCAATTTCATTATACTCTTTTAAGTATGAAAGTGCATCCTCTATCATGTGTCTTAGTGGCATTGCATAGTGGATTTTCTGTTGGTTTTCAATACCCCAGATCACAAAATCCATTCCATAGGCTGTCTTTTTTACGACATCTCTCAGCCACTGGATTGTTTCTATATGTCCGTTGAATTTTAGGACAGATGAAAGATCTACATCAGCTTCCCTGAGATCTTCCGGGTGCAGCTTTTGTTCCCCGTCAAACAAGACTGCATTGAACAAATCTGCGAAATGCGCATTGTCTTTCCAGAAATTTTTCAAGACAATATCCGTTTTCGCTGTGTTTCTCAGTGACATATCATTTTCCTCCTTTGTTTTTTGTGTTTGGTATCTAAGTATAAAACCCGCAGTTATTGAAAGCAATCTCGAAAAATCTCGTTTTAAATGGAATATTCTTGTATGTGCAAAACGGGCGTGAAAATATTATTTTATACTCAAAAAATTTTTACAAATGACAAGAAAAAGCAATCAGACTTCTTCAGAAAAACTGACGATCACAGTTGGATATCCGCTCTGCTTGAGCCTTCGTTCCATCATGGCAGCATCATTCAATACATCGAACTGACCGACCAGAACCCGGTCATACTTGCTGCTGTCATCAATCCGGGCAGGGAAATCCATTTCGGTCAGTTCATTAAGAAGCCGTCTGGCATACGCCGGATTTCGGAATGCACCGACCTGCACACTGTAGGTTACAGATGGAGAAGAATTAGGAAATTCGGAGTCTGTATTTTCATCAGACGGATTCATGTGAGCAGAGTCTGACGTACAAGGAGAATCATGGACTGAGCCTGAATTTGTCAGGGTACCAACATCTGATTTTGCAGAACCGTCAGCAGGAGAAACGGAAGCAGAAGTATCTGCGTCAGAAGAAGTCCTTCCGGATTCCGTTTCTGTTGAACTGCTTCTTGCCCCCTCCGGTTTCCAGAGCCCTTTTTCTTCCAATGTATCCAGAATCCCATCCGCAATTGCCTGTGCAATATCATTGAAGTTCTTATCGAAAATTGTGTTGTCAGAATCGGAATTGATAAAACCGACTTCGACCAGAATCGCCGGCATTTTTGTACGGCGAAGGACAACCAGATTTGGGCGCGTCTTTACTCCGAGATCCTTGAACCCAACTGTCTCCAGCTGTGCATTGATATTTTCCGCCATCTCATATTTGATACCGGAAAGGTTATAGATCAGGCTTTCCACACCCATGTACTGATTGGCAAGCGGACTGGAATTACGGTGGATCGATATGAAGAAATCCACACCGGCTTCGTTTGCCTCTGTTGCTTTCTGGAAAGGTGTCTCATAAATATCCGTTGTCCGTGTGTATTCCACATCAATTCCGCTGTTTTGTAAAATTTCTCCGATCGCAAGCACCAGCTTCAGTACATCATCCTTTTCCTGGCGACCATTATACACAGCTCCCGGATCACGTCCTCCGTGACCGGCATCGAGCATGATAGATACAGGCATAGATATACCTCAAAAAATGAACTTTATATAATATATGTCGGATATCCTGAAAAGTGAAAATGAGAAATCGATTAAGAAAAATATGCTGCGTGCTGATTTAACAAACATTTAAATCAACCATGATAGTTCTGCACCCGTAGATTTAATACAATAAAACTGTCAAAAGAAACCTACATAAACAGAAACGGAAGGAATGACAGTTATGGCACCATTTATCATCGGAATCATCGGAGGCACCACAATCATAGTAGGCGGCACATATCTCTTAGAAAAAATAGCTGAATATATCGAACAAAACAATCAGACAAAAAGCATTTAGTTGCTCTTGATACCAGATTGCAGAAAAATAAATTGTCAGGTAGGAAATATAATGTTATGATAAATCTGTAGCGATATGCTACAGGAAAGCAATCATTAGTTTGTTGATTACGTTTCTTGTCTTTCTTGACCGGAAGAACAAGAAAAATATATTCATACATTATAGAATCGGGAGAATCAAAATATGGCAGAAAGATTAGAATTTCGTGAAAAACTTGCAGGGATCCTTACCCTGTGTGAAAGCCAAAATAACATCACAGACAAAGCCACAGTCGAAGCTTACTTCGCAGAAGACAATTTATCAGCAGAACAGATGGAGCTTGTATTTGATTATCTTCTTTCCAAGAAAGTAATCGTAAAAGGCTACGTCAAAGCCGGTGGTTCGATCAAAAATGCAGAAAACACCGAAGAACCGATCCGATATACCCAGGAAGAACAGGATTATTTAAACCTTTACGAGCAGGATCTGAAAGGATTAAGAGATGGGGATCCATTAAAAGAACTCCTACCGGCAATCCTCACCATGGCAAAAGAGATGCACCGTGCAGATATCTACATCGGAGATATCGTCCAGGAAGGCAACATGGGACTCATGCTCGCCATGGAAGACCATGCAGATGATACCGAAGCCCTTTTAAGCATGGCAAAAGAAAGCATGCAGGCACTTCTTGAATCTCAGGAAGAGACTAAAAAACAAGATAACCGCATGGTAGAAAAAGTCAACGACCTCGATGAACAGATCAAAAAACTTTCCGATGAACTTGGTCGAAAAGTCAGCGTAGACGAGCTGGAAGAATTCGCCGGCATCACCGAAGATGAGATCAGCAACATCTTAAAACTAGCCGGTGAAGAACTTCCCCCAGAAGAGAAGTAGAAATATACTGCAGAAAAAAATTATTTTACGTAAATACATGTAGTTGATATTACACTATCGTCATACTTTAAAAGTACGAAAGGAATATCTGCAACCAACAAACTTCAACAGTCAACAGAACCCACAGCCCGAAGATGGCTGTGGGTTCTGTTTCTCATAAATCATTCAATTCTGTTTTGTCTTGAAAAACCAGAGGGAGAGGCTGCAATAATCTCGTCTGCTGACATTTTGCACTACGGAGATGAGACTCAAAAATTGTGGAAGCCATTGCTGACACAATTTTCGCCCTAAGAGGCTCATCGGAGTGGTCAGTGCAACGAAGCAGATGAGGTTATTGCAGCCTCTCTCTCGTCCCTTCGCACAATCGAGTAAGCTGACGCCTACTCGATTGGTATACTTTGTACACCATCTCGCTTGACAGCTCGATGATGTACATTCGCCAAATG
>OLND01003714.1_pt1 | contig 11454 bp, 10 predicted proteins | sample 1672031 | NCBI WGS metagenome assembly OLND01 (sample SAMEA3136638, study PRJEB25190) | human gut metagenome | biome: human gut; feature: human-associated habitat; material: faeces | place: Austria | collected 2013
AGAAGAAGGTAACATGTGCATATTTCTCTGTCTCGGCGATTCTTGCCTGTGTCATGTTGTTTGCTGCAAGAAATTCGCCAAATGTATTCGTGATGCCTTCTTTTACAAATGCAACCATTTTATTTGGAATTGTCTCATCATACTCTGTAAAACATACATAAGTTGTCTTGATACGTTCTCCTCTGGCAAATCCGTCAAAATCATCCGCACAGAATGTTCTGGTGATTTCTCTTGCTCGATCCGGGCGGAAATTAAAGAAGATCACAGAATCTCCGTCTTTTACAGTTGCAACCGGTGTACCGTTTTTTGTCACTACAAATGGTACTACGAATTCGTCAGTTACTTCTTTGTCGTAAGAAGCCTGGATTCCTTCTGTTGCTGATGCTGCTGTGTCACCTTCGCCGCGTGTAAGTGCTGCGTATGCTTTTTCTACACGGTCCCAACGGTTGTCACGGTCCATTGCATAGTAACGTCCGGAAACACTTGCAACTTCACCTACACCGATTTCTTTCATCTTTGCTTCTAACTGTTCAACATATTCTTTCCCAGATGCCGGAGGTGTATCACGTCCGTCAAGGAAGCAGTGAACATATACTTTGTCCAGCCCCTGTCTCTTTGCAAGTTCCAAAATTCCATAAATATGTGTAATGTGACTGTGTACACCACCATCAGATACCAGTCCCATCAGATGAAGAGCTGTACCGTTCTTCTTTGCATTTTCACAGGCTGCAAGAAGTGCCTTATTTTCAAAGAAATCGCCATCATCGATTGCTTTTGTGATCTTGGTGAGCTCCTGGTAAATGATACGTCCTGCGCCCATATTCATATGACCTACTTCCGAGTTACCCATCTGACCGTCCGGAAGTCCTACAGCAAGTCCGCTTGCATTTCCTTTTACAAACGGATATTCAGCCATTAATTTATCCATAACCGGTGTGTTTGCCTCTGCAATACCGTTGCCTTTCTTTTCATCTCTCAGACCGTAACCGTCTAAGATCATCAAAACTGTTGGTTTTTTACTCATCGTCTTACACTCCTTCATTTTGTCTTAAAGCGTTTGATTTCTCTTTCAGTTAAATATTGTACATGATTTTATATATGCTTGCAAGCACTTGTTAAAACTTTGACAGCTGAAAAACGCAGGCATTTCTGCCTGCGCCTTGGTATAATTGACTATTTCCAGTTTACAATCTTACCAAAATCCGGTTTTAAAGAAGCACCACCTACAAGTCCACCATCGATATCCGGCTGAGCGAATAATTCCGGTGCTGTAGCTGCATTTACAGATCCGCCGTACTGAATACGGATTGCTTCTGCTGTAGCTTCATCATAAACTTCAGCGATACATTCACGGATAGCTTTGCAAACCTCCTGAGCCTGCTCTGTTGTAGCTGTCTTACCGGTTCCGATTGCCCAGATTGGCTCATAAGCGATAACTGCTGTCTTAGCCTGATCTGCTGTTACATTCTGGAATCCAACTTTAACCTGCTGACGGATGAAGTCCATTGTCACACCCTGTTCACGCTGTTCAAGAGTTTCTCCACAGCACATGATCGGTGTAAGTCCGTGTTCAAATGCTTTCAGCATCTTTTTGTTCACAGTCTCGTTTGTCTCTGCGAAGTATTCTCTTCTTTCAGAGTGTCCGAGAACAACATATTTAACACCAGCATCTGTAAGCATGTTCGGAGAGATTTCTCCTGTGTATGCACCTTTTTCTTCAAAGTACATATTCTCTGCTCCAACCTGGATGTTGCTTCCTTTTGCAGCTTCTACAACCGGAATGATATCGATTGCCGGTACGCAGAATACCACGTCAGCCTCTTCTGTTACAACCAGAGATTTGAGTGTATTCACAAGCTCTACTGCCTCTGAAGGTGTCATATTCATTTTCCAGTTACCTGCAATAATTTTCTTTCTTGCCATTGCAATAATCTCCCTTATTTTATCTTAATTACAGACGCTGCTTATTTATCGTTAGCAGCTGCTACACCTGGCAGTTCCTTACCTTCAAGGAATTCAAGGGAAGCTCCACCACCCGTAGAGATGTGAGTCATCTTGTCGCCGTATCCGAGCTGGTTAACTGCTGCTGCCGAATCACCACCACCGATGATTGTTACTGCATCTGTCTCAGCAAGTGCTTTTGCGACTTCTTCTGTTCCTTTTGCAAAGTTCGGCATCTCGAATGCACCCATAGGTCCGTTCCATACAACTGTCTTTGCATCTTTTACAGCGTCAGTATAGATCTTGATTGTCTCTGGTCCGATGTCAAGTCCTTCCCATCCTTCCGGAATTTCGCCAGCTTTAACAACTTTGATATTTGCATCATTTGAAAAATCATCTGCAATTACGTTGTCTACCGGAAGAAGGAGTTTTACGCCTTTGTCTTTAGCTTTCTGAATCATGTTCAGTGCATATTCACAGTAATCTTCTTCAAGAAGAGATTTTCCAACAGTTCCGCCCTGTGCTTTGCTGAATGTATAAGACATACCTCCACCAATGATCAGAGTGTCTACTTTATCGATCAGGTTTTCGATTACAGAAATCTTGCTTGAAACTTTAGCTCCACCAAGGATTGCAACGAACGGTCTTTCCGGATTGTTTACTGCATTTCCAAGGAAATCGATTTCTTTCTGCATAAGATATCCTACAACTGCTGTATCAACATATTTGGTAACACCAACGTTAGAGCAGTGTGCACGATGAGCTGTTCCGAATGCATCGTTTACGAATACATCACAAAGAGAAGCGAGTTCCTTAGAGAATTCATCTCCGTTCTTTGTTTCTTCTGCTCTGTAACGTGTATTTTCAAGAAGGATTACCTCTCCATCTTTCATAGCTTCAACTGCTGCTTTTGCATTTGGTCCTACTACTTCAGGATCTGCTGCGAATTTTACTTCCTGTCCGAGAAGTTCTGAAAGTCTTACTGCAACCGGTGCAAGAGAAAGCTCCGGTTTCGGTTCTCCCTTCGGTTTACCAAGATGTGAGCAGAGGATTACTTTTCCTCCGTCAGCGATCAGTTTCTTGATTGTAGGAAGTGCTGCAACAAGACGGTTCTCGTCTGTGATCTTTCCATCGATCAGCGGTACGTTAAAATCGCATCTTACAAGGACTTTTTTCCCTTTTACATTGATATCATCTACAGATTTTTTGTTAAGCATAATCCTGCCTCCTGTTTACATTTCGTTTAAATGGAATGTGCCGGGCACATTTCCGTGCTGAGCGCAGTTGCTTGCGACAATCTGCGTTTTCACACGAATATGCATCTTGGGCACATAGTGCCTTTTATTTAGCAGGAAGCTCCATCAGAATTTCCTGTTAAATAAAAGAGCCCGGTCCATGTAGACCGGACCCTTGCTTGAGTCTAACTCTGGAATATTCCAGTAAGAATCAATTCAGCCTGTCCAAACAAACGTTACGGATTAAAGTAATGTTCCGAAGTGTTTGATTGTTCTTACCATCTGGCTTGTGTAAGAGTTTTCATTGTCATACCAAGAAACAACCTGTACTTCTGTTGTTCCGTTGTCAAGCGGAAGTACCATTGTCTGAGTAGAATCGAAGAGAGAACCAAATCTCATTCCTACGATATCGCTAGAAACGATCTGATCTTCGTTGTATCCGAATGATTCGTTAGAAGCTGCTTTCATAGCTGCGTTGATCTGTTCTACAGTAACTTCACCTTCAACTACTGCTGTAAGGATTGTTGTAGATCCTGTAGGGGTTGGTACACGCTGTGCAGATCCGATAAGTTTTCCGTTAAGTTCCGGAATAACAAGTCCGATTGCTTTAGCTGCTCCTGTGCTGTTAGGAACGATGTTTACTGCTGCTGCACGAGATCTTCTCAGATCACCTTTTCTCTGTGGTCCGTCAAGAGTCATCTGATCACCTGTGTAAGCATGGATTGTGCACATGATACCAGATTTGATCGGTACAAGATCATTAAGAGCCTTAGCCATTGGTGCAAGACAGTTTGTTGTACAAGAAGCTGCAGAAATGATTGCGTCATCTTTTGTAAGCTGTGTATGGTTTACATTGTAAACGATTGTAGGAAGGTCATTTCCTGCCGGTGCAGAAATGATAACGTGTTTAGCACCTGCATCGATATGTGCCTGAGCTTTTGCTTTAGATGTGTAGAATCCTGTACATTCAAGAACTACATCTACTCCGATTTCTCCCCATGGAAGTTCAGCTGCATTAGCTTTAGCGTAGATTTTGATTTCTTTTCCGTCTACTGTGATGGAGTCTTCTCCAGCAGATACTTTATCAGCTAATTCATATTTTCCCTGTGTTGAATCATATTTTAATAAGTGAGCCAGCATCTTAGGAGATGTAAGGTCGTTGATTGCTACGATCTCAAATCCCTCTGCTCCAAACATCTGTCTGAATGCAAGACGTCCAATACGTCCAAATCCATTGATTGCTACTTTTACTGCCATGATTTAGTCCTCCTAAAGATAAATTGTATTACTGTATATAACAGTTACATTTTTCTTGATAAATCTTATCATTGTTTAAGATTTATCAACTGTAATTTATTGTACTAAATTCAGAACAAAAATTCAATCCCCTTTTTTCACTTTATTTTTCTGAAAACCGGGGCCCTTTTTATGAATTCTGCATAATATTTAAAGCCACATGCTTCGAGAATATTGTCAACTATGTTAAAATCATACCCTACATGCTCTGGTTTATGTGCATCTGCGCCGACGGTGATGATCTCTCCCCCCAGCTTTTTGTATCTTTTTAACACATCCGGATGCGGGTGTGCAAAAGGAAGGCCATACTTCAGTCCTGCTGTATTGACTTCCAGTCCTTTTCCGTGTTCAATAAGATACCGCAGGATTTCATCTATTTCATCCGCAAATCTGCCGTAAGAATATTCCTGTTCCCGATGTTTTCCATAACGTACCACATAATCCAGATGTCCGAGCACATCAAAATCCGCTACAGCCCTGATATCGGCTATTGTCTCCCGAAGTGCCATCCGGTAGGCCTCTTCATCCGAAATCCCCTCAAAGAACTCAGGATAATAAGGATCCTTCCCACCAACCACATGCATGGATCCGATCACAAAATCATACGGATTTGCCGCGGTAAATGCTTTTGCTTTCTTCGCAAGGTGTGGCTGAAGTCCAAACTCCACACCGATCCGGATATCCAGCTTCTCTTTATACTTTTCCTTCAGTGCTCCAAGCTCTTTAAAATAGGTTTCCGGATCAAACACAAATTCAATATCATCACAAAAATAATCAATATCTTCATGATCCGTAAAACAGATTGCTTCCAGTCCTTTATCGATTGCTGCAAGAACCATATCTTCCGGTTTTGCCTCTGAATCTCCGGAAAAATAAGTGTGCATATGGCAGTCCGCTCTCATATTTTGCCCTCCTTGTCATTCTTCATGTGTAAATCCACCCGGCTTTCCCGCAAATCATTTGTTGGATTGCAGTACGGTCCCAATATACCAAAAAACAGAACAATTCTGAGCTATCCCAGAATTGTTCCGCCTCCAAGTACATAATCTCCATCATACAGTACCAGTGCCTGCCCCGGTGTAACCGCTCTCTGCGGTGTCTCAAAGATGCACTCTATCTCATCTTCTCCCGTTTTGCGGACTGTGCACCAGTCCCCTTTATGGTTGTATCTGATTTTAGCAAATACGCGCATCTCACCTTCCAGATCCTCTACTGTCATAAAGTTCAGCTTATTTGCACGGACCCGCGTCGTCATCAGATCTTCATTCGTCCCTATCACAACTTCATTCGTATCCGGACGGATCTCAAGCACGAATGCCTGATACCCAAGAGAAAGTCCAAGTCCTTTTCTCTGTCCGATCGTATAGTGGATGATTCCTTTATGCCGTCCCAGGATCTTTCCGTCCGGTGTTACAAAATTACCTTCCGGAATTTTCTGGTTACTTTCTTCTTCAATAAAAGATGCATAATCGTCATCGGATACAAAACAGATATCCTGACTGTCCGGTTTGTTCGCAATCAGCAATCCGATCTCTTTTGCGATCTCGCGGATCTGGTCTTTTTCGTATTCACCGACAGGCATCAGCGTTCTTCTCAGCTGATCCTGGGTAAGATTATAAAGCGCATAGGTCTGGTCTTTTGACCAGGTTGCCGAATGCCGGATCGCATAGCGTCCGTTCGGCAACTGTTCTACTCTCGCATAGTGACCTGTTGCAATATAGTCTGCTCCGATCTCCATGCTCCGTGTAAGAAGAGATTCCCATTTTACATAACGGTTACACGCAATGCACGGATTTGGTGTCCGGCCATGCAAATATTCATCCACAAAATAATCGATTACCTTCTCCTGAAAATCCTTCTTGAAATTCATCACATAATACGGAATGCCGATCTGTGCCGCAACTTTTCTGGCATCATCTACCGCGCTGAGTCCACAGCATCCGCCGTTTTCTTCCTGTATTTTCGATTCTTCGTCCTGCCAGATCTGCATCGTCACACCGATCACATCATATCCCTGTTCTTTTAGAAGATATGCCGCTACCGATGAGTCGACACCACCTGACATTCCGACTACCACTTTCTTTTTTGCCATTCTCTTTTCTCCTGCAGAAAATTCTAATACTCTTCCTCTTCTGCTTCTTCACCTTCACTGATATCGTTCTTCGGCTTCTGGAGTCCTTCGATCTTGATCCCGTGCTTCTCTGCATAATCCCACAGTGCTGCATGGATTGCCTCCTCTGCCAGTAAAGAACAGTGTACCTTAACCGGCGGCAGTCCGTCAAGTGCTTCCATAACGGCTTTGTTTGTTACCTGCATTGCTTCTGAAATATGTTTTCCCTTTACAAGTTCTGTCGCCATACTGCTTGTTGCAACAGCCGCGCCACATCCGAATGTCTTAAATTTTACATCATTAATAATTCCGTTATCATCAATATCAAGGTAGATTCTCATGATATCACCACATTTGGCGTTACCAACAGTACCCACTCCGCTTGCGTTCTCGATTTCTCCCATATTACGTGGATGCTGAAAATGATCCATTACTTTCTCTGTATACATTGTAAATTCCTCCTAAAGCTGTATTTTCTATCGTATTATTTATTCTGTTTTTTTGCAAAATCTTCATAAAGCGGTGACATTCCGCGTAAATCGCTTACAATTGTCTTAAGCTGATCTACTACATAATCAATGTCTTCTTTTGTGATCTCTTCATTCAGAGTCAGGCGCAGAGATCCATGCGCAATCTCGTGCGGCAGTCCGATTGCAAGAAGTACATGGGATGGATCAAGAGATCCGGATGTACATGCAGATCCACTGGATCCACAAATTCCTGCCATATCAAGACGGATCAGCATAGATTCGCCCTCAATGAAACGGAAGCAGAAGTTTGCGTTATTTGGCAGACGGTCTGTCGGATGTCCGTTCAGCTTGGTGTACGGGATTTCTTCCATCACACGTTTAATCAGATAATCTCTCATCTCGCGCTCTTTTGCTGTACGTTCTTCCATCGTAGCGATAGCACGTTTTGTTGCTGTACCGATTCCAACAATACCCGGAACATTTTCTGTACCTGCACGACGTTTTCTTTCCTGTGCCCCACCATGAACGAAGGAACGGATTTTCACGCCTTTTCTGATATAGAGGAATCCGATTCCTTTTGGTCCGTTCAGCTTGTGTCCGCTGGCACTTAACATATCAATATGACATTCATCTACATTGATCGGGACCTGTCCGAAAGCCTGTACGGCGTCTGTGTGGAACAGGATACCATGTTTGTGGGCGATCTCACCGATCTCTTTGATCGGTTCAATTGTTCCGATCTCGTTGTTTGCATACATTACAGAGATCAGGATGGTATCCGGGCGGATTGCTGCTTCCACATCTGCCGGATTTACTTTTCCGTATTCATCCACATCAAGATAAGTCACTTCAAACCCACGCTCTTCCAAATAAGCTGCTGTATGCAGGATCGCATGATGTTCGATCTTGGTTGTGATAATATGTTTTCCTTTATTCTGATAAGCCTCAGCGGTTGCTTTGAGTGCCCAGTTGTCAGACTCTGATCCGCCGGCTGTAAAATAAATTTCGTTGCTCTTTGCACCGAGTGCGTTTGCGATTCTTTCTCTCTGTTCTGCCACAACATCTTTGTTATGGGATGCGAAGCTGTAGATCGCAGAAGGATTGCCATACTGCTCTGTAAAATATGGCAGCATTGCTTCCAGAACTTCTGGTGCAGTTTTTGTTGTTGCTGCGTTATCCAAATAAATTAATTTACTCATCTTTTTGTCCTTCTTTCTTTACTTCTTTATTCATTTCCACAAGGGTATTTATCATAATACTGTCTACCGTCTGTGCCATGCTTTCATTGACTTTCTTCCAGACATATTTCGTGATACAGCTGCCCTGGATCTCGCAGCTGTCTTCCGAATGAAGTGCTGCACAAGTCGCAGGTTCCAGGTCTCCTTCAAGTGCTCTGAGTACATCACCAACAGAAACTTCCGCCGCATCCTTTGCCAGCCGATATCCTCCTCCCGCTCCACGGATACTCTTGACAAGACCTGCCTTTTTCAGCTTCGCCATGAGCTGTTCCAGATATCGTTCCGATATCTCCTGCCTGGCTGATATACTGCTGATGGAAACCGGTTCTTCTGCGCCATAACACGCAAGATCGATAAAGGCGCGCAAACCATAACGACCCTTCGTTGAGATCTTCAATCCATCACCTTCTCTTTATTTTTTATATCCCACTGTTTTACTAGGATTTCTTGCAAATTGAGGATATCACCTCTGTTATGTTCTGTCAAGGCTCTTTCTTGCATATATTTTAAAACAAAAATGCCTTTGGAGCTGCTATGTCACAAAAACATTTTCTCCTGAAAGGAACTTTTATCCTTACTGTAGTCGGCATTCTCACCCGTGTAATGGGATTTTTTTACCGTATTTTTCTCAGCAGATCTTTCCCTGCAGAAGAAATCGGTCTGTATCAGCTGATTTTCCCTGTCTACACACTTGCTTATGCTGCAACTTCAGCAGGGATCGAGACGGCTCTGGCGCGCCTGGTTGCCGCCTCTTCTGCAAAAAAGCAGTCTGCAAAAGCTTATTCTTACCTGAAAGCAGCACTGCTTTGTTCTCTTTTTCTTTCCATCTGCTGTCTTTTTCTGTTGCAGAAAAATGCTGTTTTCCTCACCACAGTCATACTCGGTGATCCCCGATGCGCCTCTCTCATCTTCCTGATAGCATATGCACTTCCATTTGCAGCTCTGCACAGTTGCAGCTGTGGTTACTTTCTGGGGCTCAAGCAGATCCGGCTTCCTGCCCTCTCCCAATTATTTGAACAGCTGGTCCGGATCTTTTTTGTTATCTTCCTCTATACAGCCGATGCTCATACCGCTTTTACACCATCTGTCGCAATTGCTGTCCTCGGAATTGTCGGTGGTGAAATTGCAGTCGCTTTTCTTTGCATCCATAAGCTCAGAACTGCCGGGCAACCTTTATCCCCACACCGGGAGCCGGCTCTTTCTGCTGTTCCTCCCCTGCTTTTTTCTGCCCTTCCACTGACCGCAAGCAGAGTCCTTCTGAATCTTTTTCAGAGTCTGGAAGCAATTTCTATTCCTCTTGCCCTACAAAAGTATGGAATGAGTATCTCCGCTTCTCTTAGCACCTACGGAATTCTGACCGGAATTGCCCTTCCCTGCATTTTATTTCCATCTGCCCTCACCAATTCCATCTCCACAATGCTCCTCCCCGAAGTTGCCAGTATGCCGGATGCTCAGAAAAAGCATGCTCTTCCGCAGCTTTTACGGAAAGTTATTTTTTTCTGCCTGTTTCTTGGTTTTGCCTGCCTGCTATTTTTCTTTACCGCATCCGGCTTTATCAGCAGACGGATCTTTCATACACCAGAAGCCGGAAATTATATCTTAACACTAGCATTTATCTGTCCTTTTCTCTATAGTAACACCGCATTGATCAGTGTGTTAAATGGTCTGGATCTTGCCGGAAAAACTTTTCTGATCAATCTGTTCACCCTGGCAGTACGAATCTGTGGTGTTCTGTTTCTGATTCCGCAGTTCGGGATTCTTGGCTATCTGTGGGCACTGCTTGCAAGCCAGCTTCTTACATTTGGCTGCTGCATGTTTCTCCTGATAAAACAAGGGCGATAAAAAACGGCAGAAAGTCCTCTTTACCGAATTGTTCAGTAAGAGGACTTTCTGTCATTTTCTATCACCTGACGCTAAAATGTGACTGAACACATTCTTGCTATGTAAGAACCTTCACAAACCAGCGGACAATCCCAGGGTTTAAATATACCTCAGACAAAATTCCCGCCACGATCATCATAACAGTAAATCCTGTTTTTGTTCCATTCCATTCACTTTGCGGATAACGATAATAATACCGGATCAATAGAAGATATGCCGGTACATAAAAAATATATTGCGGGAAAATACCGGCAATACACAGCAGCATTCCGCAAAGGCCCATCCTTAAAACTGCCGCCACAGACAGTATCCCTGCTGCAAAGCCTGTCCAAAGGAGCATTCCAGCTGCTGTCAGTCTGCGAAATCCCAGATTTGCCACACAGACCGCTAACGCCAGAGGCATCACTCTCCATCTGAGCAGGTACCATAGGTAATCTTCATTTATGATTTTCACCTGTGTATATTGATTCAGAAAATATTCATGGAAAATTCCAGTCATCGTAACATAATTTTTCGCAATAAAATTAGCATATAAGATCCCCGTTCCAAAACCGATCAGATATAGCATGGGCAGCTGATATTTCTTCCAATAAAATTCCACATTCCGGCCTCCAATAATTTCACATAGTTCATTATATGACCGGAGTTGTCAATTATGCGTTCACTTTATCTGTTATACTTTGCATCATAGGCAAGGATAGCAGCTACAGTCTTGGAATCTTCAATCTTTCCTTCAAAGATCATCTGCTTCAATTCTTCAACCGTATGTGCTTCTACATTCACAAATTCATTCTCATCCAGATTCTGATGGGTACGGATCAGGTTTCGTGCCACATAAACTTCGATTTTTTCGTTGCAAAGTGCTACAGTTGTTCGAAGCGTGATCAGCCATTCCAGATCATCACTGTGATATCCGGTCTCTTCTTCCAATTCTCTTGCCGAACAGTCTCGTCCCGGTTCATCTGCTTGGTCCAGCCCTCCTGCTGGAAGCTCCAGTGTAAAGCGGTCCAGTGCATTCCGGTACTGTCTTACCATCAGGAGTCTGCCGTCATCCATCACAGGAATCACAGCAGCAGCCCCTTTGTGGTGGATATAGTCCCACACCTCATGATTTCCATTGGAAAACTCCATATAATCTTTGTATACATCAACAATTGTTCCCTGATATACCCTTTCTCTTTTTACACGTTTGATTTCTTTTTTCATCCGTTTTCCACTTCCTTTTCACACAACTATGAGAAACACGCTCCGCGAGTTTCTCAAGTTATCGCGGCAGTCGCCAA